>Ga0123335_1008922_pt1 | contig 10557 bp, 8 predicted proteins | sample BiotimSIPDNA_2_FD_89707 | JGI IMG/M metagenome (GOLD analysis project Ga0123335, IMG submission 89707) | Anaerobic biogas reactor microbial communites from Washington, USA - Biogas_R2 time_0 SIP DNA | ecosystem: Engineered > Bioreactor > Anaerobic > Unclassified | place: Washington, USA... | reverse complement strand
CGAGGGGATTGCGGGTGGCGGCTAAGAGTCTGGCAGTGCCATAGGACGCGGAACGAAGTGGAGCGTGTCCGGGGAGGCGGTCTGGCGTCGTGGGGGCGGCTGGGCTCTGGAGCGGAATACTGCGGAGCCCGTCAGGGCGGAGCAATGGAGCGGAGGAGACCGGACGCGAAGGGTGGACAGACGGCCTCACCGGACTGAGCCGGGACGGCTCACTTGCCCGAATAGCGGTACGACGTTCACGGCAGCGTCTGCTGCTTGGCATTGAGGCTCCGGCGCAGTCTGTGGCGGACTTGTTCCGACACTGTCTGCGCCAGCAGCCGGAACGGCTGCCTCCCGGCTGCCCGGAACACTTCTGGCGGGGTTCACCCCGGCAGAGGTGTGGAGGAATAGCGGCCGGGTATAACCAAGCCGAAGGCTTACCGAGGAGCGGAGCGGAGTAAGCGAGGCTGGCGGCTCGTCCGACTGCCTGGCTTACGGCGAGAGCGCGACCCAGCACCGGAGGTGCGTGAGGCGGCAGGATGCTCGCAAAGCACGGACGCTGAATGCGGGTGATGACGGTCGAGAAGCACTGACGGTCTGCGGGGCGGCACTTTGCGCCCACGAACACCACCTAAACCTCCTATTGAAGAACGTAGCGGAAGTTGTGGTCTCCGAAGCCTGCGGAGGAGACGACAACTGGAGCGGGGCCGGCAAAGCACTGACGTTCCTACGAAGACGCGCAAAGTGCGGAGTGAGCGACGGAGGGGAGGGGTGGTCCCCTCCCTGAGCGAACTTCTTTCCTGCTGCCGACTCGCCCGGGAGTTTCGAGGTAGGACGCTCGCAACTCACTGACGGAGCGTACTTAACATAATCCGGATTGTGCTAACCCGCAGCCTGCAGGTCGGTCGTTGCGGGCCACTGTCATTCGCATATTGAGGTCGTTCTTGCGGAGAGATACCGCTCGCGCGAGGAGTTACACAATCCCGATGGGATTATGTTAATGTACGCGGATTCGGGGCACCGACGCTCGTGCCGGCACTGCGGCTCCCGGGCGATTATGGCCCCTGGGGGCGGTGGGGGATAAACCAGCACGGTGAGCTGGCAGTTGTGGAGCAAGCGCAGCGAGCGGAACAACTGACTGCTGACCATGACCGCTTTTCCTTATATCTGCGGGGAGGGCGTCAGCAAGTTTGTGGGCGGCTTGTCCGGCCACAATCTTGCAGCGAAGGGCGGCATTGAAGGATGCCTTTCCGGGCGGCTCGTCCGTCCCGGAAGGGCAAGTACCGCTTTCCTTATCGGCCCACATATCGACACCGTCCGCAATCGGCCTTTATCTTCCCATTGGCACTGCGTATTCTGCGTATTTCGCGCATTTTGCGCAATCCGAGCATCTCTATTACAAGAACCAGAGGTTTGTTTTGCCGAAAGCGGGGAGTTCTTCTTTGCGGAAGTGAGGAACTATCTCTGCGACCATCTCCGGGTATTTGATGGTAATGGGCAGATTCTGTTGCTTAACAGACTTCCAATACATCCGGCTGAACTTGTAGACCTGGTTAAGAAGGGCACGGGCTTCGTCCATGCGCAATTCTTTGTCCTCGGGGGTCGCGTTATTATAGACCTTCTTCAGTTTCAATTTGACTGGGAAGAGGAAATCGTATCTGCCGGGCTTCTCGTAGCGGGAGTTGTTGTACAGCAGGAATTCGTTGTATGAGAGGCGGACGATGGTGCCGCTCTTCGGCATCAAGCCGGGGTCGTAGGTGTCGAATCCAACGTAGTCGGAGGCCTCAGTCTTGTTGATGGTCACGATGTAGACGGGAATGGAGAACCCGAGTTTGTACAGCATGTCCGTAATCTTCGCGGAATCACGCTCCTTCATCGTCTTGTAGTAATGAATGATTACGCGACCCGGGTTGCCGCTCTCCACGACGAAATGTCCAAGCGCCTTGCGAATGTCGCCCACGAGGCTGTCGAGGTCATCGTCCCTGTAGCAGTCAAAGTTCTGGAAGACGCCTTCGTTGTTGAAGCAGAAGGCGCTGCCGATATACCGTTTGCCGATTCTCTCGGACTTGAACGCTCCCACGCCGATGATGACATCGTCATTCTTCTGCTTCGTCTGCAGTTGCCACGGGATGCCTCCAATCTTGCCGAGGATAGCCGTCTTGATGTTGGGCAGGTGGAACTGGAATGCGCTCTTGCCGGGGTTCTCGTTGTAGATGGCCTGAGACGTGACGCCTCTCTCCAGCAGCATCTCTTTCACCTTAAAGTAAATGTCGTGGCGTTCAGGATTCGGGTCATCCCGATCCACAGGGCTGATATAGAGTGCGACATAGAATGCTTCGTCATCCCACACCTTCTTCTGTAGACCGGCACGTATGTCTTCCACCGCCGTGTCAACGGAACGGAAATAGATGCTTCCCTTCGGGTCTGTGTTGAACGGCTGCAGGATGTCTTCTGCGAGGGGCTTGTATTTCTGGAAATACTCTCCAGTGTTGGGATTGAAGGCTTTGCCGTCCTTCAGGATATAATAAAGCGAGCGACAGACATCTTTCTGGTCTTCCTGAGCGATGAAGAAGAAGCGAACATTCGTTCTTTCTGTGGCGCGGAAGGGGCCGAATCCTCCTCCGTTTCGATTGCCAAAGAGACCCGTGTAGGGATCGAAACTAATCTGGCTTCGTCCAAACAGCAGGACGTTGGAGCCTTGCGTGACCTCGGAGAGTTTGTCGTCAGGCACGGTGATAAAGTCGTCGCAAGTGATTCTCAGCACCATGGAATTGAACTCCTCCGTGAAAAGGTACTCCTGGGCGAACGCACGGATTCTCGGCAATGTGTCTGCATAGCGGTTCGGCACTTTCTCATAATGCTCGATAACTCCCAGTTCACGGGAGAGTTCCTTATTTACGACCGGATAGATGGTGGAGATGTCGCGCTTCTGCTCCGGCGTGAGGTCTTTCACCTTCACCACCTCGTCACCGACGATTACCTTGTAGCGCTTCGCCTGGAGGTCAAGCGAAGACAGGGGAGTGTCATAGACGATGGAGTGGCCGTTGTAAGAAACGAGGAGTTCCCATCCGGAAGTAACGGTCTGGTCTTTGGGAACGACTGAGAATCGGAGGTACTGCGTACAGCCCTCCTGTTTCTGCTGTGTGTCCTCGATCCATACTTCGATATTGTCCACAAAGTCGTATCCGACTATGGCTCGTTGCCGGAAGTAATCGTAGAGTCGCTGCTTAAGGATGCTTTTGGTCAGATCCCGGTCCGCTCCGAGGCGGATACGAGCGGAGTACTTATCACCGTAACACTCACGAGCGTTGCTGGTGATGGAGAAATAGAGACGACGGGTGTCAGCAAGAGAGGGCTCTGCAGCCCACAGTTCAGGACACTGGTCTTTGAAAAGACTTTTGATGTGTCCGTGTTCTTTTTTCTCTCTGTTCACCTCAAGGTCGATTGCGTCTGTGATAAAATCGACCGATAAAATGTTGATAATCATAATGTTTAATAAAATAAGTTAAACACTTGGTTCGAGCCTCCCGCGTGAGGAGACTCCGGCTTCTATATTGTTCCCCTTGCGGGGAGAATAACTACTTAACAATTTGGCATAAGCGCCACCAGAATGGCAAAGAACTATTCTACTGATTAACACACAAATATAGCACTTTATTTCGGGAAGAACAATAAATGTAATCCATAGTGATGCTAATTATAGTATGTTGATAACTTTAGTTAGCATCCATAACTTTGTACAACTGAAAATCAAGCACGTACATAATGGAAAAAGAGGCTGTACTCATAGCGTTTGGACGAAAGGTCCAGGCACTTAGGAAAGAACGTAATTTGTCCCAAGAGCAACTTGCGGACATGGCAGGAGTTCATAGGACCTACATTGGCATGATCGAGCGAGCAGAAAAGAATATTACTCTCTGTAATATCGAGCGGATTGCAAAAGCATTAGAAGTGAATATTAAAGACTTGTTTTAAGATGGCTACTGTTATACCGGCTACAATTGTTGAAAACTCTCGTGCAGATTATCGACGCACGTTGACAGAATTATTTCTAAATGAATCTAATGGCGTTGCAGGGGCTCCAAGCAAATATGAATATCAAGTAGAAACGGATAATGCCGGCAATACCATTTATCTGAAAAGACCTACGAATCTTAACAAGGGTTTTGATTTCGAGGTACGTGTCTCAAACGTTAGATTTAAGCATGTTAGCAAAAAGGGAAGAGTCTCACATAGCAATAGGCCGTCTCACGCAAACATTTTAGAGGATTTAAGAGCGAAAAAGGCTGAAGACCCTGCGCAATATTCAAGTCTTCGTGCTATCATAGACCGTATTTTTAACTGCAACGAGATTGATCCTTTGGAGTATAATGCGTTTACCTTCCAGAGTGGCTATCCTGTTGACATGATTTGCAAGTGTATTAAGTGGCTCTTTATTGAACAGGATATAACATACTGGAATTGGAGTGGTCGCAATATGCTTTACAATGGTATTAGAAGCATTTAGCATTTTGCCTATGTATAATTCAAAGTATTTCATTGACAATGAGATGTGGCAGTACCGTGATCCTAAAGGTCCTGCCATTCACACCTTTGTGGCTTCTGATGGAACAGCAATCGGTATCTTTCAAGGGAAAAAAGGAGCACGACCCGATCTGGATTTCCGCGTGAAGATTCTTCAGCCAAAACCTGATGCGAAGCCATTCCTTCTTCCCCACGACGAATGGGTAGTAGACTTACTGCTAAAAGCACAGCACCACAAAGATGCGGTTGTTCGTTTACTGGACTATTATCTTGAGTTCTATGAATCTTGCAAGCCTTTCGACTCACTGGAAGAGCGTAAGCTTTATCAGCCTCGCACCCTAAAAGAGATCGAGACCAAGTTTGCAAATGTTAGTACTCCAGGGACAATGTCCATCGGTGGAATTGCCATTATCCTTGAACTATTCTGTTTGTGTGAGAAACAGACACCTGACGCCACCAGTTCAAACTGGCGCTTCAGTGGACAAAAGAGTGCATTTTGGGCCAACGGGACTTCAAGAATGTCCTTAATTTGGTGATTCGACACAGAGAATATTAGAACGGAAGTTCGGGACCGTAATACGCCTCCGGCTCACACAGGACGCGGATGTCGCTATCCTGGAAGAGTTTGGCCTGCTTCTCTAATTTCTCCAGAATCTCTCCTCTACGATTGATGCTGTTCAGTTCCTCGCGACGGGCTTTGCTCATCTCGAGGAATTTTTCTTCCTGGTCAATGCCGAGGAAGCGGCGTCCCAGAAGGTTAGCCGCAATACCGGTAGTACTGCTTCCTGTGAACGGATCAAGTATCCAGGCACCAGGTTTCGTAGAAGCCTGAATGATTCTCGACAGGACGCACAACGGTTTCTGGGTGGGGTGCTTGCCGCATGATTTCTCCCACGGTGCAATAGCCGGCAACGTCCAGACATCACGCATCTGAGTACCACCGTTGATTTCCTTCATCAGCTCATAGTTGTAGTAATGAGCCACTTTCTGCTCCTTTCGAGCCCACAGGATGTACTCCGCTGAGTATGTGAAATACCGGCAGGACAGATTGGGTGGAGGATTGGTTTTTACCCACGTGATGCAATTGAGAATCTTGAAGTCCAGCTCCGCAAGGCAACGAGCAACGGAGAAAATGTTGTGATATGTTCCACTGACCCAGATAGTGCCGTCGGATTTCAGATGTTCCCGGCAGGCAGCCAACCACGTTTTGTCAAACTTGTAATCCTCTTCAAAGCCTTTGGACTTATCCCACTTGCCTTTATTGACAGAGACAGGAACTCCGCTCTGTATGCTGATGCCACCGTTTGACAGATGATATGGCGGATCTGCGAAAATCATATCAAACTTGAAATCGAAGGAGTTCAAAAGCTCGATACAATCTCCCTGCAGGAGCGTGAAGTTTTTATCCTGGGATTTATAGTAGGCTGTAGGCATATAGCTTAGACGAGCTTAGAGGACACTACGCCTTCGTCCAGGTCCATAATGTTGTACAGATTCTCCAGGACGTCAAAAGTCTCCTTCAGATTGTTGCGGGCAGAGCCCCAGCCCTGGCCATCAGTAATCCAGACGAACTTGAATTTGGGATGATTCTTGGTCTCCAGGGCGATGGTCTTGTAACTGCGGGCAGTCTCATTAAGTTTGGAGCCACCGCTGGCGTAGAAATTGGTCTCGATGCCATAAATCATATTGGGGCGCTTGATGACGAAATCGAAGCGTTTCTCTGTGCCGCCCTCGTTGGAGATGCAGGACAGGTCAATGCCCCATTTCTGCTCAATTTCGTGGATGTACATCTCCTTGAAGTAAGTCTTATCCTTCTCCAGACCGGCCTTGATAAGATAACCTTCCACCAGGTCTTCCATCACGTGACCACCGCGATTCTTACGGGCATTGGAGTCCAAGCCGGTCTCTACGCCGGTAACGTAGTCCACCAGATTGTGGATGTGCTTCTGCTGCATGAGGTCGAACAGGCCGGTCTCACGCATAAAAACAGTGTATTCCTCAATGTGGTAGTTGGCCTTCTTGAAATTCCAGACGTGCTCGCCGTCAAAGTCCACGGTAAGGATGTCAGATTCACGCTTGGCAAGCAGGATAGGAATACACTTGAGGATTTCCGGATAACGCCGGTACAGCGCCACGAATTCCTTCTCAATATCCTGACATCCTATTAGGGAATTCATGATGTTGAGCTCAACCTTGATAGCGTCTACATTCTTGTAAATCTTCTCAAAGTCGGTGTAATACTTATAGCCAGCTATGGCGGAGCGGAAGCCCGCCAACCAAGTCATAAAATCTCTCATACTTACGCGTTAACTACGTTAGAAATCATCAGTTCAGAGATGGCGCCGCGGCCAGAAGCATCGGAATTAATCATTCTGGCGGCGGATACTCTTTTGATGACAAAGTGTTGGTATATGGTGTCGAAGAAATTCTCTGTAGGATTCACGTCCTTCGGATCAGAGTTACTGGCTACAAAGAGGGCTTTTTCCTTGCTAATCTGGTCACAGAAGTCGCGGAGTCGGAGTTGCTCGCTATCGTCGAAGCCTTCCTTTGCATATGACGTGAAGGATGAAGTTTCGGTGATGGGCTTATACGGCGGGTCAAAATAGAACAGGGTATTAGGGCCGGCGAAGCGTCCAGTTTCCGCGAAATCACCGCAGAGGATTTCTACCCTCTGAAGGACACTGGAACATGCACGGAGATTATCAGCATCGCAAATACGGGGATTAGCATACTTGCCGTGAGGGACATTGAATTCGCCTTTGGAATTGACCCTGTACAGGCCATTAAAGCACGTCCTATTGAGGAAAATGAAGAGTGCGGCCGTTTCTACCGGAGTGGTCTGCTTCGTGTTGAAACGGGCTCTCTTCTCAATGAAAAAAGCCTTGCGGTCTTCTGCGCCCAGGGGAATATACTCTTCTTGGATATGAGCGAGTTCTGCTATCAGTTCCTCCACGTTCTCCTTGATTACACGATAGGTGCAGATAAGTTCCTGGTTGATGTCGTTGATGACAGCTCTCTCAATGTTGGGATATGCCTGAAGAATCCAGAACATAACGGCGCCACCACCAACAAACGGCTCCACATAAGTAACTTGCTGACGGGATGCGAAATCGCGAGGGAGCGATTTGCGAACCTCATCCAGCAACTGTGTCTTCCCTCCAACCCATTTGATGAATGGCCGAGCTTGAGTCATGTCTTCGAACAACTTCATAAGCAATTCATATTTCTACAAAGTTACAAAAAATATCGGTTTGCCGGTAGTTTTTATCCGTTTATTGCTCATTTACTCTGTAAGTTACAGAATTACAATATGATGAAAAAAGGCTGAGTAGCCCCCTTGCGGGGACTACTTAACCTTGGCATATTGGCCGTGCGCGGTTCTCTCCAGACGCCCTTCGTCGCACCACTGTCCGATGGTGCGGTCAATCGAGCGCGGGTTGAGGCCCACGGCCACGGCCACATCAGAGTACGTCTTACGGTCGAAGGTGTCCGGAAGGGCATCGTAGAAGCGCTGGTAAACTTTAGGCTTGTCGCTGCGCTTGGACTTGATGGCGACCGGAGTCTCCGGCAGCATCTTATACACCCTCGCCATGTGGGCGACAAGTACATCACAAATGGCGACCGCCGTCTGGTAGTCTTCGTCCAGGCACACGAAGTCACTCTCGAAGTCCCCGTCTTCCGTCAGCCGCAGGGCGGACAGAATCATCGCGATGCGGAAGGTGATGAGTCCCAGACGCCTGATGGAGGCGACGATGGCGTCACCATACTGGTTGTAAAGCGACATCTGGGAATCGGAGAAACGGCTATCGAAATCACTTTCCTGGTCTTCGGTCAAAGTGAAGCGAAGGTCCTTGCCGGCATTGAGAATGTCGTACAGGTCCTTTACCTCGGCTCCGAGTGCCAAGAAGAATTCGTCCTGGGTGACCTCGTCCTTGTAGGCGAAGGGACTGAGCCAGACGAGTTCCGTCTGCAGGCAGTAGAAGGCGAACCGGCTGAACAAACCGTTCTCTGCGTCGGTGATGAGCGTGAGAATCTGGTTCGGAGTGCCGGTAAGCAGCGCAGACAGCTTTGGCTCCTTGATGAACACGCGCTCGCGGTCCTTGCGTCTGGCAAACGAGATGTTCTCGTGGTGAAACGCCTTGCGGAAGCCGTCGGAATACTTGCCGTAGTCGGATGCGAAAATGTTGGCGAGGGTGTCGCCTTCGCTCTCGAACATCATCCCTTTGCCACCGTTGTCGTTCAGGATCTGATAGACCACCGTGGCGGAACTATTGGCCGGGATGTAGTGCATCAACATCGGCGGCTCTTCCGGTATCTCAAGCCCGGACTTGTTCTTGGCGGACTTGAATTCCTGCATCTTCTTCTTGTACTCCTTCTCCTCATCGTCACACTGCTGGTGCAGCGCATCGTCAATGGGCTCCGCGAGGTGCCGGCAGAGAGTGAGTCTACCTTTACCAGCCGAGGCCCCGGCGGTCACGAACAGGAAGAAATTGGGGTACACTCTTCGTCCGTGGTAAACGCCGGAGATGTGAGGAAGGCAGGATGAAAGGACGCAAAGTGTGCCGAGAATGAGCATATCGCAGTCTTCGTCCGAATTGGACTTGGATGCGATGGTGTCGAGCAAGGCCGGCAGCTTGTTCCTGACAGAAGGAGAGAAGACAGGGAGCGGAGGCTCCCCGTTTTCATCGGGCTGCTTTTGCGCAGAATCCGCAGTTTCCGCAATATGCGCAAGAGATGTGTCTGCGGATTTCGCGTATTTTGCGGAGGTTGCGTATTCCCGTTCACGAGTATGGAGCGAAATGCCGGCTTCCTTTGCTTTGTGGAAGAAGGTGTTGAGAGTCACACCTGTTCCGTGCGACCGCAGGCATTTGTCATACTGCTCGTCGGTAAAGCGCTCGTTGTACTCCGGGTGGAATCTGCTGACGCGATGGAAGTAGTTACGGCCGTTTTCACCAAATTCATCGGCAAAGGCGAAACCGATGTCCAGCCAGTTGTCGTAGCCGGCGGTGATGTCAATATGACCCGCTTCAATTCGCTGAAGAACGATTTCAACATCATCGGCCCTGTCGCCGGTATTGGCGACAGGGGATGAGGTTTTACGTTCGCTCGCAGGGGGTACTTTATTCGCCCATGCGTGGGGATCAAATGGGATTTTTTCCATCGCTAACGTATTTCAGGGTTGAGATACGCTTCCGGGTCGAAGGGCAAAAAACACGCTCTGGACACGTCCTTGCCCGATTTGTCCGGCTCGATGCCGTAGGTCTGAACCAGGTAGTTGGAGACGGAACGGAAGTAGTCGGAGTGCGGCATCAACGCTACGTTGATTTTGACAATCCATTTGAGTCCGTCACCGCTGGGAGAGCGGAACATCAACTCGGTCTCGAAATACGGGTCGTCCAGGAGCATACGCTTGAGGGCGTCTATGTCCTTAACGTGGTCAAAGTCGAGGCAGAGGTAGCCGCTGTGTTCCACCAGATTGTCGTTGGCCCGTTCGCTGAACACGCCGGAGAAGGTGCAGTAGGCGAAGTGGGACGCCTTGTAGTTGCGCCTGACGTTCTTGTCTTCGATGGAGCGGAGTTTCTCGGTCTCGGCCTGAGCGTAGTGACCGGTGATGTAGTTCCAGACATCCAGCAGCGTGATGGACTTGTGAGGAGTCTTGTTCGTGACCGGAGCCTTGAAGAAGGAGAAGGAGGGGAGCGGCTTCACCGGGACCGCGTTGCGGTCGTAGGGGCTGTAGCCCTCCTCAAGATGGAGGAACAGGTCTTCGTTGATGGCGATGAGCAGATCCTGTCCGTCTTTCTGCCAGTACAGCTTGGCGAAGTCGAAGCAGTCGCCTTCGGGGATAGCGTCGAACTGGTCTTTGTGACGGGCAATTTCATCGGAGAGTTTCTTTTCCGGGTGAATCTTTTCCGTCCAGACGTGGAGGGTCTCGCTGCCATCGGCAAACGGATTCCTGCAGATGCCGCAGTCGCGACCGGAGATTTTCATCACGGTCTCGCCGGGGTAGAACTGACGCAGAATGTGGGAATAGATTCCCGTGCCGTAGTGCGTCTT
>Ga0123335_1008921_pt1 | contig 10559 bp, 9 predicted proteins | sample BiotimSIPDNA_2_FD_89707 | JGI IMG/M metagenome (GOLD analysis project Ga0123335, IMG submission 89707) | Anaerobic biogas reactor microbial communites from Washington, USA - Biogas_R2 time_0 SIP DNA | ecosystem: Engineered > Bioreactor > Anaerobic > Unclassified | place: Washington, USA... | reverse complement strand
TCTCCCTCGAGTTCCCCAATCAGGGTGCCTGACGTCGTTACGGAAAAATCATCGAACTCTGTATACCAGTAGAGGGTGCCTGAAATCGTTTGACCTGTTTCATAAGAGGCGGCCGTTAATCCATAAACAATCGTGATGGGGAATTCGGGAATCTGAATCCAGTAAAAATCCAACTGTCCGGCAATATTCGCGTTTAGGTTCACCCCTTTATCCGTGCCTTCCTTGAGCATGGCTTCCCCGTAATACTCTTCATAATTGCCGTTATAGGACCATGACGTTGGAAACAATTCCTGAAACCCCAAGGATTTCACACTGCTAACAGTGTCCTGATCTCCGGTAATCGTGACTTGCACACGAATTTCCTGGGCGCTAACGAAAGCCGCTTCCCGGGCAAAAGAAAGCCCGCTTTCCTGTCCGGCAGACGGGAAACACGAGAACACGACCACCGCAATCATCATGCAAAGAAACATTCGCGTCATGTTGGTATCCTTAACCGGCGCAACCGGAGTTTGCCTGCACGCATCTGCCTACAAGAGTATACCTGAAATCCATGACTCTGTTACGGAAACACACCGTGGCAGGCCGCAGTGCCCTGAAAATCGGCGGGTTATTCTAGCACATCTGACGTGTTAATCCACGATTTCCGCCAAAAGAAGTTTTCGGGCGTAGCTCAATAAAAAGCCCCGAAAGCAAGCGCATTTTATTGATGGTGATGAAATTTGGGCGTAATTGTCAGGCTGCCCTATAATAAGGGGCATGCCGTTGTCCGGCAACAGCCGAAGCGCGGCATGGCAGGCCTTAGTATACGCGCGCGCGGACGTTGAAGACCGCCTTAAGGAATATCATCAAAAAAATTCTCCCGTCCTTTAAGGGGCATGCTCCGCAACCACATTCACAACAGCCACCTGTATTATGACAAGGATCAAAGAACCTGAATGAAATCATCCCCGGAAAAAGTGAAGCGGATTGTAATCAAAATTGGCACCAACCTGCTGACGGGCAAAAAGGCCTTTGACGGGCATGTGCTCGAGGAAATGGTCAAAGAAGTGTGCGAATTGAAGCGCGACCACGGCACGGATATCGTCATTGTCAGCTCCGGCGCGGTGGGGTGCGGCATGATGATGCTCGGCCTTACGAAACGACCGGTTTCCCTGCCGGAAAAGCAGGCCGTAGCCGCCGTGGGCCAGGCGAGGCTCATGCATTACTACGAAACGCTTTTTCAGACTTACGGGGACGGCCTGACCACGGCCCAGGTGCTGCTGACCCAAGCGGACCTGGATTCGCGTCAAAACTACCTGAATGTCCGGAACACCCTGAACACGCTGTTTGCCATCGGCACGGTGATCCCCGTCATCAATGAAAACGATTCCACGGCGACCGAAGAACTCAAGTTTGGTGATAATGACACCCTGGCCGCTAAAATTGCGGCCAAGATCAATGCCGGCCTGTTGATATTATTGACCGATGTGGAGGGCTTGTATGACAAGAATCCCGCCGAGGACCAATCCGCACGCCTGATTTGCGATGTGGAGCGCATTACACCGGACCTTGAGGCCGCGGCCGGCGGCGCGGGCAGCATCGCCGCCACGGGTGGTATGCGCACAAAAATCGACGCGGCCAAAATAGCCACAGCCGCCGGGGTGGATTGTGTGATAACCTCCGGGCATCAGCGCCGGGTTATTCATCGCGTTCTTTCGGGGGAAGCGGTCAGAACCCGGTTCTTCCCCGCAAAAGTGGCTTTAACCCACAGAAAGCGGTGGATCGCCTTCGGCCGGGCCACTTCGGGCGCCATCCACGTGGACAACGGCGCAAGAAACGCGATTGTCAATCAGGGGAAAAGCCTGTTGCCGGCGGGCATTACCGCCGTTGAAGGGCGGTTCAATGCGGGCGCGTCCGTAAGGGTTATGGACGCGTCCGGCGCCCTGATCGCCCGGGGATTGGTCAATTATGATAGTGAGGCACTGCGCGCCATTCAAGGGAAAAAAAGCGGCACTGTAGCAGCGATCCTGGGGCGCAAGGATTTCGATGAGGCCATCCATCGCAACAACATGGTGGTTCTTCAGTAAAACACGCAATTTTACATTGCCTCGACCACCCATTGAAAGGCCACGTCAGGCGGTATGTAATCGCACAGAGGCCCGAAATGCTATTAATTATTCTCGTTTTCCTTTGAATCGTCTATAACAGCATTTTTAATGATAAGCGCATTGTCGCGAGTGTAAATGGCATATTTTGAACAGCCCTGCTCACGCGCTTCATCTTCCACAAAGCCCTGCATGGCCTCGCGCCAACCGCGCAACTCTTCACGCTCCCAAAGTTGCTGTTCCTGTTTGCTCAATTGATAGCGCCAAATAACACGTGACATATCAGGTGCTCCTATCCGTAATGTGTATCGTTAATGGTCGCCCTGTAGTTTTTCCACAAGCCGCCGTGCACGGCTGTGAAAACCTAACTAATTCAATTAGTATAACATACATAGGAACTGAAAGCAAATTTGTGGTCCGTCTTACGTAATAGACAGACCTGAAAACCAGAGTACAGGTTTCAATCCTGGGGATACGTAGGGACGAAAGAGAGCACAATTAAAAGAAGAGTGAAAAAAACGCTGCGAGCAGAGGACAGCACGGGTTTCTACATCCATTGGAGCGGTTCCACGCTTGTATACTACAAGTTGGAATTCATCGTAGGACGGGTTGATAGGGCTTGCCATTCCCATCAATACGCTGCCATATCGGCGCCTGTTCAGCCTGAATAAGCGCTTCGTATCGATGGGGACGCCGGTACGCATTTCCCCATATCGTTTTGGCCCGCTTGTTTCGAATAGCGGTCAAATCAAACTCCGCCATATAGATGCCTTCTTTTTCCCCTGCAAGAACGAGTTGGTTCCCGTCCGCGTCATACGCCACGGAATGCCCGTTTTGTTGCGGGGCGGGATAGTTGGCCATAGCAACCCCCATCACATTTTCCCAGGCGCGTATTTTGAACTGCTGCAAGCGTAATTCGTCCAATTTACAGGCATTGGGCGTCAACACGAGTTCGGCCCCTTGCAGCATTAAGATACGGGCGCTTTCCGGCTGTTCCCGATCGAAACAAATCATGGCGCCTACCTGCACCGGTCCGGAAGCAGTATCCAGCGCCCCGGTAAAAAACTGATCACCGGGCGTCATGGACGCCTCCATGGGTTTGAAATCGCTGGTATGGACCTTGGCATAACTGAAGACCTTCTTCCCGTTGCGGTCAAAGAGCGTCAGCGTATTCCTGGGAAGGGGCTGGAATGCTTCCAGATAGGTAATCCCGATAGCCATATCCAATTCATCGGCCAATGCCGCAAAGCGCTGTATGGGCTCGCTGTTCTCAGGGAGAGCGTCCTTGTAAAATTCTTCCCGGGCCTTCGGTACATCCGGGTCGAAACGGGTATAGCCGATGCTCCACATTTCCGGCATCAACGCAATATCAGCGCCTTGTTCTGCCGCGCGCCGGCAAAACACTTCGGCCTTTTCCTGATTCGCGGTAACGTCATTCTTTTCCGGCCGCATTTGCAGGAGTGCAACATTGACAACCGTTTTTGCATGGGCGGAAATGTGAACGCCGACGGTGAAAAACTGCAGGACACATATCATAAGAACGACGCTAGGGCATCGAAAGCGAAACGTGCGGCTAAATCGCGCAAGTAAGGTGGTGCGGGAGTATGCCCGTCTATTCATTCGAAAACTCCGTGATGGCCGCCTCTTCAAAAACCGCCAGCATGACGGATGTACGGCTGTTTGTGGTATACACCAGGTAGATTTTATCGTCCCGGCCCTGGATGGCATAGGGGTAGGCGTAGGTGTTGGCCCCGCCGGCAATGTCCCTGCGATGGGGCCAGGTCTTACCGTTATCAGTGCTGACGGCCACGGAAAGCGGGGTCCGGTCATTCATATTATGGTTGTATACGAGCAACAGGTGTCCGTTTCTCAACTTGATAAGTTCCACCGCGGAATTGGGATTCGGAAAGTCCGTCCGCTCCGCGTCCGTCCAGGTATGGCCACCGTCACTGGACGAGGCGCGCAGCATCCATCCATCTTCCGTGGGCTCAAAGTTACCGCCCCGACGCAGAAAACAGAACAGATTGTTATCGTCAATCTGCACCGCTTGGGCCTGTAGATTGCCTTCCGCCGACCGGATGCGATTGGTTTCGGTCCACTTTTTGTTTTCGGGACTATAACGCAGGAAATAACTGCACGTATCCGACGCGCTGCTTTCCCGGTCCTCCCCCGTTTCGTTATAGAGGGGCAGCAGATAATCGCCATTATTGAGCACGATGGGCTGACCGCGCACCATGGACCCTTCCTCCATCACCAGCACAAAGGAATCCGACCAAGTGTGGGCGCCGTCCATGGAGAGTTTGGCATGAACCCGCGCGTTGGACCAGGTGTCCCCGTACTGGGTGTTGAAAAAAAGCCATACCACGCCGTCCGGCGCCTGCCAAACCACGGGGTTGCCGACACCGTGGAAAGGCACGACGGCAATGGGTTCAGGCGGCGACCACGCGGTCTCCCCCTTGACCTGCCGGGACCCATAGACGGCGGTGTCGTCTGAATATTCATTCGCGCCGCCATAATAGGCGACATACAAATCCTCATTTGCCAGCTGCGTAATGGCAGCCGGATGCTTGTAAGGACCGGGATGTTCTTCACCAAACAAGCGGTAAGTTTCCACGTTGGTTTTGAAGTCGGGCAACACCAGTTCCGCCCGGGCCACGGAAAAGACAACTATCAGCAGGGCCAGCGTTACTTTCAAAATGTTCACAAGAATCCCTTTCGTTCTTATAGTGCCTTAAAGCGTTGTCGCGGGACCCTGCATCTGGGCAGGGTCGGGAAGTTTATCCTGGTAGACTTCAACGCCGCGCTCATCCCGCAGCAGGTGCATCATTTTCGAGAGCAGGAGCGGTTTCATCACAAAGGGCTTCGCCCTTTCATAATCAAGGATACCGGCGGGCTTATGCTCAAGAACCTTGAAAATGATATAGGCGGCGGGCATGTCCACCGTCCTGGTATGCCCTTCCTTGTCCCGAGCCACCTGCTGATAGACCGGCAGGTAGACGGGCCCGATGACGCTTTCCGCTTCGGCGCCGGAAGCGGCCGCCCAGAATCCGCGGAACTTTTCCAAGGCAGGGTTGTTCTGGATGCCTGACTGGAAGACATATTGCACGCCGTCGGCGGCGCTCTTGGACTCGTATTCCGCAGCCAGGGCGTCGAAGGATTCACCCGCCGTAATCCGGTCGCGCACGGCGGAAGCCTTGGCCGCGGCTTCAGGATCATCGGCGATAAAACGAATACCGATGAACTGAAGCTCTTCCAGGGTGACCAGTTCCTCCTTCATGAACTCGTAGTCCCGCTGAATTTCCTGTTCCTCGATGGTAATTTTGCCGGCTTTCACGGCCTCCACCGCCAGGTACTCCACCGCCTGCTCGGCCTGGAGTTTTTCCACCATACGGTCGGTCTCTTCTTCAATACTGTCCTTATTGAATTGGAGCAGTTCGGGCGTCAGCCCGTAAAGATTCATCATGGGCGTAATTTCACCCGACTTGGGCACTTCCATGCGCCACATGGCGCGCAACTGTTCCTCCTGGTCGCCGCTCTCCCGGAAATACTGTTCCCGGGCCAGTTCACGGTCCACGGACACCTTGCCTTCCGCGGCGAGTTTTTTGCCCAGAGGCAGTTTCACCCGGGTGTCAATATGGTCGTTCAACACGCGTAACAGGTCGCCGCGACTCCGAATCATGGGCCGTTCCGTGTCGGGCATTTCGCGGATGAGTTTGAACAAATCACCGCGCGTGATGTATTGCTCACCGATCTTGGCGATGCGAATCCGGTCCTTGTCCGTAATCTGGCCGCATCCGAAAGCCGTCAGGACACCCGCCGCTAACAACAAGAAAAGCGCCTTTTGTAAACTGATCCGATTCTGCGACATAGCCGGGATACTCCATTGTTATCCCTGTAGCATACCAGTCTCACGGCGAATGTGTCCAGCACAGGATCTCCTTTACTCCTTATGTTTTCTATTGAATTAAAATAGAATCTGTACGTCAGAAGAAATTCAAGGGTTGCTCCACATGATTTGACGAAGTTTTCCAGTTCTCTGTCCCCTGTTACTTAAGGACCTGCACATAATGCACTTCGCTCTTACACAGCGCACCGGTACCTGTTTCCGCGTTCGTGGTATGTGTGAAAAAATATAATAGACGCCAGTCCCCTGTCCGAAACGATCACTATAGTTCCACGACACCCATAAGGACCTGAATAAAAACGGCAATAAGTGAAGAATAGGCAACGACAACAGACACAAGGAATAGAGAATTAATATCTCGTCTAATTCTATGCAGGAAAAATAACGCACAAGGAAAATGAAGGAAAATAAATATGATGATCCCCTTAGCCTCAAACGTTGGAGCCTTGAGCAGAGTTAGATACCATTGATAGAGAATGCTTCCTAAATACACGGGCATAATTGTCGCTGCCAACAGCACCTTTATGCTGAACTGTTCTTTAAGTCCACACGTTGTACGCTCATTTTTTTGCATAATGTGACTCCGCACAACAAGGGTCTCTCATCACCTGCCAGTAGCAGAAAAGCCAGACCGATGTTGCATTTCGGCATGCTTTATACTTTTGATCAACATCTCGGCAAAACATGGGAGCGGCGGCGCATACTGCCCCCAAACGTCCCCACGGGCTATGAGTATATAAATACGCCGAGGTCACACCTGGCGGCGTCATAGTCGCCAGATGGTTCTTTATCTTTCGATTCGACGAAAGAGACAAATGCCGGTATCGTCCCGGGAATATACATCCCCCGGTGCTGAAGCACCACCCCCCTCGAGGGGGGACTTTGCGGGGTATGCCTTGGGTAATATGCCGATACGAACCTTCTTGTTCCAAGCCCGGATTTTCTCTCAGGGAATGTCTTTGCGTTACACACCCCTGACGAGTGCACTGAAAGGTCCCCCCTCGAGGGGGGTGGTGCTTCAGCACAGGGGGATGTAAAGGCAATGTAAGTCATTCTTGCCTCCACCGCCCACGCCGGGCTGCTGGTATAATCGCCGTCGGTGCGGGTTTATCCGCCGAAGGCGGACTCGCTTGCGACCGTCGTGGCCTTAATCGCCTAAATTACCTGGCCCCTTCCTGGTTTATAAAGTTCAAGATTTAGATGCTTTGAATAGTTTAGAAAGTCTTTGTCAGTAGTAAAAACGGGCACGGCATAACGTATCGCGACAGCACATATCAGAAAATCGATATGGGATCCTTGTACGCCTTTTTTGCGGCACGTATTGAAGTATCGTGCGGACTCCTCGTAATCCGCTTGTTCAATAGGGAGATCATCAAAGGTTGCAAGATGCTTCCTGACAAGATCAAACTTCCTCGGGTCGGGAATGCCCGAAAGAACCTCCTGCCGAACAGGGCCTATCAATACCGCACGCAGTTCCCCGATCAATTCGGATAGTTCCGCGATAAAGCGTTGTTCGTTCGGCGTGGGGTGCTTTCGACGGAGCGCTAAGGACCAAATCGTCGTATCAATGAGTACTTTCAACGTCCGCGTCGCCCCCTCTTATGGTTATACTTGGGATCAAAATCGATAGAGCCGAAGAGTTTGATAATCTCCGCCTGCTTTCGGCGCTGAATAAACTCACGCAAGGCCTCATTGACCGTGTCTTTCTTCGTCTTGAAATTACCTGCTTTCAGTGCATCCAACAACAGATTCTCATCAATCGCCAGGTTGGTTGCCATCTGTTCATTCTCCTTTCACACATAGTATTACACATTCTATTGTGTAATTCAAGAGATTCCTTCTGGGGCATTTCGTTGTACTGATATAAAACGCCGGGACACCGGCAGCCACTCGTATTTCTTGCCAAAATTCGTTAGGACTGGCAACAGGTCAACCAGAAAAATAAATCGGCGGAACGAAAACGGGGACTGGTGCACGGTGCGCTCCAAAGGCCCGCACGTGACGCACTTCGCCCCGCATAGCGCGACGGTACTTGTATCCGCTTTCGTGGTATATGTAAGGCGACCTAATAGGTGTTCTTGGTCACATTCAATCACATCCCGGAGGGATGAAAGCCGGTAGCCGGTGGTCGAGCGAAGCGACACCACCGGTAAACAACCCACGTTGCTCCCCATCCCGGCAGGGATGGAGGAAAAGCATCAACATAGACAATGACCGAATCTTATTGCCCCCAAGACAATGTTCATCACTACGGCGTGCCACATTCCCTTCCCTTGTATTGACTTAAGGACAGAACGAAAACCGGGACTGGTAACGGTACGCTCCAAGGAACTGGACATAATGCACTTCACCCAGATACAGCGTACCGGTACCCGCTTTCGTGGTACATGCAAAGAGAATTTATAGGTGACTGTCCCCTATTATGCCCGGGCATAGCGCAACGGTACCTGCTCCCGCTTCCGTGGTACGTGTAAAGAAATTTTATAGGTGACTGTCCCCAGTTACCCCCTGTTCATGTTGCACTTCGCCTCTACACCGCGCGCCGGTACCTGTACCCGCTTTCATGGAACATGCAAAAAATCTATGATTAGTGTCTGCCTTTGTATTCTTATGTCTTAATTCGTAGTCTGCTCTGAATTACCTTTTCCATCATTATGGCTTATTTCGTGGTCTGTCCCTGAATTACCTAAAGCCCCCGGCTTTGCTGGGGGATACTTACTTGAAAACGTATATTTATAAGATTTACTATATGGCAATATATTCAGTGTATATATGTCACCATTATTTGTTTTTATACGATTTACTATAATATGATTATATGTATTATAATTATTGATCTCGCAAATATCATCATTAGAACAATAATTTTGAAGCCTTATTGATGTAGCTACCATCATTCCATATATTTCGCAATAGAGTCGTAAAATACATACATCAATGCTGTCGAGAAATTGGCTTGTAAACTGATATGCTCTTTTAAGTCTTTTGCTATATTTCATCCATAATTCTGATAGTGTATTTATATCCGACAATGAGTGCATGCCAATGTTTTCGATCCGAGTTAGCAGAATATTAGATGCAACTATATCTTTTTTATTAGAACTATTTACATTTATGTTATCGTTATTGACAGAAAGTTCTTTTATGATCTCATCAAAAGACTTTTTTGTTGGATTACATAAATTATTATCAGGGCATTTTATAAACTCAAGTATTTTTTTTACATCATATAGATTTAGTATTTTAGAGTCTATCATGCTATTAATAATACGCATTAACAATTTAATATGATTGTATACGCACATTAAATTTTGTTCATACGTATAGACGTTATAATAGGTAATAATAAGGTCGCTTATTTTCGAATCATTATTGCTTTTCATAAGCATATACGCACATATATAATAATATGATTTCTTTAACATGTATTCATTTTTTATTGATAGCGTCCCATCAGTCAATATGCCCCAAAGATTTTCAACATAGTTCGACAGCATCCCAATTTCATATTCACTCAAAAGATCACCCGTTTGTTTATAAACAAAGCCATCCTCTAATTTCAGAATATCAATATCAATGTTCTCAATATAAGAAAATTCTGTATTTAGTTCTATATCAGCACCTGCAACTGAAAAAAGAGAAATAATTATAATGCATGTCAATTCGTTCATTATATACTGGTCCTAATCGATATAAAAGCAAATGATAGCGAAACATCTCTGTATGAATAAATTTTGTTATTAGGATTCGCACTTTCACAGGCTGTAACGCAAGATTTGAGCTGTTCTTGCCCAAGGCTATAACCATACCTTTCAAAACACATACAAGCACCAAGACAAGGATCATTGCCAAAGTCATTATTAAGTTCTTTTTTTATGCACTTTCTAATACCATCTTGTTTTTTCTTGTCGCAGATATTTTTTGCATTTATGAACCTTTCATACCAATCGACTGGATTTTTATTTAATCCTTTTTTATCTATATGTGTTACTGGGTTTTCCCCTACATATTCATACACATTCGGCCCGTCCACCAGTCCCGCTGGATCACCCGATGTCCACCGGTTCATATTCGGGCTATAGTACCGATAGGGGAAATAATACAGTTGCGATTCAGTGTCCCAGGGCTTGCCGGTAAACTCATGGTATGGGGAATTGCCGGACACATAACTTCGCTGTCCGAAGGGAAGATGGGTATTCTGAGACACCACAGTTTTGGACTGGTTGAATCCGTAGTAACTCGTGCCCAGATGATCATGAGCCAGATAGGTATAGCCGGCATTGGCGGGTACACCGCTGGCGTCCAGGTCCGCTTCGGCAAGGGCCGTGTGGCCGAAGGGGACGAAGAACCTATCAAAGCCGCTGATGCCCCAATCCGGGGTGGTGTCCTGGTACTGGGCCAGTACGGAATAGCCCGCGTCCCAGCGCCAGTAGGTCGTATCGTTGCCGATGGCTTTCAGACGCCGTTTACCCAGCCCGTCATAGTTGTACAGCACCACTGCTGTCTCACCCGGGAAGTTGCTGTCGATCCGCTGCAGTTTGTCCCCGAACCGATAGGTATACGTGGCCGTG
>Ga0123335_1008920_pt1 | contig 10559 bp, 10 predicted proteins | sample BiotimSIPDNA_2_FD_89707 | JGI IMG/M metagenome (GOLD analysis project Ga0123335, IMG submission 89707) | Anaerobic biogas reactor microbial communites from Washington, USA - Biogas_R2 time_0 SIP DNA | ecosystem: Engineered > Bioreactor > Anaerobic > Unclassified | place: Washington, USA... | reverse complement strand
ATAAACAGGATAGATCAAACTGAAAAATTGTACAACCTATAATTCTGTTTTGTTTTTGCAGTTATCAATAATACAAAAAAATTCCCAACCGGTTCAAAAAAACATGCAAATCTAAAAAAATGCATGCAACCAACTAATTGCGCTTGCATGTGATGAGCCTGAATTTATGGAATCGGTTTTGGTCGTAATAGCAAATCGATTACGAGTTCGATTACGATTACGAGCACGAATGAATGGTCAGGGGAAAGGGATGGCGGGGAGGTCGTTTACTATTATGCCGATGCCGGCGCGATGAAAAGGCTGCGCCTGTAAATCGACCTTTGAAAAAAGTCTGACTCCGCTGATCTGAATGGCGATGAAAGCGCGATAAAAATCATCGGTGCGCTTTGCATACCGGTGACTGAGCCGGTCAGCATTACGGGCGGCCAGACCGACCGATTCGACAAAATGTATGGTCAAGGCCAGATTGCACTGGTATCGGAGTTCCAGCTGGCGCAGGTCATGCAAAGCGCTCAACGCCAGAATCTGGACTTTAACAAAATCTTTGCGGGCAGCAGCCAGACCGCTTTTCCATTGCCAGGCCCGCAGCATTTTCCGAAGATCTCGACGACCGGCACGATCGAGCATTCCACGTCGCAACAGTGGCTTATCCGGCGCAGAGATACCTGCCATCGAAACAAAATCATTGGTCAGAACCGGTATGCCGGCCTGGCGAAACTTCTGCGCCCAGCGGTCAAAAACGAAAGTAATGGGAAGCAGGCTGTATTCAAGCGAAGTGTAAAGCAAAGAAACCTTGCTGGTAGCACCTTTGGATATGCCGGCATAATACTTCTGCCTGGCTTTGTTTACTTCTATCGCTTCTCTGACATGCCCGGTAAATGGCTTTTGTTCATGATCATTGCATTCTGGCGGTATTGCGGCAGATTGCCGGCGACCTTCATTGCTCAATATTTCAAGACGCCGCGAAAAGTTCCCGTCATCGTCGCGTGCAAAAGTCAGGTCAAAGAACCCCGCCCAGACTTCAGCGGTATTTTCATTAAATTCATCAGAAGCTTGCAGGCTGGCAAAAAAGCTGGCAATTGTAGTTGATGAGCTGTCTGCAGCATTGTTTGAAGGATTCTGCAGCTGCTCAAAGCTGCGGAGCTCCATAAGCTGTCGGTATAACCTGTCTGCTTCCGGTTCCTGAGCCAGCAAGCGATCGCTACCCGACAAAACGAGCAGCAGCGCAAGCAGTGCTAAAAAATATTTACCGTATGCAGACATGGTACATCAATGATACTCAGTAAATTTTCAAACCACAACCCCCCACAACACCGCTGAAAGCAATTTTGCTTTTCTGAAAAGTGCTTTGTTGCATTATTGGCATGTGAGAATTATAATTCCGGTAAAGTGCATGCGTTTGGTCTGTCTTGATTTGAGGATCATCGGCTGTTAAAGTACCTGTGACACTGCAAAGGAGATAATCACAATGGGGTCCATATTGGTAGAGATCTGGGATGCTACCGGCAATAAGAAAGTCAAGGCCGAGTTACCAGATGACGAAGCATTGAACCGCATAATCATACTTTTGATCGACAAAATGAATCTGCCCAGATTTACCCCTGACGGGCAGTTGATGAGTTATAAATTCCATCACAAGGCGTCAGGCCGACAGCTGCTCGACGACGAAACATTTTATCAGGCTGGCGTACAATCAGGTGATGTTCTGAGAATCCAGCCCGAAATCACAGCCGGAAAAACACCATGAGCGCAGATCAGTTCAAAGCTGATCCCGACTCCGATGTGTTGATTATCGACACAAAAAAGGAAGAAAACCGGTTTTCGCGTTTCGAACTGATTCGCTGGTGGGATCAAAAGCGCCTGCAAAGCGCCAATATATTAGTTATTGGCGCCGGCGCACTCGGCAATGAAATTATCAAAAACCTTGCCCTGACGGGAATAGGCAATATTCTGCTGGTCGATTTCGATCAGATCGAGCCTTCTAACCTGTCGCGATCGATTTTATTCAGGGAATCGGACCGCGGGCGTTACAAGGCCGACGTAGCGGCAGAGCGTGCCCGCGAGATTTTTCCCGACATCAATATCAGATCGCTAAGCGTAAACGTAGTCACCGATCTTGGTATCGGCGCATTTTTCTGGGCTGACGTCATACTTGGCGGGCTCGATAACCGCGAAGCACGCCTCGCCATCAATCAAAATTCACTGAGATGTGGCAAAACCTGGATCGATGGAGCTATCGAAGGCCTGAGCGGCATAGCGCGGGTGTTCGGTCCTGATGGCCCCTGCTATGAATGCACCATGAGCGAAGTCGACTGGAAGGTGCTGAATGCCCGCAAATCCTGCACTCTGCTGACCAGAGAAGAAATGATGTCGGGCAAGACCCCAACCACGCCTACAATTGCCAGCCTGATTGCGGCAGTGCAGTGCCAGGAAGCAATAAAACTGCTGCACGGCCTTGAAGTGATAACCGGCAGAGGCTTCTTTTTTGAAGGCCTGAGTTTTTATCAGGATATCATTACTTATAAGCGCAAAGCTGAGTGTTTCTCGCATGAAACATACAAACCAGTTGTTGAACTTGACGCCGAAGCGCGCAAACTGACGCTGGGCGAAGCTCTCAGGATTATCCACAAAGATCTGGGTGAAAATGCAGTAATGGAACTGAGGCATGAGGTGCTGACCGGCTTTTCCTGCTCAGACTGTAGCGCAGACGTCGAATATCACTCGTCACTCGGCCGCGTCAGTGACGCTGACGCAGTATGCCCGAAATGCGGCAGGCAACGCTTTCCGATCATGTCACATCAGTTTGACGCCAGCTCAGAATGGCAGGACATGACTCTGGCAAAACTTGGAATCCCCGATTTTGACGTGTTCATCGGCAGCGATGGTGAACGCCAGATTTATTATCTTTTGAACGGCGATCGCGAGAGAGTTCTCGGACCTCTGGCCAACAGGATGATGCCATGACTAAAGAAAATAACCAGACCAACAACCAGCCGGCGGTAGAGGGGCTTGATTTTCACGGTGATTATGCAGTTAATCAGACCAAGCGCAAACCATTTCCTGGTCGCAGTGTGGTTGAACCACGAGTGATGATAGACCCGGATGTATATGCCGAAATTAAGAAACATGCCGAAGAAACAGTCGCTGTCGAACAGTGCGGAATACTTGTCGGCAACACCTGCCAGGACGACGTCGGAAAATATCTGATTATCAATGGCAGCATAAGAGGCAAACATGCGCGTAACGAAGGCGCTCAGGTTGTTTTCACCCACGAGACCTGGGATTACATTCATTCTCAAATGGAAGCAAACTTCAAGGGACGCGCAATAGTTGGCTGGTATCACACCCACCCCGGCTTCGGCATCTTCCTTTCGGACATGGATAAATTCATTCAGGACTATTTTTTCAATCAGCCATTTCAGGTAGCGCTGGTCATCGATCCGACCTCATCAAAAGAAGGACTTTTTGCCTGGATCAACGGCAAAACCTGCGCCCTGTCGCGCTGCTGGATTGGCGATGAAATGCGCAAACTTACGCAGGGGCCGGTTGGCACCGAAAAGAACTTTGAAAAAATGCCGATGGTTGAGCCACCTGCGCAACAAAGCGAAAATGCGGCAACGACTGTCGTAAGAATCGAAAAAAGCGATTCTCCAGGCCTCGGCCGGCCCCCCTTTCTGATGATTGCGCTGGCATTTTTTATAGGTATCTCTCTTTCGCTCTTCACTCTGCGCAGCACTTTTTATCATGCAGCGCTGACGGCAGCCAGAGCCGAAACTCGCGAACTGCTGGGCGCCTGGGCCGCCGACACCGCCGCCGCTGAAGAGTTCAAACTTCTGCACGGAAAAGTAGCAGCATTTTCGGATAAGTATAACACTCTGTTGCAGGGCTCAGAAGAATATGCCGCTATCAGAGCCAGTTTTACCACAGACATAAACGATGTCGTCGCGCGCATGAGTGAAATAGCAACCGCAACAGCTAACCGCAGAAATCGCGTTCACAAAGCGCTTGAATCTGTTTCTGGACAGACAGTCAACAGTCTTGAACAGTCAAAACAGGTAATCAGCCAACTTCGCGAGACAATGGCCGAAAGCATACTCATTCAGATCATGCCATACCTAGTCTCTCTGTTATCGCAACCACTCGACATGAATCGCATTCGCGAAGCACAGCCGCTGGTAAAGCACATTATTCAACTCGACCCGAGACTCGAATCCGGACTAAGAGAGAAGCTGCCCTGGCTGTTTTTCTGATGAAAAACGCTCGAGAGCAACAGGGAGGAAAAAATGGCCGACGAAGTTAACATAGTAATTACCAAGACCGAACTGCGAAATCCGCAGATCGAAGATATGCTGATGGCGCAACAGGCAGCAAAACGCCAGTTGTCGCCGGCCGAGCGCGCACCGGTAGAAACCTCGATCTGGATGAATCCGGTTTTCTATACAGCCGCCGCCGGCTTTATCGGAGCATTTCTTGCCTGGGCTGCTATCGAGCCATTCGCTACTGCCGCCGGCGAAAGAGAAGAACGCGGTTTGGTGCTGTTTGCCATGCTTATAGCCGTACCGACGATGATTGGCCTTTTTGTCGGGCTTATCGAAGGCATAATGTCGAGAAATTTTTCAAAAGCGATGCGCTGCGGTGGCATTGGCGTGGGTATCGGCTTTCTCTGGGGCATCTTCGGCACCATGCTGGGCGGCTTTGTCATGAACCTGGTAAAAGCTGTCGGTCTGCCGTTTTTTTTGTCAGGGGCTCCCAAAATAGATCCGGCTGATCCGCTTGGTTTTCTCACACCCGGGATCGTCTTTATATTGATCAGCTCGCGTGCTATTGCCTGGACAATCGTCGGAGCCGGCATGGGCGTCGGCCCGGGCGTTGCGCTCAAATCTAAAAAGTTATTACTCAATGGTCTGGTCGGCGGCCTTCTGGGCGGATTTCTCGGAGGCCTGGTTTTTGATCCTATCGGTTTTTCGTTGACCAAACTCGGGTTTGAAGATTCTGGCGGGGCGAGCCGCATGATTGGCTTCTGCACTATTGGCATGATGGTCGGTATTTTTATCGGCCTCATCGAGAACCTGACCAAAGACGCCTGGCTGATCATGAAAACCGGCCCACTCAGAGGCAAACAGTTCGTTGTCTATCACAACCCCACCGTTATCGGCAGTTCACCCAAATGCGATGTCTACATTTTCAAAGATCCGGCAGTCGAGCCGCATCACGCTGAGCTGCGCCAGCTTGGCAGCAAGTTTGAAATAGTAGATAAAGGCAGCCCGCAGGGGGTTTTTGTTAATTCGCAACGGGTTAAAAAGAAAATACTCGAGAAGGGCGATATAATAATCATTGGCGAAAGCCTTCTCGAATTTCAGCAGAAGGACAGAACATGAATACCATTTCGCCTGCTTCGCGGGCCCGCACTCCAGGCAAGGCGCAGCCAAAAGCAGCCAGGGTACAGGTTAGTCCGGTTTCACCGGCAGAGGAACACCTTGGCAAGCTGTGTTCGACCTGCGGAACCGCAATTCTGAGCAGTGACACAATAGTGGTCTGCCCGGTATGCTCGCAGCCTTATCACCATGACTGCTGGAAAGAAATTGGCGGGTGCGGAACCTATGGCTGCACTGCGGCGCCGGTAGCAACGCTTAAGGAAGATGTGCCGGAAGATGTTTTTACGCCCGGCTGGACCGCCGAGAAGAAATGCCCTGAGTGCGGCTCGAGCATTATTGCCAACGCGCTTGTCTGCAAAGTCTGCCGGTCTTCTTTTCCAACCGAGCGTCCGATGACCAAAGACGAATGGCGCGACCGAGAATACGACGAAAAAGAACTGAACAAAGTAAAAACCAATGTCATAATTCAGTTCATTCTCAGCACCCTGGGCTGCCTCTTTTTCATCATGTTACCGGTAAATGCCGTGGCTGCCTTTACCGACAGCTGGATTTTTCGCGTCAAACGACTGCCGCCTACGCTCAAAGTTCTGTTTTACGCCTCTTTTGCTATTTCTGCGCTTTGGGCAGCAATTGCCGCAGTATTTATACTATACTCGATGGTATTTTAATGAACACAAACAACAATGGCGAGCTTATAACCGTTGACAGCCTTAGAGCCGGCACTACCTGCCCCGCCTGTCTCAAACAGATACAGGAAGGCGAAGTCGCAATGATCTGCAATAAATGTGGCTCTCTGAACCATGAAATCTGCTGGCAACGACAGGGCTGCGGCAGTTATCATTGCCAGGCCGGTAATTCAAGGACATTTTCGAGCGATGCGGTAGATATCGTCATCACCAAAAACGATCTCGAATCTCTCAAAGAACTGCCAAGAAACGCCAGACACGGTACAGCCGCCATTGCCCACGAAATGGCAAAGCGCCAGGAAACCGGTTGGGCGCCTCTTTCCATCGTCGCCCTGGTTCTCGGCATGGGTGCTCTCGGCGTAAGTCTCATCAATCTTACAACAGAACCGTCTTCCGAAGGACAGATGGGCTACTTTCTCATTGCTGCGGGCGGCTGCGTGCTGTCAATTCTGCTGGGAGCTCTTTCGGCCGCCACGTTTCATAACAACAGCGGCAAAAAGGGACTGCTGTTCTCTTTTGTCGGCATGGCCGGCGGAATTCTCGCTATGATCCTGACAGTATACCCCTTAATTAACTCATCAGAAGGGCCGGGCGAAAGCTTCAAACTCGACATGAAGCAGGTTGCCGAAACGATACGTACTGCTTCGCCAGGTATCAGAGGCCCGCTTATGGCTAACGTTCATATTAAGTCAGGCTCAGGCTTGAGAGCCGGAACCGGCTCAGGTATCACTCTCTGCAACCGCGACAATTTCACCTATATTCTTACCAATGCGCATGTCTTAACTCTCGGAACAAGTGTTACCAGTCTTTCGGCACTCGAAAAAATCGCACGCGACATCGAGGTAACCTTTTACTCTGGCGAAACGGTTAAAGGCACGCCGATATGGCTTGCTCCCGACAAAGTCGATCTCGTGCTGCTGCGGGTGACCACTCCGGCAGGTTTTATACCAACTCTCAAATACCAGCGGGGAAGGCCTCTCACCATGGGCCAGCGCGTTTTCGCCATTGGCAACCCGGTTGGACTCAACTGGACTTACACTGAAGGAGTTATTTCGGCACTACGCAAAAACAGTTTCGGCACCCGCGATCTGACCGTCGTTCAGATTCAGACCCCGCTCAATCACGGCAATTCCGGTGGCGGACTCTACGACCTCGACGGCTATCTTATCGGCGTAAACACCTGGATTTATGCCAAAACCGTTACCGAAGGCCTTAATTTCTCAATCGCAATCGATGAATTTTTTCAGCTACTTGAGCCGGAATGGGTAGAAGTTCTGGCTTTGCCCGGCACATCCTTACCTGCCGAGAAAGAAAATCAGGAATGAGCATCAGACACAGACGCCTGCAATCAGACTACGCAAAAATCGTTGATACCTTCAAAGAAGGCGGTCGGATACAGATAAAGGCCGCCAACGGCAACCCGCCCGAAAAATACCAGATCGAATTTCTGGTAAACAGTCTGGTCATGAAACCAGACGGTTCGGTTACAGTAAAAAACAATCATATCGCCGAGATATATCTGACCGCTTCATATCCGCGCCAACCACCTCAATGCCGCATGCTGACCCCGGTATTTCACCCGAACATAGCGCCGCACGCAATATGTATCGGCGACCACTGGGCCGCCGGAGAATCACTGCCGCATCTTATCGTGCGAATCGGTGAGATGCTGGCATTTCAAAGCTACAATCTGAAAAGCCCCCTCAACGGCGAAGCAGCAAAATGGGCCAGCAAAAACGCCAACAGATTTCCGGTAGACAAAATGGACTTCTCAAGCTATTACGAAGCCGGCGAAAAAGTTCTCTCTGAATCTCAGGCCAGTCAGATCGATGAGAACAGCATGATGAACTGTGCAAACTGCGGCGCGCAGGTGCAGGGCTCTCAGATTATTGTCTGCTCTTCGAAACACCCGGTCTGCGCCAGCTGCGCCATGAAATGCTCAGCCTGCGGCCAGCAGATATGCCTCAAGTGTGTTACCAGTATCTGTTCGGTCTGCAAGCAGATAATCTGCGTTCATTGTCACACCAAATGTCAGTCATGCAAAGTTGACCTGTGCCCGACGCACTCGATAAAATGCCATGTATGCGGCGCTTCGAGCTGCCCGGACTGTTTTGTTGACTGCGCCGTTTGCGGCAAAGCGACCTGTCTTGAACATATCAAGCTGGTTGCCGAGACCAACGATTATAGATGTTCGAAATGTTTCGCTTGATTTTTCTGTTCTTTTGCTCATACTAAAAGGTTGTAAGTTCACGGAAAGGCGGAGAGAGAAATGGCCAGTGTTTTCTGCAAAAAATGCGGTGAGGAAATTGAGATACCCGAAGGAAGACGATCGCAGTTCATAACCTGTCCACAATGCAAAAGCGCAGTACCAATCTCTTCGCAGGGAGCTCCAGCAAGCAGCCGACCTGCTGGAATGCCTGCTTCAGCACCGCCGGCCAGACCACCGGCAAGACCGTCTGCAGCTGCTCACCCCGCGGCTCCTGTTCCTCCGGCAGCTGGTGGGGAACCACTTCCCGAACTGATGAAAGCCAACAAGCGCGTTGCTGGTCAGCCCTGCGCAATATGCGCAAGAATTATCAATCTTGGTGAGCCCATTCACAACTGCCCGACCTGCCAGTCGATCAATCATGACGGCTGCTGGAAACAAAGCGGAGGTTGCCCAGCCTGCTCCAGTTCACGACCGTCAGCACATGCTGCACCCAGTAGAAGCCCCTCCAGTGGGGGATTTGACGACATGGAAGGCGCAATGTCAAAGCCGGCAGCTCCAGGCGGCGCCAACATGATTCCCTGCCGCTGGTGCAAGGAACCCATCATGCGTGGAGCCCGAAAATGCAAGCATTGTAATGAGTTTCAACGTGATGAAGACCGTGAAACAAATACCAAGGCATTCGAAGAAAATGCCGAGCTCTCTACCACCGACTGGATAGGCGTTCTGTGCTGCCCCATCATCGCCTTTATTCAAGGCATAATCTATTCTGCTCAGGGCAACCCCAAGGGTAAAAAGCTTATGCTGTACAGCGCTATATCAATGGCTATTGGCGCACTTGCCAACGCCGGTTCACGGTGAACGAACCGACCGAAAGCCAGGTCGATCTCGAAAAGCGCTTTCGCGCGCACCAGTGGGTTCAATTGCTGTTCGCCACCGTGATGGTCGTTCTGCCATTTTTTCTTGCCCCTGCTTATCCGGGTGAAGAGCGGGTAGCACTGGGCAACTGGCGCATACCGCCGGTATGCCCGCACCGCGTTCTGTTTATGAACAGCTGCCCGGGTTGCGGCCTGATTCGCAGCTTTACCGCTCTGGCACACGGCCAGTTCAGCGAGTCTTACGCCTATCACCGCCTCGGAATTCCGCTGTTTCTGATAATTGCATTTCAGATACCTTTTCGGCTTTATCTGCTGAAAACCGGCTCACAAGGCTATACAAAACGAATCGAAACGATAATATACCGACCGGTTCCTTTCGTTATCGCCATACTCGTAATCAACTGGCTGATATCTGTCTGGGCCTGAGCAGACAGCCTGACTCAGCCGGCAAATCAATGCTTTATCTGTATTGAAATTTGCGTTACCATTACGGCATGAAATCAAAAATGCTGTTCTTTTTGAGTGGAATAATGCTGTTCGCTGCCGTTCTGCTTTTGCCAGGCTGCCAGCAGCAACCCAGACTGACCTTCATGGTCGGCGGCGCGCCCAACGAACTCGCTTTTTTTGAGAGCCTGCTCGCTTCGTTTACTGCCGATACCGGCATAGAAGTTGCCATGATCAGACAGTCTACCGACTCGACCCAGCGCAAACAGGGTATTTTGCTGGCCTTGCGCGGACATCGACCCGACCCTGACGTGATGCTGCTCGATGTTGCCTGGATCGGCCAGATTGCCGCTTCAAAGTGGCTCGAACCGCTTGAAAGCTATGGTATCAACCGACAGGACTATTTTCCCAGTATCATTGAGCTCGCTGATACATACGAAAACGAGTTGATCGGCCTGCCCCTGTACATAGACGGCGGCCTGCTCTACTATCGCCTCGACCTCATACAGAAGCATGGTTTTGCCGGCCCGCCACAGACATGGGCTGAACTGCGGCAGATGGCCGAAAAGATCGTGCCGGTTGAGCGCGGGCAGAACCCGAATTTCTGGGGCCATGTCTGGCAGGGAGCGCAATACGAAGGGTTGATCTGCAACGCCCTCGAGTTCTTCACTTCGGCCGGTGGCGGCTTTTTTAACGGCACCGCAACACCGGTTCTCGATCAGCCGGCCAATATCGAAGCGCTGCGTTTCATGAACGAGCTTATTCATAAACAGCCGATTTCGCCACCAAACACCTTTACCGACATGAAAGAAGAAGAGGTCAGAATGCACTTTCATAACGGCAACGCCCTGTTCGAACGCAACTGGCCCTATGCCTGGGGCCTGCATAATGCCGCCGATTCTCCGGTTCAGGGCAGAGTCGGTATCGCACCTCTGCCCGGCTTTGTTGCCGGCAAAAGCGCATCGACGCT
>Ga0123335_1008917_pt1 | contig 10562 bp, 11 predicted proteins | sample BiotimSIPDNA_2_FD_89707 | JGI IMG/M metagenome (GOLD analysis project Ga0123335, IMG submission 89707) | Anaerobic biogas reactor microbial communites from Washington, USA - Biogas_R2 time_0 SIP DNA | ecosystem: Engineered > Bioreactor > Anaerobic > Unclassified | place: Washington, USA... | reverse complement strand
TGTCGTCAGGGTGCCCGGAGAGCAACCCGGCCAGGACCGTGCGGACCACGGTGCTGCGCCCGGTCCGGCCGGCGCCGACGACCCCGAGGTGCCCGTCGGTGAGCGGGCACCAGTGGTGCACGGGCTGGGCCTGACGGTCCGGCAGGTCGGTCAGCAGCAACGGCACGCGGTATGCCGTCTGCTCGCCCGGTGCCGTCTGCTCGCCCCGTGCCGTCTGCTCGCTGGATGGGTCGGGCCGGTCGTCCCGTGCCGTCCCGTCGCTGGTCGGGTCCAGTTCATCCAGGTCGCTCCGGTTGCCCAGGTCGCTCAGGTCGCCCAGGTCGCTCAGGGCGATGAGCGGCGGCAGGGCCGGCAACCACGGCGAGGGTGGTGGGACCGCCCCCAGCTGCCGGGCGGCGTCCCCCGCGGCGGCAGCGGCCCGGGCCAGCGTCGACCCCTCCCCGGGGTCGGCACCCGCCTCCTGCGCGGCTGGGTGGGTGTCGGGTGCCCACGGGTCGGTCACGGGCACGACGCTCAGGCCCGGGGTCGACCCTGCCTGGCCGGACCCGGTGGAGGTGCTGGCCACCTGCACCTCGCGGGGCGGCGAGGCACCGGTGCGGATCAGCGCGCGGCCGGGGCGTCCCTCGGGCAGGTCCGCGGCGGCGGGGGAGTCGATGACGTCGTAGGAGTCCGAGGCGTCGCGGACGCGCAGCGCGATCCGGAGGTTGACGTTGGCCCGGACGTCCGCGGAGACCACACCACCGGGACGTTGGGTCGCCAGGACCAGGTGCACCCCGAGGGACCGGCCGAGCGCGGCGATCCGCACCAGGCCGTCCAGGAAGCCCGGGAGCTCCTCGGCGAGGGCGCGGAACTCGTCGATGACGATGACCAGCCTCGGCAGCGGGTCGCGGTCCGGGAGAGCCTGGTGGGCCGGCAGGTCGGGGACGTCGGCCGCCGCCAGGACACGTTCGCGGCGTTTGAGCTCGGCGGTCAGCGAGGTCAGCGCACGGTCGGCCAGGTGGGGATCGAGGTCGGTGACCATCCCGACCACGTGCGGCAGTGCCGTCGCCTCCGCGAAGGCCGAGCCGCCCTTGTAGTCGACCAGCACCATCACCAGCTCGTCCGGCCGGTTCCCCAGGGCGAGGGAGGTCACCAGGGTCCGCAGCAGCTCGGACTTGCCCGCTCCCGTGGTGCCCGCGACCAGGGCGTGCGGCCCGTCCTCGGCGAGGTCCAGCCAGGTGTCTCCGTCGGCGCCGCGACCGAGGACGAACCGGGTGGTCCTCGGGGACCGGCGCCACGACTGCGCCAGTGCGGATCCATCGAGCGGGACCGGGGCGATCGCGGCGAAGCTCACCGCGGCGGGCAACGAGCCGGCGGTGTGGTCCTCGCCGCCCGCACGGAGTGCCGCCAGCGCCCGGGCCAGCACCGTCGCGCGGTGCTCCGACAACCGGTCCGGGACCACCGGCTGGCTCCCCGCCCCGGTCCAGACCTCTCCGGTGGTGCCCCGGAGGTTCACCACCGTCGCGACGTCCGGGGCCTGGGCGGGGCTGCGGCACAGGTAGATCGGGATCCCGGAGGCACCCTCGTCCCCGGCGGGGGCAGCCGGGGTGCCGTGCGTCGTCGCGTGTGCCGGTTCGGCGTCCGGGTCGTCCGACAGGTCGTACACCGTGAGGAACCGCGCTGCCCGGTCCGCGGACCGGGCGCCGGCGTGCGGCAGCCAGGCGCACCAGTCCCACGGCGCAGTGCCCCCGGGCGACGCAGCGGGCACCGCGGGGACTCCGCTCACGCGGATCCGCAGCACCGTTGGTGGGTGGAGGATCGCCAGCTGGGCGACGACGGACCTGGCCGCAGCCCGGGTCCGGTCCGGCGGCCCGACGAGGACGAGTCCGCCCGCGACGTCGACCTCGACCGGTCCCGCACCGCTGCGCTGCGGGACCCCGTCGAGCGTGACCGCCGTGGTGAGTGGCCCAGTGCCCAGACGGCAGACGACGTCCTCGCCGGTCCGGCTCCACAGCAGTCCCGCGGTGGCGAGCGCCTCCTGGATCAGCAGCGCCAGGTCCGGGACCCGCTCCTCACGGCGGCGGACCTCCAGGGCCACCGCCTCCGCTGCCGCGCGTCGGGTCGCGGCGACGCCCTCGCTGTGGCGCCGCGCGGCGTCGGCGCTCGCGCGGCGGAAGCGGCGCCGTTCCCCGGCGTGGGACCCCAGCGTCATCGCCGGTGCCATCAGGCCGAAGAGCATCAGGGCCGGCATCGACAGGACGACCGCCAGCAGCACGGAGACCACGAGCGGGAGCAGCCACGCCAGGACGCTCGGTGGCGCCGGCGGCTCCGGTGGCGTGGCCTGAGGCAGGGTGAGCTCCGCGGGCTCGACCGGCGGTGGCCGGCGTTGTCGTGGGATCACCAGGATCCTGCCGGCGTCGTCGGGACGTCCGCGGGGGAGGCGAGCCGGGTCGGGCGTCAGGTCGAACGTCGTCGCGCCGGCCCGCACCCGGAGTCCCGGGCGCCACACGGTCGGGCCCTCGAGCAGGGTGCCGTCGAGCCTGGTCCCGTTCGTGGAGGAGGCGTCGTCGACCACGACGCCGTCCCGCGTGGTGGTGAGGGTCAGGTGGTGCCGGGACAGGCCGGGATCGTCGACGATGACGTCGCACCACGGGCCGCGGCCCACGGTGACGCGGAGGCCGGGACGCAGGGCGTAGGAGCCGCCCACGTCCGGCCCGGAGGCGACGCGGAGTGACACCGGTGCGTGCCCGCCGGGGCGCGGCTCGGTCCGGCGCGGGAGGACGACGACCCCGTGCACCAGCGGTGGGGTCCCCAGGATCAGCCCGGGCGTCAGGGGGACGGTCGTCCCGGCATACTCCGCCATCCATTCCGTCGTCGAGGACAGCCCGAGGTGCGGGGCGACCACGGCCCAGGAGGTGCCGTGGGGTGCCCGGATGCCGACGGTGCGCAATCGGCGCCCGTCGGCCAGGGTCAGTCGCAGGAGCACCGCACCCATGCTGCAGCAAGCCGGCGACGGACCCCGAAAGTTGTCCACAGGGCAGGGGGCTGACCCGGTCAGCCACCCTCTCGCGAGGGTTATCCACAGATTTCACCTCAGCCCCTTAAAGGTTCCGTCAAGTCTGTTTACCTAGGTCCGGACAGCCGGTTATCTGGACCCCGGATCGGGCCCGGAGCGGGGCCGATCCGGGGTCGGTCGACTCCCAGACCGTTCATCGTGCCGAGGAGAGCAGAGGAGGGGGACCCGTGCACGCCGCCACCTTGCAGTCGCTGGAGCACGAGGTCCGTGAGCTGATCAGGGCCCGACGCCTCGATCCGGCCACCGACGACCTGGCGCTCCGGACCCTCGTCCGGGAAGTCGTCGAGGAGTTCGACGAGCGTGCCCTCAACGGCGGGATCCGGCCATTGAGCGACCCCGAGGAGACCGGGCGGCTCCTGCTGGAGTCCGTGGCAGGCTTGGGGCCCCTCCAGCAGTACCTGGACGACCCGCAGGTGGAGGAGATCTGGATTAACGAGCCGGGCAAGGTCTTCGTGGCCCGACGGGGTCGCTCGGAACTGACCCCGACCCTGCTGACCGAGCAGCAGGTGCGCGACCTGGTCGAGCGGATGCTGCGCAGCTCCGGGCGCCGCGTCGACTTGAGCAGCCCGTTCGTCGACGCCGCGCTGCCGGACGGCTCACGGCTCCATGTGGTGATCCCGGACATCACGCGACGGCACTGGGCGGTGAACATCCGCAAGTTCGTCGTGGCCGCCGACGAGTTGGGTGATCTCGTGCGGCTGGGCACCCTGCCCCAGGCCGCGGCCGCCTTCCTGGCCGCCGCCGTCGAGAGCGGCCTCAACATCCTCGTCGCTGGCGGGACGCAGGCCGGGAAGACGACCATGCTGAATTGCCTCGCAGCGGCGATCCCCCCGACCGAGCGGGTGGTCACCTGCGAAGAGGTCTTTGAACTGAAAGTGCCGCTGCGAGATGTCGCCGCGCTGCAGTGCCGGCAGGCCAGCCTCGAGGGCACGGGCGAGGTTCCGCTGCGCCGCCTGGTGAAGGAGGCGCTGCGGATGCGCCCGTCCCGGATCCTGGTGGGTGAGGTCCGACAGGAGGAGAGCCTCGACCTGCTGATCGCGCTGAACAGTGGTCTGCCCGGCATGTGCACCGTGCACGCCAACAGCGCCCGCGAGGCCGTGACGAAGATGTGCACGCTGCCGTTGCTGGCCGGCACCAACGTCGCGAGCGGTTTCGTCGTTCCGACGGTGGCGAGTTCCATCGACCTCGTCGTCCACCTCGCCCTACACGCCGACGGCAGGAGGCGGGTGCAGGAGATCGTGGGCCTGCCCGGGCGGGTCGAGGCCGACGTCGTGGAGATCGCCGACATCTTCGTCACCCGGCAGGGAGAGCTCCAGCGCGCCCAGGGGTTCCCGCCACACCCGGAACGGTTCGAGCGGGCAGGGCACGACCTCCCCGCCCTGCTGGCGGGTGGCTCGCGGTGACCGGCGCACTCCTGGGTCTGGGCCTCGGGCTCGGCCTGGCCTGCATCTGGTGGTCCTTCTGGCCCCAACCGCCACGGGAGCAGGCGCGCCGCCCTAACGCCTTCCTCGGCAGGCTCGACGACGACCTCGTGCTGGCCGGCGTGACCTCGATCCGGTGGCCGGGGCTGCTGGCCGTCTGCCTGATCACGGGATGCGTGGTCATGGTGCTCTCGCTGGCACTCACCCGGGTGCCCGCCGTCAGCCTGGCGTTCGCGGTCATGGGGGCGTGGTCACCACTGGCCGTTGTCCGGTCGCGGGCCCGGCGACAGCGCTCCCGGCTGCGGGACGTGTGGCCGGACGCCGTGGATCACATCGCCTCCGGGGTCCGTGCCGGGCTGTCCCTGCCCGAGGCCCTGATCCAGCTGGGACACCGCGGTCCGGTCGAACTGCGGCCCGCGTTCGAGGCCTTCGGGCACGACTACCGCGCCAGCGGTCGGTTCACCGACTCCCTGGACCGGTTGAAGGAACGGCTGGCGGACCCGGTCGCCGACCGTCTCGTGGAGGCCGTGCGCCTGGCCCGCGAGGTCGGCGGGAGCGACCTGGGACGGGTGCTCCGCGCGCTCTCCACGTTCCTGCGCGAGGACGCTCGTTCCCGCGCCGAGCTGGAGGCCCGGCAGTCCTGGACGGTCAACGCGGCGCGGCTGGCGATGGTGGCGCCCTGGATCGTCCTCCTGCTCATGGCGACCCGGGGCACCGCACTCCAGGCCTACCGGGAGCCCACCGGCGTGGTCATCCTGATCGTGGGTGCCGTCCTGTCCGTCCTCGCCTACCAGGCCATGACGAGGATCGGTCGCCTGCCCGAGGAACAGCGGGTGTTGCGATGACCTGGCCGCTGGTGCTCGGAGGACTTCTCGGGGGCGCGCTCGCGGTCGGTGTCTGGTTGGTCCTGGCCGGTGTCCCGTGGACCGGCCGCCCGGACCTCCTGGCGCGCATCGAGCCCTACCTCGACCGGGTCCCGGACGGCGCTCCACGGCGGGTGCGGACCTCTGAGCCGTGGAGCCTCACCGATGCGGTGCAGCGACTGGCGAGACGAGCAGCGGGGGTGGTTGACCGGGTCCTCGGCGGGGCCGACTCGGTCACCACGCGTCTCCAGCGGGCCGGACTGCCTCCGGATGTGGAGGGTTTCCGGATCCAGCAGGTCCTGTGGGGTGCGGCCGCGGTCGTGGTGGTTGCCGTTCTCGGTTCGCTGGCGATGTGGACCCGCGGTGTGAGCCTGCCCGCCCTGGTCACGGTCGCTCTCTCGGCCGGCCTCGGCGGCATGCTCCTCCGCGACCAGTTGCTCAGCCGGTCCGCGACTCAGCGCGAGCGTCGGATCATGGCCGAGTTCCCAGCGATCGCGGAGCTGCTGGCGCTCTCGGTCACGGCGGGGGAGGGGACGACCCAGGCGCTCGATCGGGTGGCGCGCCTGTCCCGGGGTGAGCTCGCGGGCGAGTTGGAGACGTGTCTGGCGCAGGCAAGGACCGGCGCCACGATGGCCGAAGCGCTGGAGGGGATGGGCAGCCGGACCGGGCTGGGCCCCATCGTCCGGTTCGTGGACGGACTCGTCGTCGCGATCGAGCGCGGCACGCCCCTGGGCGAGGTCCTGCGTGCGCAGGCCCAGGACGCTCGGGAGTCTGCCCGTCAGGATCTAATCGAGGAGGGCGGGCGCCGGGAGATTCTCATGATGATCCCCGTCGTCTTCCTCGTGCTGCCGGTCACCGTCCTGTTCGCCGTCTACCCAGGCGTCTCGCTGCTCCGCATCGCGGTCTGACACCCACCCCACGCACCGTCAAGGAAGAACCGACAGAGGAGATCACCATGAAGGAACTACAACGCCACCGGCGACGAGTGGGGGATGCGGCGGCGGCATTCGCCGCGCGAGTGGTCGAGTGGGCTCGCCGACCCGAGCGCGGTGACGTCCCCGGCTGGGTCCTGATCACCATCATGACCGCAGGCCTGGTCGCAGCACTCTGGCTCGTGGCCGAGCCCCTGCTGTCCGATCTGTTCGTGTCGGCGGTCTCGGGCGTCAGCGGACCGTGACGGCCGCCCGGGGTGCCGTCGCGTGCGGTCGATCCTGGGCCCGCAGGACGGACCGCCGCGGTTGCGCACTCCTGCGCCACTCCGACCGAGGCGCCGCAACGGTCGAGTTCACCCTGGTCTCGGCCCTCGTCGTCCTGATGTTCCTGGCTGCCGTCCAGGTCGGCTATGCGTTGCATGTCCGCAACACCGCCACCGCGCACGTGATCGAGGGGGCACGCATCGGCGCCCGCGCGGACAACACACCGGCGGACGGGGTCGCGCGGGCCTCCGAGCTGCTGGCGACGACACTCCCCGGACGCTACGGGACCACGGTGACCGGGGAGCGCGCGTCAGCGGGCGGAGTCGACGTGGTCCGGGTGTCTGCCGACCTGCCGCTGCCGGTGATCGGACCACTCGGCATACCGGGCACCATGACGGTCACCGGCCAGGCCTACGCGGAGGACCAGTGAAGTGCTGGCGGGCCTTGCGTGCGGCGGACGGCGAGCGTGGGTCCATGCTGATCGAGGCCGTGTTCCTGGTCGTTCTGGTCCTGCTGCCGCTGTTCTACCTGGTCGGCACGCTCGGCCGTCTGCAGGCAGGTGCGTATGCCGTGTCGGCCGCGGCGCGGGAGGCCGGGCGGACCTTCACCGCGAGTTCGGACGAGGCCGCGGGAGAGGCTGCCGCGGTGACCGCGGCCTGGCTGGTGATGGACGCCCACGGGTTCGGCCCCGCCGATGGCGGCGTCACCCTGGCGTGTGCGGCCGATCCCTGTCTCACCCCCGGCAGCACGGTGCGCGCCGATGCGACGCTGCGCGTAGGGCTGCCGCTCATCCCGGACTTCATGACCGGCGTGGTCCCTGGGACGGTCACCCTCACTTCCAGCCACGTCTCGCCGGTGGATGAGTACCGTGAACCGTGACACGTGGTTGGTCGACCACGAGCGGGGGCAGGTCAGCATCCTGCTGATCGGCATGGTCTCCCTGGTGCTCCTGCTCGTCCTGGGCGTCGTGGGCGCGACATCGGTCCAGCTCAGCCGCATCCACCTGCTCGACGCGGCGGACGCCGCGGCGCTGGCCGCCGCCGACGCGGTGGACGAGGACACGCTGTATGACGCGGGGCTGGGTGAGGGGATCCCGCTCACGTCGGGAGGGGTCCGGGCCGCGGCGAGCGAGCATCTGGCGCACCAAGCAGTGCCCGATCGCATCTCCGGCTGGGGGGTCGCTCCCGGGACCGGCACCCCGGACGCCCGCACCGCGGTGGTCCGGATCCAGGGAGAGGCGCGCATCCCCGTGGTGAGCCGCCTGCTGCGGTCCCTCGGCGGCGGGATCACCATCACGGTGGAGTCCCGCGCCCGGTCCGACCTGGGGTGAACCGCGCGGGAGGACGCGCCCGAGCGAGTTTGTCGGTCATGTCGTCAGGCTGGTAGATTTGACCCTTGCGTGCGCGCTACAGGTCGTGCGCGCATGCAGCACAACCCTCACGAGGCTCAAGCAAGGGTGCCCCACGCCCGGTCCCGAGACTCGTGTGTCGCCCTCAACGACACAATCCGACCAAGCAGGAAGACTTTCGTGGCAAACATCAAGTCCCAGATCAAGCGCGTCAAGACCAACGCGAAGGCGACCGAGCGCAACCGCGCCTACAAGGCCGAGCTGCGCACCTGGATCCGCAAGTTCCGCGAGGCCGCCGCCTCCGGCGACGCCGAGGCCACACAGGCCGCGCTGCAGACCGCCTCCAAGAAGCTGGACAAGGCCGTCTCCAAGGGCGTCATCCACAAGAACCAGGCCGCCAACAAGAAGTCGGCGATGGCCAAGAAGGCCGCCTCACTCTGAGGCGCCTCCGGATCTGACGCGAGGGCGTCCACCCGATGGGTGGGCGTCCTCAGTCGTTGTGGGATCTGCTCCGGGCGTGGACGACCGCCACGCGGTGCGCTCGGTCGCCTGTCAGCAGTCCGCAACACGGTGCGCTCGGTCACCGATCAGGACGCCACACGGTGCGCTCGGTGCCCGGTGGGACCGCAAGACGGTGCGCTCGGTCGAGGGGGCGTCAGAAGCCGCTGGGAGTGCTGTACTCGATCTTCGGGCAGGTGTCCATGACGACGCTGAGGCCGGCGTCCTTGGCGCGCTGGGCGGCATCCTGGTCGACCACCCCGAGCTGCAGCCAGACGGCCTTGATCCCGAGCCGCTCGGCCTGGTCGATCGCCTGGTCGACGATCGCCCCCACGCGTGAGGAGTTCACGAAGCAGTCGACGACCTCGACGGTGGTGCCGTCCGGGATGTCGCCCAGCGTGGCGTAGCCCACCTCTCCGAGGGTGTGCTCGGCGCGCGGGTGGACGGGGATCACCTGGTGTCCGAGGGTCTCTTGCAGGAAGCGCGCGACGCCATAGGCGCTGCGCGCGGTGTTGGCGGACAGTCCCACGACCGCCCAGGTGGCCGACGTGTGCAGCAGCCGGGTGATGACGCTGTCGTCATTGCGGTGCAGGCGACGGGTCTCGGTCATGGCTCCTAGTATCGCGCCTCAGCCTGAGGACCGTGAAACGGAGGGGCACTCGCAGGACGCCGGGCCCCCTGCGTGCGCGACCCGGCCCCACGACATACCTTGTGCCCATGCGCTTCGGAATCTTTGTGCCCCAGGGCTGGCGGATGGACCTCCACGGGATCGACCCCGCCGAGCAGTGGCAGGTGATGCGGGACCTCGCGGTTCGCGCCGACCAGCACGAGCAGTGGGAGTCGATCTGGGTCTACGACCACTTCCACACCACGCCCGAGCCCTCGCACGAGGCGACCCACGAGGCGTGGACCCTCATGGCGGCGTTCGGGGCGGCCACCTCGCGGGTGCGGCTCGGCCAGATGTGCACGTGCATGAGCTACCGCAACCCGGTCTACCTGGCCAAGGTCGCCGCCACCGTCGACGCCGTGTCCGGCGGGCGGGTCGAGATGGGCATCGGCGCCGGCTGGTACGAGCACGAGTGGCGCGCCTACGGCTACGGCTTCCCGCGGGCCGGGATCCGCCTGGCCATGCTGCGGGAGGGCGTCGAGATTTTCCGGCAGGCGTGGACCACCGGCAGCGCCACGCTCGACGGTGAGCACTACCAGGTCGACGGTGCGCTGGTCTATCCGCGCCCGCTCCAGGGCACCAGCGTGCCGGGCTCGGAGGCCAACGGCATCCCGATGTGGGTCGCCGGCGGCGGGGAGCAGAAGACCCTGCGGATCGCGGCGGAGTATGCCGACTACACCAACTTCTTCGGCGACCTCGAGGGCTTCACCCACAAGTCCGAGGTCCTCGCCGGTCACTGCCGGGACATCGGCCGCGACTTCGACAGCATCGTGCGCAGTTCTAACTTCAACACCGTGGTCGGTCGCGACGAGGCCGAGGTCGAGGACCGGCTCCGCTGGCTCCACGACCACCTGGTGACGACCGGGCAGAGCACCCACAAGGCGGACAAGGCCATCGCCAGCATGCGCAAGCAGCCCGCGGTCGGCACCCCGGAGCAGATCGCCGAGAAGATGGGTGCCCTTCGGGACGCCGGCCTCGGCTACGCCATCCACTACTTCGCCGAGGCGGCGTGGGACACCTCCGGGATCGAGCTCTTCGAGCAGGAGGTCATCCCTGCCCTGGCGGGGTAGTCAGCGATGAGCGAGGGCGCGGTGATGGGGCTGGTGGGAGGCCCGCTGCTGGCGTTGGCGTCATTCCTCATCCCCTTCCTGACCCGTGCGGCCGTTGAGGGTGGGCTGGGTCCCAACGCGGTGGCGGGCATCCGGCTGCCGTCGACGATGGCCTCCGAGCGGGCCTGGGTCGCGGGCCACCGCGCGGCCCTCGGACCGAGTCGGGTGACCGGTTGGATCGGCCTGTTCTGCGCCGTCCTGCTGACTGCCTCGGCCTTCCTCCCGCAGGGCGATGAGCCGCACTGGGCCTCGATCGTGCTGTTCGCCCTGGGGTATGGCGTGGTGCTGGGTGGTGCGGTGTGGTGCGCCGTCGTGGCAAGCCGGGCCGCTCGGGCCGCGGAGGTCAGCGCACCAGATCCGCCGGGCAGAGGGTGACCTCGACGGGGGCGGTGGTCGACCAGCGCT
>Ga0123335_1008914_pt1 | contig 10564 bp, 6 predicted proteins | sample BiotimSIPDNA_2_FD_89707 | JGI IMG/M metagenome (GOLD analysis project Ga0123335, IMG submission 89707) | Anaerobic biogas reactor microbial communites from Washington, USA - Biogas_R2 time_0 SIP DNA | ecosystem: Engineered > Bioreactor > Anaerobic > Unclassified | place: Washington, USA... | reverse complement strand
AGAAAGCCGCCGAGGAAAAGGCCGCGAAGGAAAAGAAGGAAGCGGAGGAACAACCCGTCCCCGAAAAGAAGGCGGCTTAGAAAATAACGCGGACGGTATCTATTCAGCCATCTGAAGCGAGCAGAGCGCGGGCGAACGCAGAGCGTCCGTACGATGCGTTCCCATGCAGAGCATGGGAACGAGGATGAATTCACTATAAATCCGCACAGGAATTCATGTTCCAAGAACGGCCGAAAAATAAATCCGCACAGGAATTCATGTTCCAAGAACGGCCGAAAAATAAATCCGCACAGGAATTCATGTTCCAAGAACGGCCGAAAAATAAAAACCGCCCGAAGGCAAGGGCGGTCCAACCCCCAAGCCATCGGGCGGCATCCTGGTCCGATTGTTTATCGATGGGGATAGTCCCATTTTCACGGTAAACCGTGGAAATTGGGACAGTCCCTCTGTAAACCGTTTGCCGTTTTTTACGGTACGATCTGTTCGACCATAAAGAGCGAGTTGTCGGCAACGTTTTGCAGCGGCCGATAGGGGTTGCATCTCTGGTTGAGGGCCATCTTTCCGGGATACCAGACCAGTTGCATCATCATACCCCAAGATTCATCGGCGGCGGCGTCTCCGCCCGCCCTGCCTTCGCGTGAAATCTTGTAGTTAATGGAGTTTTGCAGGGCAAAACCTCTTCCGAGCGGCACCCAGATATCGGCGCCAAACAGCCCGTCGCCGCGGCTGGTGGCGCCGCCCCAGAGCCGTCCCTCGCCGCCGGTCTCAAAATAGCGGCGGAAATAGAGGGCGAACATGTCGGTCGGTTCGAGCTGAATATCTCGGAAATTACCGATATCGTAGGTGTCGTTCTTTACGCCGAACGTGCCCATGAATCCGATTTCGCCGCAACCATGGACCACGTATCCAACGTCGGTTCGGATTTGGCTCAGGTTGAAAGTGTCGAAGTATCGATCGTGCATGTAATCCCAGACGACGCCCCACTGAAATCCTTGGCAGAGATTTCTGCGGAAGATGCCGGCGGTGACGAAGTATTGCGACCGATCGGCGCCGGGTATTTCGCCGGTCTTGCCGCCTAGATTGCTTTGTGCGAACCGCGCGCCTATCTGGTATCCGTGTCCCCAGGGGTCGCCCAGCGGGCCGGAGATTCCCAAGCCTTCGTGGATGCCGTAGTTGCCGCTCAAACCCAAGTCGACCGGGCCTTTGAATCCCATGCCCCCGGCGAATAGCGTCAGGTTTTTGATCCACCAACTGCATCGACCGTCGAAACATTCGTAGCCGAAATCGCAGCTATCGTCTTGCGGTGCTCCGAAGCACGGGTCGCAATCGCCGCCTCCACAGCCTGCGCAGTCGTCGGCGAATACGCCGGACTCGGCGACCGGATCGTATTGCATAATACCGGGCGGAATCACCTCCGGTTCGCCGCCGCCGACCATTCGCATTCGACGTTGGTTTTCGTAAGGCGGCGATTCCCGCATTCCATCGGGCAGATACATCGGATCGTATTCAGTCGGAGAACGCCGCGCCGTTCGATAGCCGTCCCGTTCGCTCATCAGCGTCGATTTGCCGACGACAGGTTCTGTTTTTGCGGGGGAGCGTTTCAACACTCTCTGCTCCCACTTCAACGCCGCCGAAGAACTTTGGCTCTCGACCGGCGTTTGCCAAGATTCCGAAGGGGCCTTCCACGTCTCGGCTCGCGTCTTTGGCGATGCGGCCAAAATTGCCAAACCAAAAATCATAATTCCGACTGACCAGGATTTAGTCGGTGTCATTATCTACGTCTCCTAACAGGGGGGGGGTATCTACGGACTATCCACGGAGAGGAGTGGACGGAAATGTCATCGGATTTTACCTGTTCGTAACTTTCGTTAAACTGGCAATAATCGTAAAAGTTTGTCTATATTACGCATTTCTCGACTCGGATGCCTTGTTTCGTACAACGCCTTGGCTATATGGTTTGCACGAAAGATAGAGAAGCCTTTCCCGAATTGGCAGGTTTGCCTAAATATCAACCGTTTTTGAGATAAAAAAACCGCCCTTGGCAATCGCCCCGGCGACGGCAATAATACCTGCCATGATGCACAACAAAATGGATAAAATCGTAATTTTGGCCCGAGGGCTTGGCACTCGTATGAGGCGCGAGGATGGCGCGTGCGGGCTGGACGATGGCCAAACAGCCGTGGCGGCCACCGGCGTAAAGGCATTGATACCCACAATGGGTAGGCCGTTTTTGGACTATGTCCTCTCGGCCGCGGCCGACGCCGGCTATCGACGCGCCTGCCTTATCATCGGTCCCGAGCAGGAGGCCGTTCGGAAATACTACGGCGAGGAGATCGAACCGAGCAGGCTCTGCGTCTCGTTTGCCAATCAGGCCGAGCCGAAGGGAACGGCCGACGCCGTGGCCGCGGCCGAGGAATTTGCCGATGGCGACCATTTCACGGTCATCAATTCGGACAACTACTATCCGGTCGAAGCCTTGCGTGGTCTGCGCGAACATGAAGGCTGCGCCGTGGCGCTGTTCGACCGCGATGCACTGCTGGAAGGCAACGTGACCGAGGATCGGATCAAGCGTCTTGCGGTTGCGCGAATCGACTACCGGGATGACTTGTCCGGCGTGATCGAGAAGCCGGACGAGGCTACGTTGGCCGGATTGCCCCAGCCGCTTTGGGTCAGCATGAACTGCTGGCGTTTCGGCCCGTCGATCTTCGACGCATGCCGGGCGATCGAGCCGTCGCCGCGGGGCGAATTCGAGCTTCCCGACGCCGTAGATCACGCCATGCGCTCGCTGGGCGAGCGGTTCAAGGCTTTGAAGTATCGGTTGCCGGTGCTGGATATGACCAGCCGAGCGGACATTGCTTCGGTTGCGGCGTTGTTGGCCGGCAAGAAGGTGAATATATAAAAAAATGTGTAGTCGTTCGCGGTTAACAGCCACAAACTTGCCATGACCGAACTATTATTCTCCGGCACTCTCAGCGATTCAGACCAATTATCCCGGCATTTGGCTGCCGCCGGTTTGAGCCGTCGAGCAAGCCGGACAAAGGCGAGGCTGTTCGGCAAGGCCGCCTCGGCGCTAGCCGTAGCCGACGGTGCCGCTCCGGGCCATCCGACGCTGGCGTTTTTCGTGCCGGGGCGAATCGAAGTGTTGGGCAAGCACACCGACTACGCCGGCGGCCGCTCGATGATCGCCGCGGCCGAGCAGGGGTTTTGTTTCGCCGCCGCACCCCGCGACGACAATCAAATCGTGGTCATCGACGCACTGACGGGCGAGACGATAGTCTTCCGGGCAGAGCCTGAGTTGAAGCCGCCGGTCGGTTCCTGGGCGAATTATCCGATGACGGTGGCCCGGCGTATTGCGCGGAACTTCCCCGGCGCGGTTCGCGGGGCAGACATCGCGCTGGCCGGCGACATTCCACCCGCCGCCGGAATGAGTAGTTCCAGCGCGATGTTGACCGGCGTATTCCTCGTTTTGGCCGAAGTCAACCGGCTATCGAGCCGCGACGACTATTGGCGCCACATAGGCGAGAACAAGCTCGATCTGGCCGGCTATCTTGGCGCGGTCGAAAGCGGCCGCGGCTTCGGCGAATTGGCCGGCGACCTTGGAGTGGGAACGTTCGGCGGGAGCGAGGATCACACGGCGATTCTCTGCTGCGAGGCCGGACAAATCGGACTATTTGCCTATTGCCCGGTAGAGTTCGAAAAATCGATTCCCATGCCGAAGGACCATCTGTTCGCCGTCGGTGTCAGCGGGGTCAAGGCCGAAAAGACGGGCGCGGCATTGGATCAGTACAACGCCGCCAGCCGGCTTGTTTCGGAACTGCTCGAGTTGTGGCGCCGCGAGACCGGCGGCGACGAGCAACATTTGGCGGCTGCCCTCTGTAGTTCGCCCGACGCCCCCGAGCGGTTCAAACAATTGGCGGCGGGGCAAAACGCGCCGGCGACCCGGCTCGAGCATTTCATGCTCGAAAGCGGCGAGATCATTCCCGAGGCGAGCGCAGCCCTCGCGGCCGGCGATCTGACCGCCTTCGGCCGGCTCGTCGATCGTTCGCAACGAGCGGCTGAAGACCTGCTGGGCAATCAGGTTCCCGAGACCGTCTATCTGGCCGCTTCGGCGCGTCGGCTGGGCGCATCGGCGGCATCGTCTTTCGGCGCGGGGTTTGGCGGCGGGGTTTGGGCGATGATCGAAGCCGATCGCGCCGAAGATTTCCTCGCCGACTGGGGCGGCGACTATCGCCGGCAATTTCCGCACGGCTCGGATCAGGCCCGATTCTTTACCACGCCGGCCGCCCCCGCCGCCTTTCGGCTGAAACAGGCCTGATGGTTCCCCCTCGACGCAGCATGCCGCCTCGACGCTGAGCCGAGCCGGTCAATCACTGCCGCCGAAAAGCTTTTCGCGCAGCACTCTGGCGAGGAACAGCGGATTTCCGATCAAGTATCGCCGGGCCTTCAGTCGCGGTTGTTGGAAGAGCCGCCAAACCCATTCATGCCCCCGCCGTCGAATCCAGAGCGGCGCGCGGCTGACGGTACCCGCCCAAAAATCGAACAAGCCGCCGACGCCCAGACAGAGCGACGCATCGAGCAGTTCCTGATTGGAGCGGATCCATTCTTCTTGGATCGGATTGCCCATGCCGACCAGCAGCACGTCGGGCCGCGCCGCGTTGATTTGTTCGATGACCGACTTTGCCGTGTTCCCGTCGGTCAGGTAGCCGTGGTGGGCGCCGGCCAGCGTCCAGCCTGGAAACGTGCGCCGAGCGTAATCGGCCGCCGCTCGGATCGTGTTTTTGTCCGCACCGAGCATGAAGTACGAGTAGCCGCGATCGGCGGTCGTCCGAAACATCGCGGGGACGAAATCAGTTCCCGCGAGATTATCCGCCACTCGCACGCCTTGCAACCTTGCCGCCCAGCGGACGCCGGTGCCGTCGCCGAAAACGAAATCGCCCGAGTTGAGCGTCTCGCGGAACGCCGGATCGGCGGCGGCCAGATTGATCGTATGGGCGTTGACGAAATAGACGCTTGCCGCCCGAACAGGACGGTTGTTGATGCAGTGTTCCAACAGATCGATCGCCGCGGGACAAGCGAGGTTGTCGATCCGCACGCCAAGCACGGAGAAGCGGGGCCTTTCCGGCATTTCGACCGGACTCGACGCCGGCGGGTCCAAAATGGCTGATTCCGTATTCATCACTTAAAAATAGCTTGACAAATCGAACAACAATCACCCTCAAATCGTAGATGAATATGTCAGGTAGCGTTCTTCCGATTCCGCCGGATGGATGGTTGTAAAATAGCATCATACGTCGCGGAATTGCCGCATCTAATCATCACGGTGCGAGAAATTCGTCGAGTCATTTGACCGCGAGGTTCCCGTGACGCAAACTATTCCTAGATAGAAACAACTGTTCGTTCCATCGATGCTTTTTGGAACAAATCTTATCATTGCGGGCATGCCGTTTTTACGCCGGCGCGCACGCGGATTTTCGCACCACGATATACACCATGCGATGCTCATATTTCAAAGCAGACGCGCTGCGCGTCTGCAGTCGATTGTCATTGGAAATCGCCGGATTTCCGAACTTGCAACAACGGGCGGCTGCCGCCGCGACGCCGCACGGGCCGCAATGCCGACGGCGATCCTTGCGGATCGAACCGCTGGAAACCCGGCAGCTCCTGGACGCGGCCGGCGGGGTCTCGTCCATCTCGTCGCTCTGGTTCGAGAATGTCTCCGATCAGGCGGCCATCGCACACGCGGGCGCGGCCGACTGGACAATTCAGAGCGAAGACGGTTCGGCGCAATCAATTGCCGCCGCGGCCGCTCAACCGGACGTCTACGACTGGATCGTTCAGTTCGACACCTCGTCGTTCGGAGAAATATCTTCAGTGGCGGAAACCTGCAGCTTGCTGGTCGGTGGAGGGGTAGAGTTCGAGATAATCCGCGGGCTGGGCATGGTCGGCCAGGTGTTGGTCCGCAGTTCCAACGCCCCGATCGAGGAAGTCGCCGCATGGCTAAGCGAAAATGCAGCCATCGCGAGTTTCGAGCAAGACGCAATCAGCCAGATGGACGTTTCAACGCCAACCGATCCGCTCTACAATCGCCTCTGGGGCATGGCGATGATCGACGCCCCCGAAGCCTGGTCGCTCTCGACCGGCAGCTCGAACGTCGTGGTCGCGGTAATCGACACCGGCGTAGATTACAACCACGTCGATTTGGCCGCAAATCTGTGGGTCAATCCGGGCGAGATCGCCGACAATGAAATCGACAACGACCGAAACGGTTTCGTCGACGACCTGTTCGGCTACAATTTCCTCGGCAACAACGGAAACTCGATGGACGACAACGGGCACGGAACACACGTCGCGGGGACCATCGCCGCGGCGGCCAACAACTCCCTGGGCGTTGCGGGCGTGAACTGGTCGAGTTCCATCATGTCGCTGAAGTTTCTCGACGGCAACGGCGTCGGCTATCTCTCCGATGCGGTTCGCGCGATCAACTACGTTACACTGATGAGAACCCAGTACGACGTAAACGTGCGCGTGATAAACTGTAGTTGGGGGGGCGGCGGATACAGCCCGTCCATGCACCATGCCATCGAGGCCGGCAACCAAGCCGGAATCTTGTTTATCGCAGCCGCCGGAAACAGCGGCTCGAACAACGACGCCGCGCCGCAATACCCCGCCAATTACACGAACTCGAACGTCATCTCCGTGGCGGCCGTCGCACAGAACGGCCAACTGGCGAGCTTCAGCTCGTATGGCGCGACCACCGTCGATTTGGCCGCGCCCGGCGTGTCGATCTACAGCACCATACCGGGCAACCGTTACGCGGCCTTCTCCGGCACCAGCATGGCGGCGCCGCACGTGGCCGGAGTCGCCGCGCTCGCTTTTGCCTATGCCCCGGACGCCTCCGCGGCTCAAGTCCGAGACGCCATTCTCGACGGTGCGGAATACTCCTCGGCGCTGGCGGGAAAAACCGTTACCGGCGGAATCCTCAACGCATACAACACCCTGGAATTGCTCGCCGAGCAGTTTCAAGGGCCGGCCGACGACCACGGCGACAACGCCGCCTCGGCCGCCGCGGTCGCAGTTCCCAGTTCAACTTTCGCAACCCTGGGGGGCGCCGGCGATGTTGACTGGTTTAAGTTCCATGCGACGGCGGGAAAAACCTACACGTTTTCAACCCAGTTGCAGACGCTGGCCGACTCCGTTCTTTACCTGTATGCCGGCAACGGATCGACCGTTCTTGCCCACAACGACGATTCGCTCGGCGGGGGACTCGCCTCGCGGATACAATGGACCGCCCCGTCGAGCGGCACGTATTATCTCGCCGTCGCCGGCTACGGCGGTACTTTTACCGGCACGTACACGCTCAACGTCGGGGCCGACAACTCCGCGCCCGTGCTGGAGGCAATCGCCGACCAAGCGATATCGCATGGGCGAACCACATTTGAAATACCGATCTCCGCCAGCGACGCCGACGGAGATCCGCTGAGCTATTCGGCCGCGGCGTATTCGGTCGATCCGCTTGCTCGGGAGGCATACGAACTCGATCGGCAGTACGACTTATATCAATGGCAAGGGAGTTTTTGGACAAATCTTCGAGGGCAAAAGGAGAAGTACATCGCCAGCCGCGCCAACGGCGTTAATCACCCGCTCTTGATCTTTCCCAACGGCAATTTATATCAGTGGGAAGGGAGCATGAACAACCTGCGGTACATCAGCACGCTGAGCGTAGATTATTACAACAATCCGTTCCTGTTGTGCAACGCTCAAACTCCTCGGGATTCCGCGGTTTCCGCCGAAAACGTTCAATTGAGCGTCAGCGGCGGCCTGTTGACAATTCAGCGCGCGGCGGGCTATATGGAAAACTTCTTCGTCGAGCTATCGGTCAGCGATGGAGCGGAAACCGTCAGCACGTCATTCCGAGTCTCGCTGACCAATTCCCCGCCCGAGTTGTCGCCGATTTCAGACCGGACCATGTCTCAGACCCAGACGACCATGAGCGTTCCGATTGTCGCCAGCGACGCCGACGGCGATCCGCTGTGCTATTCGGCCGAGGCCCTGGGAATCGATCCGATGTCCCAACGGGCGTACGATTTGGATCAACATTACAATCTCTATCAATGGCAAGGGAGCTTTTGGACAAATCTTCGGGGGCAAAACGAGAAGTACATCGCCAGCCGCACCAACGGCGTTAATCACCCGTTCTTGATCTTTCCCGACGGCAACTTGTATCAGTGGGAAGGAAGCATGAACAACCTGAGGTACATTAGCACGCTGAGCGTAGATTATTACAACAATCCGTTTCTGCTTTGCAATGCCCAGAAGCCCGGAATGACTTCGCTCAGTTCCGCGTCGGTGTCGGTCGGGATGCAAGGCAACGTGCTGACGCTAACTCGCCACGGCGGATACAGCGGCGAGTTTTACGTTCGGGCGAGCGTGACCGACGGCGCGAACACCGACAGCGAGATGTTCCGCGTTACGGCGCTCGGCGCGGCAAGCGGCGCGGCATCGCCGAGGGCGACATCATTGCGGGCCTCGTCTCCGCCGCTCGAATTCGCCGCGAAGAACCTAACGAACGCTGGGTCCGTGGCCCCGATTGTTTCGTATGTTCCGGCAATGCCAGCCGAATTGCCCGACCTCCGCTCGATCTGGTCGAACTACCATGCCAATAACCGAGCGGAGTTGAAATGCGTCGCAACGTTTTCGACCGACACGCTTTATCCGCGAGTCGACGGCCCCGCGGCCATCGTTCGTGAAGACGTTTTCTCCAGGCTGTCGCCGTCCTTCGCCGAAGAATCGGAAGACGCCTTGTTGCACGGAATCGACGAGAGCATATCGTCGATTAGGCGCGAAGTCGATGAATTGCTGTTCGGCCGCGGCGATCCGGGGCTGGATACAACGCTGGAGGACGATGCGTTGGGCTTCGATTTCCGACTAGGGAAATCGTTGGAGCGCAGCGCGGTAGATTTGATCCACGAAACGCTTTGCGAGCACTTGGATTCGCCATTAGTCTTGCTATAGATAGCGATCGAGTATTTTTCGACCGGCGGCGTTCAATCGGCGCGTGTCCGGGATCAAATATCGTATCCCGTGGCTATCGACAAGCAGGACGCGATGCGGACCGAGCCGCCGGACGTCGTTGTCGCTTTCTTCCATCAGAAAAGTCGTTGGGCCGCGGTCCGTAATGACGTTCCATTGCGAGGGGTCGTTCTCGGCCGAGACGCTTTCGATCCGCAGCACGACCGGCACGAACTCGCGCAGCGCCAACTCGTTTTCCAGAATCTTTCGGACATCCGAGGGCAAGTCGTCGAGGTTGTCGATTCGCGCCAATAGTCCGCCGTCCGGGCCGCAAATGGAGACGAATCCAGCCGGCTCGGAAATGGGGAACGCTCGGACCGGATCGACGCCGGATATGCGACGCCCGTCGTTCCAGACAAAGACGATTTGCTGAAACTTGTCGCGTTCGAGGGTGAAATCGAGCGTAGTTCGATTCATTATTGTTCTCGATTCATTTCAAACTGAGCTTGATGGAGGCGGGCGTAAGTGCCGTCTTTTCGCAGCAGATCGTCGTGGTGGCCGATCTCGGTGATCCGCCCCCGCTCTATCACCACCAACCGGTTTGCTCGACGGAGCGTGCTCAAGCGGTGTGCAATGGCGATCGTGGTTCGCCCTTTAACCAGATTTTCCAACGCCAGTTGTATCTCGCGTTCGGTTTCGGTATCGACCGACGAGGTCGCTTCGTCGAGTATTAGTATGCGGGGATCGATCAGCAGCGCCCTGGCGATGCTGATTCGTTGCCGTTCGCCCCCCGAGAGAAACTGGCCTCGCTCGCCGACCATCGAATCGTAAGCGTCGGGCAACCGGAGAATGAATTCGTGCGCGCGGGCGGCGCGGGCGGCGTCGATGATCTCCGTCCGGGAAGCGTCGGGACGGCCGTAGGCGATGTTCTCCGCTATCGTACCGTAAAACAGGAACGGCTCCTGAAGGACAATGCCGATATGCCGTCGATATTCTGCGATGGAAAACGAACGGATGTCCGTTCCGTCGGCCAGAATGGCCCCTTCCGTAACGTCGTAGAAACGGCAGACGAGGTTGACGAGCGTAGTTTTTCCAGAGCCGCTCGGGCCGACCAGTCCGATCATCTCGCCCGGACTCACGCATAAGTCGATTTCGCTCAACACCGGGCGGCTGCCGTAATGGAAGCCAACTCGGCGCAACTCGATCTGGCCGCTCAATCGGCCCGGATGCACCGGCTTTACCGGTTCGGCCACGCTGGGGACTCGGTCGAGGATGGCGAAAATCCGCTGGGCGCTGGCCCCGGCGCGATGCGTGGCGGCCACGATCCGGCTCATCGAGTCCATCCGCCCGTATAATCGAGTGATGTATTGAATGAAACCGATCAGAACTTCAACCCGCAACCCTTGGTGATTGATTATCTGCCACGAGCCGTATCCCCAAATAATCAGCAAACCGAGCGATGTGAGCAGTGCGACGGCCGGCTGGAAGAACGTCCAGACGTTGTTCACTCGATCGTTGGCCCGCAGCACGCGGTCGTTCGCCGCTTGAAAGCGGT
>Ga0123335_1008909_pt1 | contig 10567 bp, 9 predicted proteins | sample BiotimSIPDNA_2_FD_89707 | JGI IMG/M metagenome (GOLD analysis project Ga0123335, IMG submission 89707) | Anaerobic biogas reactor microbial communites from Washington, USA - Biogas_R2 time_0 SIP DNA | ecosystem: Engineered > Bioreactor > Anaerobic > Unclassified | place: Washington, USA... | reverse complement strand
GACAATAAATATAGCTAACTATTTTGTCAAGAATTATTTACAGTATTATTATGACATGTTTCCTGGACTATTTTTGCCAAATCCGAATGAAAGATTGGGGCTTATGTGCAAAGGTCTTTCTTTTGTCAAGCCTCAACCCGGGTTGATCCTTTTGCTGCCAGGGTGTTCTAATAATGTGACCCGTGACAGAATTTATCCATCCGAGCCTTTGAAACAAATCCTCAAAACCCGATAAAACCGATACCGGTAGATCCAGCCCCACGGGGCAAGCTCATCAGGAAAATAAACCTTGACCTAAAAAGGAAAGATATAAACAGTGTAATCAGTCGTTTCGGCATATTATTGATTATGATTAGCGAGGGATATTAGATACCCTCAAGCAACCTGAGAATCAACGAGTTGGTAATACGCCAACATTTGGGATTCAAGATCCGACCCTGGGAGGATAGATGAAAAAGTACTGCTTTGCACTGTTGCTTGTAGCAGTTATTGGACTGCTGTCCGGACAGACTTGGATTCGATCCTATCCTTGGATTGATCTGAGTCCAAGCCCCACAAATAGTGGGCGCGCAGAAGTTTGCAATGTGATCCCGGCAATTGGGGGTGGATACTTACTGCAGGGGTATTTTAAATTTTTCGATGAAGTTGTTGCTACTTATGAAGATAACGTGTTCTGGAAACTCGATGAAAATGGCGATATTATTTGGAGGAGAACGGAGGGAGGCACTTTCGCGTTTAACAGTATAGCCTCCAATGGTATTGACAGATATTATTGCCTTCAGGATGGTGATTACCTGTATGTTTACGATGCAGAAATGAACAGGATAGGCCGTTATTACTTTCATGCAGTAAATGGCTTTTCAGCTTATTTCTACGACATGCAATATGTTGACGATGGCTTAGTCTTTGCCGGAAGAATAGGCAACCAAGCTGTGGTACTTAAAACCGATTTCCAGTTCAATGTAATCTGGCAGAGCGATATTTTTGGAATAGGAGAAGCACTTTCAATTGAACCATTTGGAGACGGCTGGATATCTATGACGATCAGAGAGTTTGCAGAAATGAATGCAATTGGGGATACTCTCTGGACTTACTATGACTCAATAAACAATACTGGATTCTATGACTGTACAGTGGCATCTGATAACAGCATCTACTTGCTGGGATTATTCAAGATATGGAAGGTAAACACAGTTGAAGGCTCGCTTGAGTTGATCGCTGAAAATGTACCTGGGGGGTTTGACAGTTACAGAAAGCGGTCTATCGATATGCTTCCCAATGGTAACATAGTATATACTGGTAGAACCAGTACCAACCAGTTACTCCATAGCTACAGCCCCGATGGGACACTTCAATGGAGCAGATCATACGACACCTTGGGAGCGATTTACTTTGGGACAGGCTCAAAGAACCTTCTGGTGATGCCCGACGGCAGCATCCTGTTTTGTATGCACCACGGTACTATAGTGCTAATAAAAACTGATCCTGATGGCAATGTAGTTGCCAATGATGATCCAATCGCTCCAGTACCTGTGGCTTCCATTATGGCTTATCCGCAGCCTGCAAGTAGCAAAGTAATGGTCTCGTTTAAAAGTGATCAGTTGGGGGATTTAGGCTACAGCATTTTTAATATCAAGGGACAAAGAGTATACTACGCCAAGATTCATGGGCACAGCAGAGAGCAAAGCTTTGATCTTCCAGACGAAGCTTTAGAGCGCATGACAAACGGTGTGTATCTGATTTGTCTGAAGAGAGGAGATAAACAAATAGCAAGCACCAAGCTGGTGGTAGCGAAATAACTCCCAAAAAACCTATTTTAAACTTATTTTAGGATTATTACAGGACGGGTCACCCTTAAGCCGAGGTCTTAATCAAGTGATAATCAAGCCTTAATCAAGCGTTAATAATTAAGACTTGATTAAGGCTTGATAAAGAAGTGATTGACAGATTGGGGCAAGTGAAAATAATGGCTCTAAATTTAGGAGGAAACTATGAAAGCAACTGTGAAAACAGGAATTAAGGGATTTTCGGGAAAATTGGATGGAGCAATCTACTATTATCATCCCGGCTTAAAACGCACTTTGATGCGTAGAGCGCCCAAAATGCCCTTGCAAACCCAAAACGTCGAGTATGGGAATATCTCACGCCAGATCAAGGCTCTTGAGCCCAGCCAGAGATATCGTAATGATTTTCGTGTTTATCTGAATTTGCTGAGAGACAGGGACGAAAACCTGCGGCTGCCATCCTGGTACAGCCTGTTCATCAAAATGATGTGGGCGATGCAGGCCAGGTATCCCCAGCAGGTGAATCTGAAAACCATCAGCAGAGAGCAGATTATGGAAGAGCGACTGCCCTGCATCAGCGTGAAAGCCGCTGTTGAGGATGGTCTTTTGCCCAAAGTGGCAGGCTATGAATATTTGGATGGAGAAATCTGAAAAGCTTTTTCCTCACAGGTTTATCAACGTAAAAACAGGCTGCCACGAACATTGTTCTTGACAGAACAAGCACGTGGCAATTTTGTGAAATCTCAGTGCGCCCTTAGCTCAATTGGATAGAGCATCTGACTACGGATCAGAAGGTTAGGGGTTCGACTCCCTTAGGGCGTGCCATCTTTTTCCTTGCCGGCTTTTGCCGGCTTTTTTTTATTGCATCATCATGAACAAGATCCAGAAACCCAAAGCCGGAAAAAACCTGCGCCGCATCTATGCCACCATGTTCCAAAGCTGGCCACTATTAGCTTCGGGCACAGTGGCGATGCTGCTTTACGCCATTTTCAACGGTATCAGTGTAACGCTGGTAATTCCGCTTTTCGATTATGTTTTCAAGCCCGGGGATGGTGGATTCAATATCGCCACGGTTTCCGGGCTGTTCAAGGCCTTGGGGCAGGCTTGGCAAGCCTTTTGGAGCGGCGGCGGAAACGGCTTTCCCCGGGGCGGGATAAATGCGCTGAGTCCGCTGTGGGAGCAGGTTCGCCAGATTATGCTGAATTCAGATCCCATCACCCTGCTCTATGGTTTTTGCATCTTTTTGGTGGTGATAATCCTGTTGAAAAACATCTTTTTCTATCTGCAACGGGTGTTGTTTATCAAGCTGCGAGCCAACGCGGTGCACAAGCTGCGGGAAGATATGTTTGGCGCCTATCTGCAACAGTCGCAAGGGTTTTTCAATCAAGCCCGCACGGGAGACGCGATGGTGCGGATGGTCAGCGACGTGGAAATCGTTGGCGAAAGTTATGTCCGCTCGCTTTTGGAAGGGATTCTGGATATCGTTACCATCCTCATTTTCGCGCGCATAGCAATGCTGCTGAATCCGCGGCTTTTTGTGTATGGCCTGGTGGTGGTGCCTGTTTTCACGCTCTTTGTGGGCTGGCTTGGCAAACAGGTGAAACGCAATTCCGCCCGCATCCAGGCACAGCTCTCCGCACTTTTTTCCTCCGCGGAAGAGGTGTTGAGCGGGATGAAGATTGTGAAGGCATTCCGGCGCGAAAATGCTGAAAAGCAAGATTTTAACCGTGTCAATTCTGCCTATGTCCGGTTTTGGAAAAAAGCGCAGTATTACACCTCCCTCAGCGTTCCGCTTTCAGAGATAAACACGGTTCTCACCGGTGTGATCGTGATAATTTTGGGCGGCAAAATGATACTGGCGCCGGGTTCGGTGTTTTCCCTGGGAGATTTCACCGCCTTTTTGCTGGCGATATTTTCGCTCTTGCATCCGATGAAAAACCTCACCCAAATCTATGCGGACCTGAAAAAAGCGACGGTTTCCCTGGAGCGGATTTTTGAGGTATTGGATAGGAGTTCCGAGGTGGAGGAAGCACCGGAAGCTTTGCCCAAAGAGGGTTTTGAGTCCGAAATAGTTTTCGACAAGGTCAGCTTTTGCTATCGCGAGAATCAGCCTGTGCTCAAAGATCTGAGCTTCAGGGTTCGCAAGGGCGAAAAGCTGGCGCTGGTTGGCTCCAGCGGCGGCGGCAAGACCACTTTGGCGAATCTTTTCAACCGTATCTTCGACGTGGGTGAGGGTGCCATCTTCTTGGACGGCAGAGACATCCGGGATTATAAGCTCGACGCGCTGCGCAAGCTTTTCGGGGTGGTGACCCAGGAAAGTATTCTTTTTTCCAAAACAGTGAGGGAAATCATTGCCTATGGCGCTTTGGAGGAGCTTTCTTTCGACAGAATTCAGCAGGCGGCGAGGATTGCCCACGCCGAGGAATTCATTCTGGAACTGCCCGCGCAATATGATGAACCTCTGCAAAACAAGGGTGCGAACCTCTCCGGCGGGCAAAAACAGCGGCTCTGCATAGCCCGTGCGATAGCGGGAGACCCGCCCATATTGATTTTTGACGAAGCCACCAGCGCACTGGATACGGAAAGTGAAAAACTGGTGCAGGAAGCGATTGACGCCGCCACCCAAAACCGCACAGTGATCATGATTGCACATCGGCTTTCCACAGTGATGAAGGCGGACCGCATCTTGGTTTTGGAGCGCGGAAAGCTGGTGGGAGAAGGTTCCCACGAAGAGCTTTTGCGTTCCTGTCCGCGTTATCAGGAATTGTATTCCGCGCAGTTCAAAGATGGTGTAACTCAAAGCAATGACCTTGGTTGACGCGCATTGCCATCTGGCAAATCTGGGGGTGCAGATGCCCTTGGAAACGCTTTTGGACGAAGCTGGTAAACATGGGATAAAGCGCTGGCTGTCTTCAGCTTTAACGCGTTCCGAGCTATCGCGTTATGCAGAATTTGCATTTCCCGGAATGATGTACAGTGCTGGCGTTCACCCCAATTTTGATGAGTGTGACCTTGCAATTGAGGATATTGCGCGTCTTTGCGAGGAAAAACGAATCTGGGCAGTGGGAGAAATTGGTTTGGATCGGAATGGACCGGAGATAGAAACTCAGAAAAGCCTGTTGATCAAGCAGTTGGAACTGGCTGTGGAGCATGGACTTCCGGTGGTTTTGCACATTGTTGGGCATCAGCAGGCGGCTTATGAAATCCTGAAACGCTATCCCCTGCGCTATTTGGCTCATGGCTATGCCGGAAGCTTGGAAGGCTACAGGCTGCTTGCGCGTTTGGACAGCTTTTTCACCATCAGCGAGCGCATCTTGAAGCCGGATAAAACAAAGCTGCCGCAAGAGATGGTGGCAGACCGCAGATATTTGGCGGAAACGGATATGACCCGCTATTACGTTTTACCGGGGGAGAAAAATCCTCTGTTGCGCCTGCTGGAAGTGGCAGAAAAGACTTTGGTATTATGCGGGATTTCGGAAAACGAGTTTGGCAGGGTTCAAAATGAATCTTTTCAGGCTTTAACCGGAGTTTACATTGACTGAAGCTGCTCTTTCACGGACGGAACTATTGATTGGAGCGCAGGGCTTGGAGCGCTTGCGAGAAGCCAGAGTCTGCGTGATCGGGCTTGGCGGGGTTGGTTCCTACGCGGTTGAAGCTTTGGTGAGAGCGGGGCTTCAGCATTTCACCTTGATAGACTTCGACAAGGTGGGGGAGAGCAATTTGAACCGGCAGATCATTGCGCTGCAGCACACAATTGGACAGCCAAAGGTGGAGGTTACACGCGATAGGATTCTGGGGGTGAATCCCCATGCCAAAGTGCTTTGCCATCAGGTTTTTTTGGACGAGACGAACCGTCCCACCCTATTGGTGGACAACGATTTTTATATCGACGCCATCGACAGCTTGGGACCCAAGATCGGGCTTTTGGAACATGCCGTGCTGCAGGGCTTGAACATTGTGACGGTGATGGGCGCGGGAAATCGCCTGGATCCGGGCTCGGTTCGAATCTCTCCTTTGCACAAGACCCATAATTGCCCTTTGGCGCGGAGGGTTCGCAAGAGCTTGGGAAAAAGAGGGATAAGAGCACAGATACCCTGTGTTTGGTCTGCAGAGAAACCACTTCTCCCAGAAAATGACGACGATTTGCCAGATGATGAGCCGGGTCAGCAGCGGGGCAGAAAACGTCGGACTGTTGGCTCCATCAGCTATTTGCCTGCCATCATGGGCATGCACGCTGCGGCGTGGGTGATCAACTCAATCTTGGATAATATCGAATAAACCGAATCAAGCAAAGTTGCCTGGATGCTATTGACCCAACAGCGACCAGGGTAGCGTGCTTAACAGCGTGTCATTTCATAAACAAAATTCAGTGGCTTGAAACATTCTTCATTGATTTGAATGGATTTTTTATGATTCGGATATTCGCATTTATAGTAGGTGAGAAATCTAATCGGCAGCCAGCAAACCAGCTTGAAAGTCAGCAAGATACGGTGAATATAAGTTCCGAATTATCCGTGTTTTTCAAGCATATTTTGTAACAGGAATCGGGGATTTTTTATTTCTGGAGCCTTCATATTATTTTGGGCTGAATTTTCAGCTTGACAGCAGATGCCCTGTTCAGAAATTGTCTTTTAATGATAGAAGCGGTGTGAAGGATACTTTTCCAGTGAATGGAGAGCCTTTGCGAAGATCAAATAGCTACGGGAGTTAGCTATTTTTTTTGACACAAAATGAGTGTGTGCTTCTGCTGCCGGTTTTGAGCTTGGAGCCCGGTGCTTCAGATTCGACCGCAGATTTGGATTTTTAAACAGTTAAATGTATGAAGGAATGTACGATGGAGTATTACCGACCACAGATCGAAAAGATTGCCCGCAGGATTAGCCAGGAGCAAAACCTTGCGCTTTACGACATCGAAGAAAAGATGACGGGCAAAGGGCGCATCATCACAGTTTACCTCACAAAAATCGGTGGGGTGGGCGTGGACGACTGCGCTGTGTTCAGCCGTGCCCTCGGGAACGAGCTGGAGGAATTCGACCTGATTCCAGACCGTTATTTCCTGGAAGTTTCCTCCCCCGGTTTGGAGCGTCCCCTGAAGCTGAAAAGCCACTGGGTGAGTGCGATAAACGAAAAAGTTGCAGTGCAATGGACCGAAGGAGAGCAAAAGCGCTCCGCCATGGGCACCTTGACAGAAGTTAACCCCAACACGGTGATTTTGGACGACCGGGGTACGATCGTGGAGATCGACTTGAAATCCATCTCCAAGGCCAAAACTGTTTTCCTGGCAAAAGCCAAGGAGGAAGAATGAACTCGAATATTTTGGATGCCGTGGGCAGGCTTGCAGCCATCAAACAACTTGATAAAGAGATGATCCAAGAGATGATCATTGAAGCGATCCACTCCACCCTGAGTAAAAGGCTGGAGCCGGAGAATGACCTGCAGGTTTATGTGGAGGAAAAAACCGGGACGATCAAGGCCCATTTCCTGTGCCGCGTGGTGGAAACCGAGACCACACTGGGCGAGATGTCTTTGGAAGAGGCGCGTCACCTGTATGGTCGCGAAGTGCAGTTGGATGAAATGTGGCCGCGCAACATGGCCATGAACGAATTTGAGCCCAAACTGATCAAGACGACGCAAAAGGCAATTCAGGACAAGATCCGTCTGCTTGAAGAAGATAAAATTCAAAGCGATTTCAATAAACAGAAGAATACGATTGTGAGCGGAAAGATCAAAACCATCGATGATTTGGGTGGTTTTCGCATCGACATAAGCTATACGGAAGCGCTTTTGCCCGCGGAAGAGCAGGTGGAAAGCGAAGCATATCGCGTTGGAGACAACATCCCGCCTACGTTACAAACATCCGCGCCCACCAATCCAGCATCACCATCATTCTTTCACGCACGAATCCGGAATTTGTGAAAAAACTGTTTGAAACCGAGATTCCGGAAGTTTATGATGGCACGATCAAGATTTTGAAGATCGTGCGCGAACCGGGCATCCGCACAAAACTGGAGATCATGTCTGAAGATCCCAAGCTGGATCCGGTTTCCGCCTGCATTGGCCCCAAGGGTCAGCGCATCGAAAGCATCCGTAAAGAGTTGCGCGGAGAGCAGATCGACATTGTGGTTCACGACGAAGACCCCGGCAAAATGATCGAGCGTGCCCTGGGTATTGAAAAAGCCCTGAAGGTGATCATTGAACGCAATCGCGCCGCCAGTGTGATCGTTGACGTGCAGGATAAAGTGATGGCCATCGGCAAAGGCGGCAAAAATGTGAAGCTGGCTGCCAAACTGACCGGGATGAAGATCGATATTTTCACCACCGAGGAATTCGAGGAAAAACTTGCCAAAGAGCGCCGGACCGTGAGCCACGTGACCGATCTTGACGGCGTTTCGCCAAAGATCGCCGAAGTTTTGCGCAGCGCAGGCTACACCTCTGTGCAGGATATTTTTGCCGCCTCGGTTGATGAACTGTGCAACCTTGAAGGTGTGGGCGAAAAGACCGCCGAAAAGCTGAAGGAAGCAGCAAAATATTTCTGATGACAAACCGACATAGCAAAGCCGGACACCAACCACAGCGCACCTGCGTGGTTTGCAGATCTCAAAAGGATCTGAAGGACCTGCTTGCCTTCTTTTTGCTGCCCGAAGGCTTGGTTTTCGATCCCCAGCGCCGGGTGCAGCGGAGGCGACAGTATGTGTGCCCGGATGAGCTTTGCTTACGCGGTTTGGACAAATGGCGACGCTCACAAATGAAACGAAAATTCAGGCTGAGTTCCATATCAGCCATTTTTCCCCGTCCGGAGCAGACATGACGCAAGAAATTGCCGAAAAGAAGATCATCAACCTGCTGCAATTTGCCCGCAAAGCCGGAAAAGTTGTGACAGGTGCGGACGCCTGCATCCGGGAGCTTAATTCACGGGGCCTGCGCCTGATCGTGATTGCCAACGACAGTTCGGATCGTTCTGTGCGCAGAATAAAACATCAGATCAATGAATTGGATCTGACAACCCCGCTGATGCGCCTGGGCAGCCAGGAAGCTTTGAGCAACGCCTTGGGAGTGCATCAAACCGGAATCTACGGGGTCAAAGACAAGCAATTCGCCGCCCGGATGTTGGAATATCATTCCAGCATCGCCAATGTGGAGGAACAAAGTGCAAATTAGAGTACATGAACTTGCCAAAGAGCTGAAAATCAGCACAAAGGCGCTCAGGGAACACCTGACCGATATGAACGTGATCGTGAAAAGCCACATGAGCTTGGTTGAGGCCGAAGTGGCGGACGAGATCCGTAACAAATACAATGAACAGATGGCTGCGGAGAAGAAAGCGGAAAAAGACAGACGCCGTTTGGTTGAAATGCGTCAAGCCGCCAAAGCTGAAAAAACTGAGGTAAAAGCCGCTCCCAAGAAACAATCCGCAGTTGAAGAGCCTGAAGCGCCGAAAGAGAAAAAGGCTGCCAAGCCAGCCCGGGATAGGAAAAAGACCGCCAAGCCGGAGCCGGTGGAAGAGCCGGTTTTGGATGAGGCTGACCAAGAGGAACAGGAGCTTGAAACTCCAGAACCAGCGCAGCCGGAGATCTATATTCCTCCCGAAAAAGAAGCTCCCAAACATAAGATTATTGTTCCCTTCACTCAGGCAACGCCGGTTCAGCCACGTGGAAAACGGGTTACAAAAGCTAAAACCGATGAGGCCCCTGCTGATAAACCTGCCAGAAGCAGAAGAGGGGGCGGCGCAGCCCGACCTGCCGCCGTTCCGGCTCCTCCTCCTCCGGAAATTCCGATTCAAGCAGCGGATGCCAAAAAATATGGAAAGGCCAAGCCCAAGATCGACGATTTGGGCGACAAGAGCAAACATAAAAAGGCCTTGGTGGGAACTTCCAAAAGGTCCAAACGCAAAGATGAGCCTTTACATGAAGCGGATGAGGCTGAAATTTCCCGCAACATCAAGAAGGTGATGCAAAAAACTTCAAAACGTAAGAAGTATCACAGGGAAGCCCAGCAGACCAGGGAAGAAAGCGATGGTCCGGCTGTGATCAGCGAATACACTTCCGTGAACGAACTGGCGAAGATCCTGAACGTTACCGCTGCCGAAATCATTTCCAAATTCTTTGCCATGGGGCAGCTTGTGACCATCAACCAAAGGCTGGATCGTGATTCCCTGGAAATGATCTGCGATGAATTCGAGGTGGATTTCAGTTTTGAAGAGGAATATGGTGCGGAAATATTTGACCGGGAAATGGAGCAGTATGAAGAGGTTGAGGAAGAACCCAGACCTCCGGTGGTGACCATTATGGGCCACGTTGACCACGGAAAAACATCCATCCTGGACTATATTCGAAACACAAACATGGTTGCCGGCGAATCCGGAGGCATCACCCAACATATTGGTGCCTACCAGATCGAGGTAAACAACAATAAAATCACGTTTTTGGACACCCCCGGTCACGAGGCTTTCACAGCCATGCGTTCCCGCGGTGCAAACATCACGGATATTGCCGTGATCGTGGTTTCCGCCAGCGAAGGCATGAAGCCGCAAACCAAGGAAGCGATCGACCATGCAAAAGCTGCTGGGGTGAATCTGATCGTGGCCATCAACAAGGTTGACCTGCCAGACGCCAATGTTGACCGCGTGATAGCCCAGCTTTTGGAATATGGCGTTTTGCTGGAGCAATATGGTGGAGACATACCTTGGTGCCGAACTTCTGCCGTTAGCGGTGAAGGAATCCTGAACCTGATCGAATTGATCCTTTTGACATCCGAGATGATGGAACTGAAGGCTCGCCGTGAAG
>Ga0123335_1008904_pt1 | contig 10574 bp, 1 predicted proteins | sample BiotimSIPDNA_2_FD_89707 | JGI IMG/M metagenome (GOLD analysis project Ga0123335, IMG submission 89707) | Anaerobic biogas reactor microbial communites from Washington, USA - Biogas_R2 time_0 SIP DNA | ecosystem: Engineered > Bioreactor > Anaerobic > Unclassified | place: Washington, USA... | reverse complement strand
TTGGCTGCCCCGCCTGCTTGAACAGGAGGGCTACCAGAGCTTCAAGCCAGGATACGTGCTGAGCGCCTACGCCCTGGTCTATGTCGGCTCCCGCGCCATCCTGGCCATGCTCCCGGAAAAAACCCTCCAGCGCAGCTTCATCCTCCTGCCCGGGCTGCTCGGCGGCGGTCTTTGGCTGTTGGGTTTGAGTCTACGCGGCAGTTGGGCAGCGACGGCCTACGTCGCTGGTGCCTTCTTCTGGTCGTGCGAATTTCCCGCCTTTCTCGCTGTCCTGGGCAACCAGACGCCGAGATCATTCCCAGCCCTGCTGGCGATCACCACCATGTTCAGCGGCCTTGGCGTCACTGGCCTGTCAACCCTGTTTGGCTGGCTCTGGGACTGCGGCGCCCTGCCCCTGCCTGCCATCCTCGCCTTCCCGGGCGTCATGTTCGCGGCAGTCAGCCTGATTGGCGGAATCCTGGTCGCGCACGGCCAGGAAAAATAGCCGAATCAGAATCCGCGGCGAGCAGCGTCAGCAGGCAATTCCTGGTAGCCGGACGGCTCCATGGAAAATGTCCCGCGCCCGCCGCTGAGCTGGGGCAGCGCCTTGCCAAAACCGAACATCTCCGCCAACGGCACTTCGCAGATGATCTTTTTCACGCTGCCGAGCGAGGCGATATCGCGAATGACAGCGCGCCTGGGCTGCAAATACATGCTGATTTCGCCAACTGTATCCTCGGGACAGACCACCTCCAAGTGCATAAGCGGCTCTAAGACGATGGTGCCGACCTGCGTCAACGCCTGGTCAATCGCCTGCAATGCCGCTCCAGCGACGGCACCCTCGGTCGTGCTTTCCGCAGAAAATTTCAATTCAAGGATTTCTGCGGCGACATAAATCATCTGGTAGCCATTCAGGCCGCCGGTGCGCAACCCGTCACGCAGGGCCCGTTCAGCAGCGGCGATGAACGCTTTCGGCACACCCGGGTCACGCACCGCCGAAGTGATGGAGAAGACATCCGCGCCGTGCGGCAACGGGCGAAAAGCCACTTTGAGGCCAGCGGTCAACAGCGTGTCGCCGAACGTCCTCTCAAACTCGACCGCCTGAACCGTCTCATCCTTGATGGTCTCACGATACGCCACCCGCGGCTCACCGCAGCGGATTTCGACATTGAAGTCCGTGGTCACTCGCTTCAAATTGACCTCGAGGTGCAATTCCCCCATGCCGGAAAGCAAGCGCTGGCCAGTGTCCTCGGCCCTAGAGTGGGACAAGGTCTGGTCTTCCCGGCACAGCAGCGCCAGCACTTCATCCAGCCGGTCTTTGTCCCTGCTGAATTTCGGCTCCACCACCATTGAGATGACCGGGTCAGGAAAGCCGATTTTGTCAAAAACCAGCAGCGGCCGTGCTCCGCACAAGGCATCGCCAATGCCGCAGTCCTTCAGCCCGGTCACTCCGACGATTTCGCCAGGGCCGACCTCGTCAACCTGCTCAGTCGACTTGGCGTAGATGCGGTACAACTGCCTGGCGCGCACCCTGTCCCCGCTGCGCGAATTAAAGACATTCGCGTTCGCCTTCAAAACCCCGGAATAGACCCGGATGAAAAACAAATCCGCAGTGCTGGAGGCATTGACCTTGAAAATAAAACCGGTGAACGGCGCCTTAGGGTCGGACGTAATCGTCACCTCCTGCTCCGTCTTGACATCATACGCCTTGTAGCTCATCTCCAGCGGCGACGGCAGATAGTCCAGGATGCCGTCCATCAGCAGCTGTATCCCGATGCTCTTCTTGGCGCTTCCGACGAACACCGGCACCAGCTGGCGAGCCAGGGCAAGACGGCGGATTTCGCGGCGCAGCAGCTCCAAGGGCACGGCCTCTTCCGCCAAAAACAGCTCGGCCACCTCGTCGGAAAAATCCGCAACCCGCTCAATCACGCGGTTATAGGCTTCCTGCCAAGAATCCTGCTGTTCCGCTGCCAGCGGCTCGCGGAGAATATCGACGTTGCGCTCGCCGGAAAAATGGACTTGCTCGGCCGTCAGCACATCGATCAACCCGCAGAAGGAGTCCTCGCTGCCAAGGGGAATCTGCAACGGCAACGCGCAATCGCTGAACTTGGCATTGATCTGGCTGACAACGTCGTCAAAAGATGCGCCAATGCGATCCATCTTGTTGATGAAGGCGATTTTAGGAACGCCATAAGTGTCCGCCTGGCGCCAGACTTTTTCGCTTTGCGCCTCTACGCCCTCGACAGCGCTGAAGACCACCACGGCGCCATCAATGACCCGCAGCGAACGCTCGACTTCCGCTGTGAAGTCAATGTGCCCGGGCGTGTCAATCAGATGGATGGAGCAGTCTTTCCAAGGCACGTTGGCCGCAGCCGCTGCAATGGTGATGCCGCGGGCGCGCTCTTCCGGCAGAAAGTCCATGACCGCAGTGCCGTCGTCAATGCTGCCGTAGCGATGCGACAACCCTGAATAATAAAGAATGCCCTCGGTAGTGCTGGTCTTGCCAGCGTCAATGTGCGCGATGATGCTGATGTTGCGTATGTTCGCTATCATAAAAAAATCCCGTAGTCGGAAAATCCGGCGGCAGCCTGGAGATGCTCAAATAGTTAATGTGCGAAATCCTGTGACAGAAAGTAAAATTGGCTAGATGTCGCGGAGCGACAAGAGCCCCAACGGGGCGAGAGACATACTGCAAGCTAAAGCTTGAACTACATACGGCAAGCTAAAGCTAAACTACGCACTGCAAGCTGAAGCTTGAACTACATGCTCCTGCAAGCGAGGTACATACGGCAGGCTAAAGCCTGAACTACCTACGGTGCCTGCACCTGGCGCCCTGCTCTTCCCGTCGAAAAACCGGCGCCGGTGTTTTCGCACCGGCGCCGGTGTTTTCCAGGTTTCCTCCGAGCCGCTACTTAGTCGGAATCAGGGGCAGTTCCACGTCTTCGGTGGCGTAAATCCAGTATGCCTTGCCGACATACAGCGGATACTTGCCATTGGCGATGATCGGCTGGTAGCTGGTCTGCCCATCTGGCGTGAACACGAACATCCTGATGTTGTCAGGATCGACCTTGCCCGCAAATGATGCGTATGCTGTCTTGAAGTCAGCAATGTCATAAACCGGCCCGGCGATGTTCCAGCCCTTGCTGAGGCGGATGGAGGTCTTCTCCAAGTCGCCGTAGACGCTGAAGGTACGCCTCACCGGCGCATACACCCAGTAGCCCTTGGTGGCCACGATGTTGGTGGCCACGATGTACTGGCCATCCTCATAAATCCAGACCGAGCCACGATAGAACCTCTCCGTGCCGCTGGAGAACACGTCGTCCACCGCGTTGTTGAGCGGCGTGATGCTGAAGGAAATCATGTTCCAGCCCTTCTCAAGGGTCACTTCCTGCAGGTTGTCCGGTGCGCCCAAGCTGATGCGGTACACGATATAGCGCTGCCCGTACACATCCGTCTGCATGTTGGCGATATCGTCCTCCTCAAGCACGACAGAATGGATGTCGGTCATGATCTGGGTGGTGCCTGGCACCGGCAGGTAGGTGCCGTCAGGAGTCCGCCGCATCTGGGTGATCGTGAAGTTGCCGACCGTATCCGGCGGCGGCATGACGTTGTCCCAGGACAAGATCATGGACTCGGCGCTGGAATCGCCCATCTCGACCTTGATGAACCAGGACGTGGCCCGACCATACGGCCGGATGTCCGTATTCAGCTTCGAGTATGTGTTGTCCAACCCGATCGAATACATGCGCCCCAACGTCAACGGCGAATCGTCTTCTTCGCCGGAGCCAGGCGTCATGATTATCGGCAAGGCGCTGTCAAAGGTCGGGTCAAACCCGAAGGTGGCGTCATTGCGCCAGCCAAGGTTGACGGCCTGGTCAGTGCCGGTGACGGGCCCGTAGTTGTTCTTGTAGGTCTTGGCGACGCGCAGCTGGAAGTCCCACTCAGACGTATTGATGGTGACCGGGTTGCTCATGACGCCATGGCTGTAGCCGTTGGCGTCCATCGCATAGACGGCGCACTGCCAGGTCTGGCCAGCCAACGTGTAGGCCGCCGGAATCGTGTTCGGCGCTCCGATGGAGTTGCCAAAGTTCTTGGCCTGGCTGATGACATAGCGAGCAGTATTCCAGGCGAAGACCGGCGCGTTATTGCCGAGCGGCACCAGGACGCCGTTGCGATACCAGACGTAAAGATACGTGATCTCGGTCGCGTCATCGGCAGTCAAGGCCCCTTCGGCCCGGCAGACCAAGTCCTCGGTCACTCCCGGATTGGCAGGCGTGAGGACGACCGTCGTCGGCGCAGTGGGTCCTTCCTTGCCGCCGAGTTCATCCCAGGCATAATGGATGAAGTACGTCCTAGTCACATCAAACGTCGACCGTACCGCCAGCGAAATCTGGACATAATAGATGCCAGGATCAAGGGCACCTTCGAAGCGGGCGTACTTAGTGCCGCCAAAGCCGATGGGATTGCCGTAGTCGTCGCAATGATAGATGAGCTTGCCAGCGCTGTTGAACAACGCCATCTGCGTGTCAATGCCCCAGTCGTTCTCAGCCCTGTGGAGACGGTTGTACATCTGGTTGCCGTCGTTGGTTTCCAGCAACACCCACTTCTTGCCATTGATCAACGTCTCTGGAACGATGAACCAGAACCAGTCAACGTCAGAAGCTTCGTGGAAGTAGTGTTCCTGCGAGAATTCGTCATCCGGGTCGGTGACGTCTTCCATTGGCAGCAACCGTCCAGCCGTCTGCCTCGTGTTGTTGGGTTCGTATGCAAGCGACGCATAGTCGTCGCCGCCAGCGTCAGCCAAGTCATCCTGGATGACCAGGACGTCACTGCGCCGCGCCGTACTCCGTGCGCCAAAGATGTCCATCGCATAGACGGCTACCGAAATCCGGTCGCCTTCCGCCAAGTTAGTGACCGGAGGCGCGGGCGCGGGCGTGGTGCCTTCTGGGTCGGTGGGAAGCGCGATGCCGGGAATCGTGGTGCCATTCGCCGGGAAGAACTGCATGGTTTCCCCGAGTACTGCTTGGCCGTCGATATACCATTGGTACTGGTACGAGAAGATATGGCCTTCAGGATCAACGGCGCCAACCGCATTGGCGATGAAAATAGTGTCTTGATCGCCGGAGCCAGGAGTGATGGTCACGGACGTCGGCGCAGTGGGCGGGTTATTGCCCGCCATGGTGCCGTCTTCAGCAAGCTCACCGTCGAACGGACTGCCAATCAGGCGGTGGAACCACTCCCCGCCGCCAGTAGTCGTCGGCGGGATGACGCGGCTGCGAGCGGCCGAGATTTCTTTGCCGTCAGCGTCGACATAGACGTTCGTGGCAGACTTATAGTAGGCCTTGAACGACCAGACGTCGCCGTCGATGGTGACCAAGTCGCCGGTCGGTGTCTTGCCGGCCAGCGTGATCGTATAGGTGCCTGCCGCCTGCACCCTGGTAAAGGTGGTGTTGTAGAGCAGCAGGTTGCGGTACCATTCCAGCACGATGTAGCCGTCGACGCCGGCCACTGTCTGCAAGCTGACTGTCAGGTTGTCCCCAGCCTCAGGCGTCAGCGGCAGGAAGGACACAAACGTCAGCGCATCAGGCACCTTGTACAAGTCGTCTGCCGACACCGTAATCGTCGACAGCATGACCTGGCTGGACTTGCCGCTCTCGCTGACGCCGACCACGGCCAGCTGGATGATGTCGCCGACCCGCACCACCGACCGGAAGTTGTAAAGGTCGAGGCTTGAGTCGGTCGCCAGCAGCACGTTGTCCGGCAACGAGCCGTCCGCCGTGTGGCTGTCTACCAGGACGCCGTCCGCGAAGGTCAACGTCCAGTCAGCAGCGCCAGCCACGTCGGATTGGACATAGACGTTGGCCGGGTTGGCGCCAATGTGCAGCCAATAGTAGCGATAGTTCACCATCACGCCTTCCGGATCGCTGGCTTCGGTCAGGATCGACGCCGTGAGGATATCGTACTTGTGGAGGTTGACCGAATCGATCGTGCCAGGCGCCGGGCGATAACAGAATTCAATCTCGCCCTGGGCGTTGCGGACGTTCGACAGCGTCTGGATTTCCGTGACCGGGTTGGTCGGCGGCTCGACTGCGTCAATGACCCAGGCATAGCCAGAGGCGTCTTCCTGGGTGACCCACTGGTAGTCGACGCCGCCGATGCCGGTCGGCCGGAGCGGCGGGAATATCCCGAACAATCCAGGCGGCCTGATGCTGTGTTTCCAGACCGGCTTGCTGCGCCAATCGGCATGCCAGGCATAGTCTTCGATGCTGCCGCCGCCATCGTCAAAGCGCAGGTACAGAGCCAAGCCCTGGCGTTCAGCCCAGCTGGCCGGACGGGCGTGATACCAGCTGATGTCGCTGTACCAGGTCCTAGTCGCCGGGTTGTAGTAATCGTCAGTGCCGTATTCGCCACGACGGAATTCAATCCAGATGTCGTCCTCATCGTCAAGACGGTTATTCCCGTTGAGGTCGTTGTAGTAGACATCGAGCCACTTGCCAGCCCTGGAATCATCAGCCGAGACCGTCGTGGTCGTAGTCGTAGTCGTGCCGTCGGTGTTGGTGGTGATCGTGGTGGTGGTGTAGCCATTGCCAGCGTACCAGCGGCCGTGGTTGGCGCCGATGGCCAGGCGCTGGTCGATCACGTCGTCGTACCAGTAGGCCCGGATGTCGTCCGTAGCCGCATAATTGGCTTCGTCGAAGTCCTCGTTGTACTGGTCCTCCTCACGCGCCTGGGCTGCCGTGCGGTCACGCCAAATGTTCTCGCCAGGCTCCCAGCGGTTGTTGTTGTTCATGTCAAGATAGCTGACCCGGACATACGTCCCAGGCGTGCCCGGACGGGTACGCCACGGGTTGTCGGAAACGCGACGGTCAACCGCGTATGCGTGCCGGTTCGGCTGCACGGGCACGCCGCTGGTGTACGCCGTTGCATAACGGTCACCGATCGACGAATCGTACAAGCCGAACACCGGAGTGACGGGACGCTTGGCTCCATCCGCGATCTCACGGGCGGAGCGGACGAAGTTGGTGATATAGTTGTCAGCGCTCCCCGTCAACGCGATCGTATGCGGCGCAACGCCCCAGACGCGGACCTCGTCCAGCAGCAACCGTTCCGTCGTCGCCGCCGGGCCGGCCAGGACATTGCCGAGGTTCTCGCCGAGCTTCAGGTACGTCTGATAGTTCTTCCCAAGCTTGCTTGCGTCCGTCGGGCACTGGGCAGCGGCCGTGGTGTCGGTGACGATGTCAAGGAAGCCGTGCGCCTCGCCGTCGAGATACATAATCAGGCGTTGCTTGCCAGCATCGTAGACGCCGGTGAGGAAGCACCAGTCGCTGCGGTACAGGAAGGTATTCCCGTCTGCCAGCGGGTCATCAGTCAGCTCAATGCCGGACGCCGAGGTGATCCGGCGCTCCTGCATGCCCTTCGCCTTCCAGGACACGAACGGGTAAATCTTGCGGCCGGGATCCGTGATGCCTGCCGTGGACGTCGTCCCATCCGTGGCCTTGACCGTATAGCCAATGGCGTAGTTGAAGGCGTCATCGATGCCGATGTTGACCGACTCGTTGTCAGCGTACGTGCCTTGAGCCAGCGAACGGCGCACGAGATAGACGTCGTACTGGTCATGGCTGAGCTTGAATTCGCGCAGACGGAAGCGGGCTTCCACCGTCCAGCTGCCGAATCCCAGGCGATCCTCGTTGCCGGCGTTAGGAACCGTGAGCGGCCCCTTGGCAGGCATGATCTGAGCGACCAAGTTGCCAGCGTAGACAAAGCCGGAGTCGCGCGTCGCCGTGATGGAGGGCTTGCTCAGGCTGTCATAGCCGCGGGTTCCGACCGAGAGTTCCTCGTAGTCGTCAAACTGGTCGTCGTCCGTGTCGGTCAAGGCGGAATCCGTGTTGACGCCGTCCTGGCGCTCGACCTCGTCGGTGATGCCGTCGCCGTCAGTGTCCTTGTTGGGTCCGTCGTAGACGATCGGGTTGGTGCCGTAGATGTATTCGGTCATATTGCTCAGGCCGTCATGGTCAGGATCGCCGTTGGCGCCGTAAGGCCCATCAGGATTAAGCGGATCCAGGGACGGGTCGACGATGGCGCCCGTGGCGTCGGTCGACATGTAGAAGACTTCCCAGCCGTCTGGCAGGCCATCGCCGTCAGTGTCGGGATTCCATGGCAGCGTGCCGTAGTAGTATTCCTTCCAGTTGCAGAGGTCGTCCTCGTCGGGGTCCTTCTCGGCATCGGACGGGTCAAGCGGGTTGAGGGTATTGCGATGCTCCCAGCCGTCTGGCATGTAGTCGCCGTCAGTGTCAGGCTGTGCAGGATTCAGCCAGGCCAGCCAATCGCCGACCCAGCCCGCAGGTGCGCCGTACGGAGGCTTGCCATAGTAGGCCGCCGTGATCTCGGGATCGCGGTAGTCCGCCGACAGGTCGTATTCTTCCTTGTTGGTGAGGCCATCGCCGTCCGGATCGTCAGACCCGCTGTAGCCGAGGTGGCCGAAGAAGAAGATTTCCCAGTCATCCGGCAGGCCGTCGTGATCCTTGTCGGAATCGAGGTCAGCCAGCGAGGCGTCATGGATCATGCCGTGGCCGATAGCGGCAGAGAGACCGGGGCCGGTTTCGGTCATGGTGCCGGCATGCCGCCACTTCGTCCACCAATCCTCCAGGACAACGATATCTTCCGCCGTCACCCCGCCGTCGTCAAAGACGAACTGGGAGACCAGGCCATTGGCGAAGTCGCCCTGGGAGGTGTTGGATTCCTCCAGCATGATGCGGATGGTGGCGACTTCCTTGACCTCAGACCAGACGCAGATATTGTCGAGGTCGACGACCAGGTTCCTGGGCCAGGTTTCCGTCTCCGCCGGGCCGACCAGGAAGACGCCAGCGTCGCCGACGATGCTTCCCTGGGTTCCGGTGAAGGTGGCGGTCTTAGTCAGATGGGCGTATTCGACCGCGCCGGTAAGGCTGGTGCTCTTGCGGCTGATGCCGATGATCGTGATCGAGGGCACCTGGCCTTCCAGGTTGATGATACCAGCGATCAAGTACCACTCGCCCGGCTTGATGCCGCCATCAGGCTGATAGTCGACTTGCTGGCCGACCGGCGTAGTCGACGCCGAGCGACGGTTGACGCGGAACGAAATCTTGTCCTTGGTGAAGGAGAACAGGTAGTTGCTGTTCCCCTTGGCGCTGCTGACCGTCCGCCGCAGGAATGGGGTCGGCGTTGTGGGCAGCGCGGCGTTGGCGCCAGTGAGCTGGTCGCTGGCGGCATCGTACATGTCGGCGCGGAACCAGAAGGCCACGGTCAGCGTATTGCCGCTGTGCACCGGGTTGTCCAGCACCGTCATGAAATTGCTGCCATCCAGGCGCAGGACCTTGGCGATTTCGGTCAACAGAGCCGAACCTGTCGGATCGTTGTTCGGGTTCGTGTCCTCAGGCGCGTTGGGCTGATCCAGGGAGGCGACCGGCGAGGAAACGTCCATGCCAAGGCCAGGCACTTGAACCCAAACGCCGAATTCATTCAAGACAAAGTAGTCGTAGCCGGCTTCGAAGCCGTCGGAGAACCCGTCATCGTCTGTGTCGCGCACATCAGGCCGCGAGCCGAAGAACTGCTCGTCCAGGTTGGGCATGCCGTCGCCGTCAGCGTCGCGGTCGCCGTCCCAGTCAATGCCGTCCGTCATGGCAATGAGCGGATTGGTGCCAGACAAGTATTCGTAGAGGATGTTCAGGCCATCGCCATCGCCGTAGGTGATGCCGTTGACGACGACGTAGTCGTTGAACTCGTCGCCCTCAGCCAGCAACCCGCCGAAGTACTTGCGCTCCCAGCGGTCGGGAATCATGTTGTTGTTAGTGTCGAGGTCGTCCTCCAGCGGGCTGTCGACATCTTCGACGACCGTGTAGGTGGTGGACAGATTGCCGGCTGCGTCATAGAGTGCGCCGACAAAGGTGGCGGCGTTCTCCCAGCCTGCGAGCCAGTCATTGGCATTGGCCAGGAGGCTGTCAGCCGCCTTGCGGAACGCCTTGGGTTCGGTGGCTGGCTCCAGCGTCGCCAAGCCAGCGACGGCCATCCGACCAGCGAAGTTGACATCGTCGAAGCGGTAGTAGGCGATCAGGCCGTCTTCGTCGCCGAACAGCGTGGTCTTGCGGTCGGCGAGGATGTCAGCCGCGCTCCGGGCAACGTCCCACAGCCGGATTTCGTCAATCCTGCCGCTGAAGCCTTCGCCAGCCTTGACGCTGACTACGCCCGGGCCGACCGTCACCGGCTGAACCGTCGCATACTTGCTGGCCACCACGGCGCCATTGATCAGTATGGTAAACGCATCCGTGCCGTTGTAGGTGCAGGCCAGATGCGCCCAGACCCCGGCCGGGAGCTTGTAGGCTGCCGGAGAAGTCAAGGTGTCCATGCTGCCGGCCAGGCTGGTGAACGAGGTGTAGAACCGACCGTCCCGCAATCCAAGGCGGTAGTTGACCAGCGGGTTGTCCGGATCAACCGTGCCGACCTGGCGCTCAAGGATGATGCCGTTGGCGTTGTCGCCATTGGGCTTGACCCAAGCCTCAGCCGTCCACGCATCCAGCAGGAAGCGCTTCTGGCTGGGCAGCAGCAGGTAGTTGCCGGGA
>Ga0123335_1008900_pt1 | contig 10576 bp, 10 predicted proteins | sample BiotimSIPDNA_2_FD_89707 | JGI IMG/M metagenome (GOLD analysis project Ga0123335, IMG submission 89707) | Anaerobic biogas reactor microbial communites from Washington, USA - Biogas_R2 time_0 SIP DNA | ecosystem: Engineered > Bioreactor > Anaerobic > Unclassified | place: Washington, USA... | reverse complement strand
ATCCACCTACATTTGCACTAAAAACAACATAGCCATCGTTAGGAGCATACCCAGCAACCACACCCCCTAAATTAAATGTGGCTGTGTTTTGAGAAACAGTAACATTTACATCATCTATTTGGTATTTAGAGCCATCATAATTGTGATACCATTTTGCAGTATTCTTTAAATTGATGCTTTGTGCTTGATTTAAACCAATACTTGCATTTGATGTATATGTATTAAATCCTGTTGCTGATATTTGAGATTCAGCCTGGAAGTTGCTTGAACTTCCGCTTGGAGATAATCTTAATGTAACCTTGGCATTGTTTGCGGCAGTATTACCAGCATTGTGATAATATACCTGAAACTTTAACTCATCTCCTGAATTAACACCACTTAAAGCTGTTCCCCAGTTTAAAGTTCCTGAACTTTGAGTAGCATTACCTACTCTTAAGGGTAAATCAGATGCACCTGTGTTGAAAGTTGATGCAGCTAAAACCCCTTGAAAAGAAAATAAATTGAAAAATCCTAAAATTAACGCCATTAGCGAAAATAAGAATTTTTGAACAAATTTTCCTTTTATTATGTCTATGATTTTTTGTTTCATATTTTTATTTTTTACTTATTATTCTTTTTATTTGTTAATAAAAATATCTAAATACTTTTATTAAAAAATAATAAGGTAGGATAGAGGAGAAAAATATTATAATTCTTCTCCTCTATATGGGCGGGGGCGGGGACGGAATGTTCGTTTCGCCGTAACTGGGGTTGTTGTTGGTTGTCTCTGTAGTTGTACTTGGGAAGCTCGTGTCAGGATTCATATACGTAGGCATGCTTTTACCTAAGGGATTCATGTAATATGAATATCCTTCAGGGAAAGCCAAGAAGATAATACCATCTGTGGCAACAGTCCACGAGGTACCATCATTCGCTCTTGCAGTCAGCTTGTGGAAAGTTTTAGCATCCCTCTCTGTTCCTCTGGCAGTCACATCCATTTCGTAACAGAGTTTATCTGTTCGAGTTGGGTCTCTATAAAAGACATACTTGCTTTTGAACGATGCGACCTCAACAGTTTTACCTTGGGTTTTGACATTACTTAAACTTGTATCAACACCGAATTCATTTTTCATGAAATTTTCTATGGCACTATAATGCCATGGTTCAATGCTGATCAAGTTTTCGTTTGAAATCGAAAATTGGTAATACCCTTTAAGTATTTCTGTGAGTGCTGTGAATGGAGAAGAAGTCTTCAAGGTTCTTCCATCGCTTTCAGCGACGCCCTTGACCACAAGCATGTAATTGCCTGGATCAACATCACTTGCGATGAGTAATTTCTTTTGCCCCTGTACATTTTGGAAGAATTTGTCATCGGAAAGTCTCTGATTGTAAGCATTTTCGACATAGACTTCACTGATTTTTACGCTATCGCTTGGATAGATTAGGTTGTAATCGTATGCGTTTCCGATATACACCCAGGATTCAGGAAGTGCTGCGTCAAGATATGCCTTTGAGAATACTGTTATGTCTTTGCTGGCAGCCTTGCCATCAACTTTGAAAGTAATGGTGGTCTTACCAGGCTCTTTAGCGGTAAAAGTTGCACTCTTGCCTTCATTTACGATTGTCCCAATATTGGGATTGCTTGAAATCCATTCAAAGTGATAAACATCTGGAGAGAAAGGAGTTTTGGCTGTAAGTAAAGTTGATTGTCCAACCTCAAGCGAAGTAGTGTTTGCTTCGATGCTTGGACTAACTGTCATCCAAACAGGAAGGAGTCCCAGGGCCATACTTATCAAAAGCGCAACAAGCAACACGCCAGTAATTGCAATGATAGCAGCAAGTGGCTTGTTGCTTTCTATCTTTTCGCGCAAATTTGACGAAAACTCTTTGAACTTATCTTTAATGTCCATAATCAATACCTCCGCCGTATTTCTACGGCAACTTCTTGATACTTTTTGCAAAACAAAACCAGCCTACTTTTTAAAAAGCAAGAATCAGTTAAAAAAGAATAAAAAAGTTACCGTAGAAATTTTATTTCAAAGAACTTTTTGCAATATAAATATTATTTAGCTATAACTTGTTCTCCGAATCTTAAATCTATATAATTCAGATTTTCTACTTTATAATTGAGTTTTTTTAATACAACATTCATTTTTTGTATCTGCCAATCAATGTCTTCTTTAGGATCAAATATAAAGTTAATATTTTTATACTTTCCTAAAAATTTGTCAGCATAGATATCAAATTCTTTTATTTCATTGTTGTTTTTATAAACAGTCAAAAGAGTTATAATAAAATCTTGCTTGGTCATTCCTGACCATGATCTAAGATTTTTTTCATATTCATCGTATTCATTTATTTTAATGAATCCGACTTCTTTTTCATGATTTTTAATATATGTTGCATTTTTATCTAAAAGAACACATACATCTTTAGAACACCAAATACATACCGGTGTTTTTTCTTTTACTTCGATTACAATTTTTTTTGTAAAAAAATCTTTTTTTACATTAATATCTTCTATTTCTGGAAAATTTTCTAAAAGAGTAGAAATCTTTCCTTGAGATGGTATAAACAGACTTTCCGATGTCAGATTATTACCCAAGATGTTTAATGATATTGTAGCATTACTTTTAAAATTTTTCAAGAGTTCATCTTTTGATATAGTTTGAGCACCTAAAATTGAAGTTTCCTCAATTTGAAAATATGGAGAAAATAAAAAAAAGTAAAAGAATCCAGAGGATACTATTAAAAATAAAAACGAAAACCAGAAAAGTTTTTTCTTAAAAAAAGGTTTTCTATTTCTTTTTTTGATTCTTCTTTTTCTCATCTTAAAGATTTCTTTTTATTTTTCTTAATATTTCAAAAATCCTAATTAAATAATATTTAAAACTTATTTTATAATCATTTGTTCTTACATATTCTTTTGAGTATCCAGAAAATCCTTTCTTAAACAAAGTTAAGCCTGCCCATGGATGATTTTTGTTATTAATTTCCTCGTCTCTTGCGATACCCCAAAAATTATATGTATGGCAATTTCTTTTTTTAGCTTCTTTAATTGCTTCCCATTGAATTAAATATGATGCAGGAATTTTAGGATATTTTTGAGAAGATGCTCCTTGGTGATAAAAAGCAATTTTTGACCAAAATATTATCATAGCTGAGGCAATCACTTCTCCTCTATATTTTGCATTAAGAATCAAAACTTGATCATCATCCTTAAAAGAAAAAAGTTCATTTTCTAAATATTTGATTGAAAAAGGAGTAAAATTATGTCTCCTTGCTGTTACCTCATAAACTTCATTAAAATATTTTAAATCTTTTACATCTGTACTTTTCTCAATTTCTATATCATTATTTTTGATTCCCTGCCTGATTAAATATCTTGTTGTCTTTCTCATATTTTGAAGTAATTCTTCTTCCTCAGGTGTAATATCAAGCTCCCATGTAAATTCTGGATGTACATGCATAGGAGCTTCTTTAAAGCCAAGATCTTTAAATATTTTTCTATTTTCTTCATTATTTATTAAAATAGGAGCAAATCTAATAAAATCAACTTTTTCAATATTGGCAAGTTCTTTTAGTTTTGATAAAAATTTTTCAATTATATTTTTTTTATCGCCACCCTCTTTTATAATTGGCCCCATTGGCACTAAAAGATAAGTTCCTCTTCTTGCTGTAATTTTAATTACCAAAAGCACAGCAGCTAAATCTGCATCATATGCCCCCATTCTCCAAATCTTATCTCCCATTTTTTCATTAAAAATACCCCAATTGTACGAATGAGTAAAAGTTTTTTCGTTTGCAACTAAGCAAAAATTTTCCCAGATTGCTTTATCAGTAATTTCTTTTATTTCCATTTATATAAATATTATATACGATTTTTAAAAAATATAAAAGTGAATTATTTTTTAATTAAATAATTTTTTAACATAATCAATTGCTTTTAACTGAAAGCTAATGCTATTATTTAATTCCATTGCACAAAAATTAGAAAAAAACTGCTTGTCATAATTTTTTAAATAATCAAATTCTGAAAGATTTTCTGAAAGATGATCGTCATAACGCTTTATCCCCTTTTCATTTAAATGATAATAATCCTTAACTGCACTTATATGATTACAACCAACCTTATTTCTTTTTAAAATTTCGATATTTTTTTGATATATTTTAGGGCGTAATAATCTATCATTTTCGAGATGTGATATATCAAGACAAATCCCAGCCCAATTTTTAATCTCTTCCTCGTCAAATGCCTTGTAAACGTTTTCAATATATATCAAATTTTTATATTTCGAATAATCATATTTTAAAGAATACTCTTTTTCTGTATGAATATTAAATACTTGAGTCTTAAAATTTTTAATTAAAAAATCTAATTCTTCCTCTTCCATATCATTCTTGATGTGCGCAAAAGGAATTTCTTTTATGGAAGTTTTTTTGATTTTATTCAGTAATTCTTTTCTCTCTTTATAATTTAATCCAGTAAAAAAAACGCAAACTTTTTCAAGTTTAAACGTATTAACCTCTTTCAGCTTTTCATTATAATCCACTAATGTTGTAATTGTTGGATATATTTTCATTTATTAAAAACCAAATCCTCCCATTGATTGAGCTTGTTTTGCCATTTCAAGCTTTGCTTGATTCATTGCATCATTTAAGCAATCCTTTAATTTTTTTTCTTGTTCAGGTATTTCTAATTCTGGATTCAACTTAATGTCCAAGATATCCATTTTTAAATTCAATGTGATAGTAATTCCATGTTTTTCTTTTGTTACGGTTTGTTTTTTAAGAGAAGATTCAAACTCTTTTAATTGTTTTAATTGTTTAAATTTATCAAACATATTTTTGTATTTTAATTGATTAATTATATGTATATATTTTACTAAAAAACTACTATTGTCAAATCAAACTTTTTAAGAGATATACAATTTTTTCTGCAATATCTTCTGTAATATTAATATGGGTTGGCAATATTAATATTTTATTACTAATTTCTTCAGCTGTTTTACATTCTCCCTTTGTATAATTCATTTTACATAAATCTGTTTTGGGAGGAGCAATAACTTTTTTCCTCCAACCATCCTCGAGCATTATATTAAATTTATTAAATTCTTTTATAATCTCATCTCCTCCATTTACCAAAATTGGATATTTTAAATATATTGCACCATCATTTATATCAAAAACTCCGCCTATATTTTTCTTATAATACTTAGCTATTTTTCGCCTATGATTATTGAATTTATCTAATTTGTTAAATTGATTATTTGCTAGTTTCGCGAGTGAATTTGGCATTCTTTTAGGAAAATAATCCGGAAGTTCTCCTTTGTATTCAGGCGAAGATACTGACTTTGATAATATTTTTAATCTTATAGAAAGTTCTAAAATAATTTTACCAACATTAAAAAAATTATATAAAGGAAGAACAAACAAATTCATAATAATAGGATGCATAAGCTGCTTATTAACCCATTTTCTATCTGGATATTTTAACTTTTCGTATTCTTTTTCTACCTTTTCTTTTAATTTTAAATTATTTATTCCAATCATTCCGCCGTAAACTGAAGAAATAACCTTATCTCTTCCAAATGAAAAAAAAGAAATATCCCCAAAAGTGCCGCAATATTTATTATCATATTTAGCTCCAAGAGCATGAGCGCAATCTTCGATTAAAAATAAATCATATTTTTCGCATATTTTTTTAATTTCTTTAATCTTACCTGGCATTCCAAATGTATGTTGTACAATAATTGCTTTCGTTTTTTTTGTAATTTTTTTCTCAATTTTACTAATATCAATATTTAAAGCATCATCAATATCTATATAAATAGGACGAGCATTTGTTTTAAGTATTGGATTTATTACGGCGTTACATGTAAAACCTTGGACAATAATTTCATCATCTTTTTTAATATTCAAAGCTTCTAAAATTAGAAGAAGACAGCTTCTTCCACTATTTAAAGAAAATACAAAATCAAAATTAAAATAATTTTTAAAATCATTTTCGAATTTTTCAACATGTTCGCCTTTTATTTTTTTGCTCGAAAATAATTCTTTAAATGCTAAACAAACATCGTCTTTTTCGGTATTTGGAGATAATGAGATTGAAATTGTTTTCATTTTTTTATTAATTTAGTTGGTACCCTGCTCTCAAGAAGAATAATATCTTCTCTACTATTATATTTTTTTAATATTTCTAAAATTTTGATTGGATCGCTCTCGTATAAAATCTTTTCTCTTCCCCCCTCCTTTAATTCTTTCAAATAATCAGGTGTAGTTATAATTGCCAAATCGCAGATTTCATATATTTTTCTGCCGATTTCTCTATGAATCCTTTGAGACTCTTTTTGAAGCTCAATCAAGCAAGGCATTACTATAACCTTTTTACCGCTCCATAAATTTAAGAAATTTAAATGTGCCATAACTCCATTTGCATTTGATGAATATGTTGCATCAATAAAATTATTAACTAAAGTCATTCCACCCTGGCTAGGCACTATATTTCTAGCCCCTTCTGATATTTCTTTTAAACTCATACCAAGCTTGTAGGCTACAAAAATAACTCCAAGTAAATTAGAAACATTATGCCCACCTAAAACATTTACCTTAAAATATTCTTTTTCGCCGTTCTTGAGACAAGCATTAAACTCTATATGATCTTTAAATATTTTAACATTCTCAGCATAAATATCTTGCTTTTCTAAGTATGAATATTTATACGAATCTTTAATTTTATAATTCTTAATTAAATAATTATCCCAATTTAAAACACTAAAATTTTTAACATATTCTATGAGTTCAAATTTTGTTTTTACAATATTTTCTTGTGTTCCAAAGGTTGAAAGATGTTGATTGTTTACGCCAGTCAATATTCCGATTTGAGGATCTGCAATATTACATAATAACTTAATTCCTCCCCTGTTATATGCTCCCATTTCACATATAAAATATTTGTCGTCCTTATTTAATTCATTTAATATAAATTGTGAAATACCTATTTCTGAATTATAATTTTCTTTTGTTCTTTTAACCCCTGTGTATTTATATGATAAGATAGTATAAAGGAATTCTTTTGTCGAAGATTTCCCATAACTTCCTGTTACGCCTATGACTGTTAGATTTTTTAATTTTTTTCTTTTATTTCGCGCTTTCATTAAAGTTATAGATCTTATCAAAACAGTAAGTGGTTGAAACATTAAAACAATAAAAGAAACAATAAAAGGAGTTAAAATATTAATCAAAAGAAGCTTTGCCGAAAAATCATATAAATTTGAAAAATTTAACGTTTTAAATAAAGCTACAAATATTAGAATAACAAAAGAGAATAAAAATAATACTTTTTTCGTAAAAATAGGATGAATAAATTTTCTATTAATAATTCTATAAAATCCTTCAAGCAAGATTAAAATCAAGGGCAAAAATGTTAAAAAATCAAATGCAAAAAGAAATAAAGAAAATATCTTCAAAAAATATAAAGGATTTATAAAAACACTTCTACCTCTTTTTGTTCTAAAATAATCTTTAAATCTTCCTATATGATAATTTTTAAGCTGCCATAAATAGATCCAAAATAAGGAATTTTTAACTTGAGATACAAACCATAAAATAATTATAGAAATAATTATAATCATACTTCTTTTTTTATAAACTCTATGATTAATTTAGATAATTCTTTTGGCTTTTTTAAGTGAGGAGAATGCCCAACATCTTTAATTATAGATAACTCTGCCCCATCGATCATATCTTTAATTGTATAGGCGTCTTCAAGTGGTGTTATTTCATCCTTGTCGCCCCAAACAACAAGTGTTGGTTTTTTAATGTATGTAGCAAATGCTCTTAAATCCTCAGCAAATACTTTTTTAAATGTTTCCTTCATTATATCGTTCGCGGAAAAATAATCATGTGTACCTGCCAATTTATAAACAAGGGGTCTTAATTTAGACTTTATTAATTCATTATTCTTAAAAGGCTTCATAATTTTAGCGCCCATTTTTGCAATTATTTGCCTTGTGCCCAATCTTTCTTTTGCCCTAACAACAGCAGCATCACATAAAATTAACTTTTGAATAATTCTTGGATTTTTTGCTGTTATTTTTGTTGACAGTCCCCCTCCAAAAGAATGTCCTAAAAGAATAAATTCATCTATTTTTAAAGCATTTAAAAAATCTAAAATAAAACAAATATATTTATTAATATTCCAAGCCTGTTTTGGGTCATCACTTTCTCCAAAACCCGGCAAATCAGGGCAAATCACCATATAATTATTGTTTGAAAGAAATTCTATGACCTGCTCCCAAGATTTAGATGAACCTCCCCATCCATGCAATATTACTATAGTTTCCCCTTTCCCCTTTTGCTTATAATTAATTTTTAATCCTTGTATATTAATTTCTTTATTCATTTTTAGGCTTTATTTCTTTGAAATTTAAATATTTATGTAAAGCTTTAGGAATTTTAATTGAGCCATCTTTTTCTTGATGATTTTCAAGAACAGAAATCAATATTCTTGGAGTTGCAATTAAAGTATTATTTAAAGAATGAGCATATTTTATTGCGCCTTGCTCATCTTTATATCTAATATTTAATCTTCTTGTTTGAAAATCATAAAAATATGATGCAGAATGGGTTTCTCTGTATTTATTTTGAGAAGGAACCCATGCTTCTAAATCATATTTTTTAACTTGTCCTAGACCGAGGTCTCCAGTACAGTTAAGAACTCGTCTGTAAGGAAGCTCTAGTGCCTCTAAAACTTCTTCGGCATTTCTTGTAATTTCCTCATGCAATCTCTCTGTTTCTTCCTCGCTATTTTTACATAAAATAACCTGTTCTAATTTAAAAAATTCGTGAACTCTTAAAATTCCCTTAACATCCTTTCCATAGCTTCCAATTTCTGTTCTAAAACATGGAGAAAAACCAACATACTTTATTGGAAAATTATCTATTTGCAACATTTCTCCTGAATGATAATTCATAATAGCTACCTCTGATGTTCCTGCTAGATACATTTCGTCAGATGTTTCATATACATCCTCTTTTGCCTGAGGTAAATAACCTGTCCCAATTAATGCAGATTCTTTTACAAGTGAAGGTGCTATCATTGGTACAAATCCCTTTGATATAACTTTTTCTAAAGCAAAGCTCCAGATGGCAAAACATAACTGCATAGCTTCATTTTTAAGAAAATAACCTCTAAAACCAGCCACTTTTACTCCCCTATCAAAATCAACTATATCTAAATTTTTTGCTAATTCAACATGGTCCTTAATAGGAAAATCAAATTGACGAATATTACCCCATGTTTTAACTTCTAAATTATCAGCATCTGAAGAACCTTCCGGAACTGAAACGTGAGGAATATTAGGAACCAAAAGCATTAATTGTTGAAACTCCTTTTCTACATCCTGAAGTTCTTTTTCTTCATTACTATCAAGCTTTTTCATCTCCTCAATAATTTTTTGTTTTTCATCTAAAGAAGCCTTTTTTATTTTTTCATTTGCTTCATTCTTAAGTCTCCTTGTTCTTTCAACACTTTGTATTAATTCCGATCTCTTCTTATCAACCTCTATTAACCTATCTATAATTTCTGAATTAATCTGCTTTTTTTTGCAAGCATCTTTAATTAATTCAATATTTTGTCTAATAAATTTAATATCTAACATATTCTTATATTTATCTTTTATGTTTTAAACTATATCATAAATTGATTTAAAAAAAAAGATGAACAAGTTCATCTAGTATAAGCAAAGCAGCGAGAATTAGCTATTTTGTTTCTATAAAGCAAATCATTTGCATTTTTTGGCATTATCTTAATTTCTTTAGGTGGAACAATATTGTCTTGCTTGTATGTATAAAATATTTTAAAAAGTATATCAATCTGAGTACTACTTAGCATAAATAATTCATTCTTTTGGGCAAGTTTTTCGTTTTTATAATTTCTCAATACAATTTTATGATCATCAATAAAATTTTTGATAAACGCAACTTTTTCGTACATAGTAAATTTCCCCGCCATGTCAATCTCCTTCATGAATTATATATTATAAAAAATATATTGCAAGTATTGCTAATGTGTGGTATAAAAAATTATCCAGCCGAAGTGGTGAAATTGGCAAACACGCAGCACTCAAAATGCTGTGGGAGCAATCCCTTGTGGGTTCAAATCCCACCTTCGGCACAAAGAATAAGTTTCGTTCCCTCGAGTTTATATTTTGATATTTGCGAAGAATCATATTCAATAATAATGATTCCATCTTGAATTAAAATATTGTTCACTTCTTTTTCTAAAATTATACCTGCCCAATAAATCGGAACTTCTTGGTCATTTAAGATAATAGCAAGTTCTTGACCTCCTTGTTTAAGGTGAATAATAATGGCCGCGTCAAGATTTTCATCATTGTCGAGATATCCCAAAGCATATTTATCTATATAAACATCATTATTAAAACTTCCATTTTCTAGTTTTATATACTTGTCATATGTAATAATTTTATATGTAGTATTTTTGATATTCTTTTCTGTAAGCTCATTTGAACCACACGCCACATCTTTTTCAATGCCTACACCTGATACAAAAGCCTCACATGTATTTTTATAT
>Ga0123335_1008898_pt1 | contig 10577 bp, 11 predicted proteins | sample BiotimSIPDNA_2_FD_89707 | JGI IMG/M metagenome (GOLD analysis project Ga0123335, IMG submission 89707) | Anaerobic biogas reactor microbial communites from Washington, USA - Biogas_R2 time_0 SIP DNA | ecosystem: Engineered > Bioreactor > Anaerobic > Unclassified | place: Washington, USA... | reverse complement strand
ACACACAATCCGCAATTCATACCACACGGGGCTATCAAATTCACTTCCACAATCAATCGCCTTCAATCGAAATTCATATCATCATAAATATATCATATTGACTTTGAATAATAAACACGTTGTTTGTTATTTAGCATTGAAATTTCCGCCACATCATGAGTAGAATTCCTATCAAGTTGATATTTGAGATAATTAATTTACAACAAAGATATCGAATGATCGATTATTTGGCTTCGTCCAGGTATTCGATTCTTTAAATCAATCCATTTTTATTTTAATAGGAAACGATTACTCGCTTCCGTTTGACAATATGGGTGTTGTATTCTAAAAAAATCATCATTGGGATCGAAGGTGAATCCAAGTAAAAAGAGCATCTCTGACCGATGCTTTTCCCTTGTTTTTATTGAAACAAAAAACCGTTTCTCGAATCAAACCAGACGCAATAAAAATGAGTGTTTGTAGAAGTGAAAATCATTCAACACGCTGTGGAGGAAGGCAAATGTCATAATCCTCCATTTAAGCACTAAGCTACACATTGCCAATAGCCTTTTTCTACTCGATCACTTCTCCATGAACACAGACTCTGTTTTGATCGGGACACTTCGCATCAAAGCTCGTTGCTTTGCCCGCTCCAAAATCCAAAGTCGCTCCATTAAGAAGGGCATACACGGATGGATAAATATTATTCCATAGTTCGTGGCAAATTGGAGGACATAAATCTTGAACTATATACTGATCCCCTTTTTTACAGTAACCGCCTCTACATTTACTTTCTGTGATTGTCAATAATACTTTCGACATTTGTCCTCCTTTTAATGCTCAAAGATAACATCGAGACATCTTTTCCATGTGGATAAGTTTTCGTCAATCCAACTTGTCAAACATTTAGTAAACACTCTTTGAATTCCAATTAACCATGGATATCAACACAAAGAAGAAACTACCGCTTACTGCGGGTATCAATACTTGATTTTTTTCTGGAGAAATGTCCCCGCTCTTAAATCTGCGAACGCTTGATTCAATTCTTCTCTAGTGTTCATGACAATTGGTCCGCCCCAAGCCACTGGTTCATTCAAATATTCAGAACTCACGAACAACACTTGGGCACTCTGTTCTGTTGCCTTTATTTCGATAAGCTCTCCCGCCGTCAGTTTTACTGCTGTTTTTTCTTTAACCAACTCACCGCTGACATAGACATTCCCTAGAAGCGTAAAAACCATGACAGACCGCTCACTTTTTGTCCTCAAGGAAATGGACGCCTTGGGGTCTAAGTGAATATCATAATAATCTAAGGGGAGATACCGACTCATATACCCTTTATACTTCCCGTAATTGCCCGCAAGTAATCGCAATTTGCCGTTTTCAATCTTAATTTCGGTAATTTCCGCATTCTTGATGCTTTTATATTCCGGAGGACACATTTTGTCCTTTGCCGGCAGGTTGAGCCAAAGCTGTACCCCAAGTAGTCTATTGGCTGCCGGGAGTTTTTCTTCATGTAGAATGCCGGACCCCGCTGTCATCCATTGTACTTCTCCATCGCCAATTGTATCTTCATTTCCTAAACTGTCCTTGTGAGTCATCTGTCCATGATAGACATAACTGATTGTTTCAATCCCGCGATGTGGATGCAAGGGAAATCCCCCGCTATAGTCATCGGGATTGATACTATCAAAAGAATCCAACATTAAAATTGGATCAAACATTTGAACAGTTTGATTTCCTAATACCCTTACAAGACTGACTCCCGCTCCATCTTGTGTTCGATATCCCCTTGCTTGTTGGCTAATCTTTCTTTCCATCTGCCGCCCCTTTTGTATATATTTTATAATCACCAAATTTGACATTGATAACCAATCACTATCTCTATCAACTGGTGACGTTCATGAAAAGCGCTGGTCATATTTCAAGTTATGACAACACTTCCCTTCACCTTTTAGAAATTGACAATTGCCTTGACTAATGAAATCGAACAACTTCGGCACCGTATAAGCGAACATATCGACACGTTTATATTTATTTAATTGAACTACCAATATGCATTTCTTTTCTCCAAAGAGGAGCTTCCACATCATCGCCCCAATATTCATCCAAAGACACAATCCGATCATTTTCAAGTGTAAAAAAACTGACGACATGAAATGATGCGGAAGACTCGTTGGAAAACACATGAACTACAGAGATCATTTGATTGCCGTTCGCTTCGAACCGCTCAAGATGTCCATTCCATTCTCCTGGGTATTCACAGTTGGCACGTAAATAGTCGTTCACTGTGTAGCGTTCATTCGAACAATGCCAACATATAATGGCATCCGGGTGAAAATAGGCCGCTAACTTTTCCCGATTTTGAGCCAAAACATCCTTCCAAAAAAAATGAATATTCATTGTTTCACTCCCAAAATTTCACATTTATTGTCATTAATTTCCTGTCTGGATTCGAATTTGTATTGTTTTTTATCCAATATTTATCGCATACTTCTCATCGATAATTTTGTTTTTTACTTCTTTTAAATACACTAATTTAATATCACAAGCTGTGTGTCCATTTGCTTTAAGGGCGCCTTTATTTTTTTCATATAAGATTGCATTGCTTTTGCTTTATATCTTGAACACGGGTTTGACTCAGGGTTGATGTGATATGCTCAACGCGTGCCATGACTTGATAGAAAGCGCGCTTGCTGCCCCCTTTTGTATGTGGAACCACTTCACACCACTAATCGATTTGCGAGAACGACATGAATAACATTACAAACGAGAAAGCGTCTTTCACACAAAAATCATAATTTTAATTATTCAAACTGGACCTCTGAATGCAAAATAATTTCTTTTCCCTTGGCTTTCGCATACTCTATTTCTTTTGAAACCGAATTCCCAATATACCCTTGAATATCGATCACATAGATTGCATCCGATAGGTCGATTTTCCTAAAATGGGCTTTTTCAAGAGAAGTAATCTCCTTTTCTGAAACCTTTTGATTTTCAATATTGTATACACACTGCAATACATTCATATCCTGTTTTGTTTCTAACTCAAAAGCTATTCTTTGCATATCTTTCATAAATTTCATACTACCGCAAATTGTAACTGTTTTCATCATTTACCTCCGACAACTCAGACTATTTATGCGAAAAACCAGAACATTATCTGACTCCTAGTGAAGTCGCCCTTATAAGTTACCATATGCTATAATCTAACGTATACACTGGCGGTTATTCTCCAGTACAATAAAGATTAGTGAAAAACTAAATGATGGGCAATCTACTACAAAATTCAAGGATAGTACAAAAAGATGGTATCAACACATATATTTCGCTTATAGTCAGAACGTTCTGAGTGGATAATGACTAAAAAACCCTAGGTAATCGTATATATGAATAACTAGTTTGAATAACTAGTTAAGCGGTTTTAAAAAAAAGCATGGATACATAGCACACTGCCCACAAAAATCCAAATTGCTTTTTATCAACAATCTTTGGTATAGCAATCTCCCATGTTGTCCTCTTTAAGACACCACCGGCAAATACCGCGGATATTGATTGGGCACGCTTGACAATAAAAACCACATTTCCCAATCAGTTGATATTCCATGAAATCGCCTTTCTAGTCAAAGTCTATCCAATATCAGAGGGCATCATCCCTCGCAGAGGAATACTTTGCCAGCCGATGACTCGGCTGGAAAGTAATCAATATTGCGGCTTCCCAAGCGTTATTGTATCATTTGATCAATTGAAGATGCTTGATAAACGGATATCGGGTTGTATTATTGTTTTATCTTTCTGGTTATAAGCTCCACAAAAGTCGGTTTGAATCCCGCAGCCAGCGCAACACGCTGCGATGCTATATGGGACATTGACGTTCCGTAATATGGGAGCAAGCCTTTTTCCAGCACAACATTTTTGAGCAGGGATATCAACATCGATCCGATTCCTTTTGACTCACAGTTGGGGGCGACATTGATTCCCAGCTGCCACATCATCGGACTATCGCAGCTAACCCCCGCCATTCCTAAGATTTCTTGGCCTTTAGTCATAGCGACCCCCATTACATCCGGTGCTGAATCGCAAAAAGCAAACGCCTCGTCAAATCGATTGTCATCTTTGAACTGAAGAATGCTTTCCCTGTCGTACCAGATGATGTCAAGACCGTCGGTATTCACTGCCTGCGGAGATTCAGAAATATAAAACAGATGTAATCGGTCAATACAATAGCCATCTTGTTCTAAGAAACGGTTCAACCAAATTATTGTGTCTACTTCTGCAAACCATGCGCCACAAAAATCACGGAGCTTATCTTGGAGCGCGGTCACGATTGTTTTGCCTCCTGTGACCAATAGTTTCCCATTGACAACCGCGATTTTCAAAAAACAATCGTCACCATCAAAACGTCTTCTGCCGGTCAAAGGGGAATATTCTGAAAAGTGATTAAGATGATCGGATACGGCCTCTTCTGGGAAACAATAATCGATGGCCAGCTGTTTTCTCAGTATGTCATTCATCGTCGGTGCACTCCTTTATGGATTTAGGCTTTTATAGTTAACAGAATAGTATGATGATCTTTCATTAAAATAATCGCTGTCATATTGCTTCAAACGACTTCAAGTATTCTTTCCCTTTAATGTCGTATCGATTCACTTTATAAATGGCGTATCCATTGATCAAGTAACCCAAATACGCATCGACTGTCGGCCTTGATACTTTTCTTCCGTTTGATGTTAACGTGTCGCTGATTTTTTTGGATGAAGTGATATTCCCGATGTTGTCGAAAACAAACCGTATGACATCTTCCAAAACAAAAATGTCCGACACTTTGTTTTTTGCGATAATATCGTTTTTTAATATGGTGTTATAGATTCCTTCAAGATATTGATGGATTTGATTATCATCATTCGAGAGTTGGAGAATATAAGGAAATCCTCCATATCACAGATGGTTTCTAAATTCAACATTGATATTCTGATTAGCTTTTGTCGATTCTAGGTATTCAAGGAATGATAAGGGTAGCATTTCGATTGTGACATATCTACCCGACAATAACGATGCAAGTTCTCCAGATAGCATATAGGAATTTGAGCCTGTGATATAAAGATCGACGTTATTCATGAGGTATAGACTATCACCCGCTTTTTGAAACTCAAAGGCGTTTTGAACTTCATCGATCATCACATAATTCTTGTGATTCGGATCAAGACGTTCCACGATATGGTCATAAAGTCGTTTGTAATGGCGCAGAGGCTCATTATCAATCGACTCCAAGTTGACAATAATGATTCGCTCTTTTGGTATTCCTTGTTTCATAAGATAATCTGCAAATATCGAGCACAAAAGGGTGGATTTTCCTGAAAGAATTCTTCCATACCAAATTCCTTGATGGTATTGAGGTTTTCTATCATGTTCATATGGTATTTTATCCGGTAGTGCTTATCCAACGCTTTTAATCTTTTTATACCTAATTCTAATTGGTGTCTAACTTCAAGTTCACCTAAAATGTCTGAAGATAGACAAACAATGGTATTTTGTCACCTCGTTTAAGTGGTTTGGGCTTTATCAATAATATCCATTGAAATCTACTTCAATATTTTTGCTAATTGATTTGAAAAAATCACTACTCCATATGTCGAGAGTAGACTGATCTTTAATAAATGGTTTAATATCTGATTTGGCCATCTCAAAGTCAATGTGCTCAAATCTTTTTTCTAATATTTCAATTAATAATTCTCTAGTTAAGTTGATTTCTTCTTCGATTGTTTTTGTTTGCTTAAGTCTTGCTTCTAAATGTTTTAGATTCACTTTCGTATCTAAACTCAAATAGTAGATATAATCATATAAATCTCTACCCTTTACACGATTTTTCCAACTTCTAGCAATGACAGCATGAATTTTACCTGCAAATAAGGATTTTTGGTCATAAACCCTAACTTGGTATGGAAAAGGTAATAAGCGATATTTGACTTCTGTGTCTGCATACTTGGGCGGATTCACGTCAACTTCAAATTTGATAATGATCTTCTCGTTATTTATGATTTGATTCGAATCAACTGAATCCGGATAAATCGTTATAAGTGTCTCTCTTATATTACCTTTTATAAATGCTGAATCAATGTTTGAATCATTTGGTTTATCTTTTTTAGATACTTCGAAATTTAGTCCGAGTGAGTTGACAATATTACTGATTGGTTTTGAATATTTATTGATATCAAAAGTATCGTCAGCTACAAGTAGGGAAAAATCTAGATCCTCACTAAATCGATCCATCCCATAAAATATTCTTAAGGCGGTTCCGCCATAAAAAGCAGCATGTGTAAAAAAGTCAGTTTTAGAAAGTCCTGCCAATACCACTTCTTGTAAAACTTCTTTGATTGCATTCTTTTTATCTTCTAATGTTATTGGATTATACTTATTAATCATTTGTTGAATAATCGTCATTTGCTATACTCGCCTTCAATATATTTTTTTAAATACTTAATGTTGTTGGACATGTACTTACTAGATAAAAACAGGATATCCTCAAAGTTTAATTGATCAAACATATCCTTGCTTATTCGAAGATCTTCAAATAATAGCATTTTCAATTCTCTAATACTTAAAACCGGTTTTTTTATATAAAGTAAATCACATAATGCTTTTTCAGGACTAGCTATGAAGTATGCATAACTATCTTCTTCGTATACTTTAACCATAAATGGAAAAGCGTCCTTTGGAATATCTCTATAAGTGAAAAGACCGAAATGATTTTGGTAGGATTTGCTTTTTCTTTTGTTGAATGTAGCATTCGTATAAACAACTACTCTTTCAGGAATAATATTATGAAAAGAAAGTGCGTATTCGAAAGATAGATATGATGGACCATAAATATATGAAGCAAGTAGAAATCCATCGGTGTTGCTATTTGTTTCGTAAATGCCTCTTACAAGCGGAAATAAGATACCTTTATCAATATCTCTTTTAGTTTTTCCATTAACATCAGTATAGTTTTTATATTTTTCTTTAAGATCTAAAGTTGTAACAATCACATTATCTCCTCCACCTAATTTTATTATATACTATTATTTGGAGAATTTCAATAAGCACTTAAAACGCGACTTGAAATCAAAGATCCAATTCCCTTCCGAAGAGTCGATGGAAAAATTTCTGGTCAGCCGCTTCGATGTGTATAACTATCGTTTCAGAGAGATGGTTCACAGAGGATTTGGTTCCGTCCATTCAGAACTGAACCAAATCCTTCAAAACAAATACAAAGGATATCTTCATTTCCTTGCTTAATGAAAGTACACAAGATTCTTGACACTACCTTATCAACATCTATTCCAATTATTGTAGTCTTTTTATTCCAAATAATGTGATTTATGTACATTTCATCAATATTATTAACAGCTATTTTCATAATGATTTCGATATGTTTCAACATTAAGCAAAAGCAAAAAAGAAGCATTTACCCAATTTTCAAGGTTTTAATGCTTCTTCCTATTTTATATAAACGGCTTTTGTTATGCCGTTTTTAAAGAAAGCAACGTGATGGACTCTACATGCGTTGAGTGCACCATATTGCTTGAAAATGGGGTGTTGTGTGTACTCAAGTAACATCAAAATGCTATTTTTTATGTTTACACATACAAGTGCTAAAAAACCAAAGAAACATTTTTTATTTTAAATTGGATAATAAAATAGAATCTAGAAAATCATTTTCAATCTGTTCAATTTTGGTAGCGTATGTTCTTTCAATTTCACCTAATAAGTCATAACCCTTGAATGCATAAACTGAAATAAATAATTCTCTACCATAACGATTGATTAGGTATTTAACAAACGCTCCAGCAATCGGATATGTAATCTCGTCTGTATGATTTAAAAAGAAATCATTCTGAATTAGATCTATAATGCTTAGATATCTATCACTTTTTAGCAACAATCTTACCCATTCATCGTTTGATTTATTCCACCACACTTTATCAAAGTACATCGCTAAACCTTCTCTAAGGAAAACTGATTGTGGCTTGTTAAGCATATAGGAAATAATGTGCGCATCTTCATGATAACCTATACATTTGACTTTTTCATTATACACTGCATATATTTCATCAGGAGGATATGCAAAACCATTACATGGATCATTATCTCCAGATATTTTTCCTACTAACTCTGGTGTTTCTAATAGATAATAATTTATTTTGAATTGTGGAGAAACATTTAGAAAACTCGTTATTTCTTTAAAGCATTTCTCTTGAATCTTCATTATCTCATCTATATCTTTTTCAGCTAAAGAATCTTTAATCAAGTGAAAGTTGTAATGTTCGCTCGATACTTTAGTTAAAGTTGGTAAACTCATGTTATCTCTCCTTTTCCTCAATCAACTGTAACTGTCAGTCTTTCAAACAACCAATAGGTATAATTTTTATGCCATCTTTTCTTGTGTAAGCCACCTCTCCACCAGTGATAATCATGAGTAAGTCAGGTTCTTTTAATTTGTTCGAACTTCTATTTTCATTTGCCTTTCTAATAAGATTGACTACTTCCAAGAGGTGTTCTGCAGCTTCTTCAATCTGTTTTGAACCTAGTTTAAATTCAATCAAGGCAAATCTTCCATCGTTCAAGTACAATACTGCATCAACCTCAAGATTCATTCGATCTCTATAATAAGAAATACGTCCTCCAAGCGATGATGCATATACTTTCAAATCTCTAACGCATAAATTCTCAAATATAAAACCAAATGTTTCAAAATCTTGATACAACATTTGAGGTGTCAACCCTAATGCTGCAACAGCAATTGATGGATCAATGAACATTCTCTTATTTGAACTTCGAATAGAAGTTTTAGAGCGAATTGCTGGATTCCATGCTGGTAAATCTTCAATAACATAAAGTCTATTCAAGGCATTGATGTATTCGTAATAAGCTGACTCTGATAATTTTACGTTTACATTGACATCATCAATGATTGTCTTGTTCAAAGCGAGAGTGCCTATGTTTCTAGCATAAGATTTGAGCAGTTGTTGTACCTTAAGAGGTTCTCTTTTTTTACCATCAACTGTGGAAATATCGGTTTGAATAATATTCTCTATATAAGATTTTGCAACTAATAACTTTGCAGTTTCTGTTTTTTTATTTAAACTTGAAGGCCAACCCCCTCTACATGAAGCAAAAATTAAACTTTCAATTGATAAATTTGATTTAGATCCATCAATATTGTGATTTTTGTCATCGAAAAGTTGTTTTAAAGATACAGTCCCGTTAGATTCCATGGACTCGAATAGACTCATAGGATACATTTTCAATCGTGCTATTCTACCTGTACCACTATGCATAATTTTTGACTCGTCAACAACAGTTGACCCAGTTAATATGTATAATCCTTCTGTACTAAAATTATCTACTGATGTTCTTATAGCATCCCATAAAACAGGCGCCATTTGCCACTCATCAATTAACCTAGGCTTATCTCCTTCAAGCAAGAGTGAAGGCTTAGTCTCTGCGGTTAATAAATAACCTTGTGACCTATCTGGGTCTTGCAATTTTAAAATGCTTTTTGCTTTCATGGATGCGCTGGTGGTTTTACCACACCATTTTGGACCAGTAATAAGTACTGCACCAAACGCTTCTAAATATGCTTCTAATTCTTCATCTATACTTCTATTAAGATATGTTGTCTCCATACTATCACTCTCTCTTATCAAGATACTATCATATTCTATTGAATATGTCAATCCAAATGGAGTAATTTGACATATTTTGACGGAGATATTTGCAGTTTATTAATGGAGATTTTTGTATTGAAAGACATCATAAATACAGCAGCTAACATATTAAGCGCTCCATATTATTAAAATAGATCCTTATCATTGAGTGTATAAACATCTAGTATACTTATGACCTTTAGAGAGCGATTTATAAAAATAATCAAAATGAAAAAAGATATCAAAAAATGTTTACCCAAACAAACCTCGACTATCAAATTCAGTACATTTGAACAAAAAATATGTTCCCACAATGATATGCGTATGTTCCCACAATGGCTAGAAAATAAAAAAAAGGCAATCTTTACCCTTTGTAATCTGTACCCTATGTCAAGGACTAAGTAAAAAAAGACCTTAGTAATTTAATTCAGTAGTAAGAGATGGTTGCTCTTTAATAGAGCGGCCATCTTTTTTGTTTTTATTTCTAAGTTTGTCACCATATTGTTTTGGAGTCATTCTTTGAAGGTTCCATTGATAACGATGATTATTGTAGTAATCCATGTAGTCATCAATCTCTCTTAAAACCTCTTCAAATGTTTTACAGTCAATCAGATTAAACTCATCTTTCATATGTCCAAAAAAGGATTCGATTGGAGAATTATCCCAGCAGTTTCCACGCCTTGACATCGATTGCTCTAAACCTAACTCTTTGACCTTGGCGATAAAAACCTTCGACGAATAATGACACCCTTGATCTGAATTGATCAGAGCGTTTGGATCCAGTTCGATTTGCTTGAGTTGGTCCATTGTTTCCTCTACGAATGTAACATCTAAAGATTGAGAAGCTTTATACGCGATGATTTCGTTCGTCACACCATCTTTAACTCCAGATAGATAGGCTCGTTTGTT
>Ga0123335_1008897_pt1 | contig 10577 bp, 7 predicted proteins | sample BiotimSIPDNA_2_FD_89707 | JGI IMG/M metagenome (GOLD analysis project Ga0123335, IMG submission 89707) | Anaerobic biogas reactor microbial communites from Washington, USA - Biogas_R2 time_0 SIP DNA | ecosystem: Engineered > Bioreactor > Anaerobic > Unclassified | place: Washington, USA... | reverse complement strand
TTTTCAAACCCGCTCCATTCCTTTGAGGAGCGGGTTTTCTTTTTCCGGCAGCTACTTTACATCCCGCAACACCATGCCTCAAAACATCGCTCAACACCACATACTGGTGGACTACGAGAACACCCAGCAACTGGATCTACAACGGATTTCCGGTGAGCCGGTGAAGCTCGTGATTTTCCTTGGTCACAATCAAAAGGATCGGATTCCTTACGCCACGGTCACCCAGCTCTTAACGATGGCCCCGCAAGTCGAGCTGGTGGCAGCTGCGGGCTCAGGCCGGAATGCCCTCGACTTCATGGTCGCCTTCCACGCGGGCCGCATCATTGAACGCAATCCGAATGCGGTCATCCATATCCTGTCGAAAGACAAAGGATTCGATCCCCTGATCCGCCATCTCAACGAAAGTGGACGATCCGCCAACCGTTACGACAGCTTCTCTGCCATTCCGGTCGCGGGCATCCAAAAGGCGATCCGGACGAATCCGGAGCGGAAGAAGCCGGAAAACGCTCCATCCGCTACCCCATCTCCGATAAACCGGGCCTCCAGATCGCGTCAAAAAGTTACGGCGGACGCCACCGCGAAGCATAGCAAACCCGCACTGCGCGAAACCCATGAGGCACCACCTTCCGACGCGATTCCAGGGGAAGACCCCCGCATCCAACGCACCATTGATTGGCTGACAAAACTGCAACCTCAATCCCGGCCACGCAAAAACAAAACCCTCGGATCGGCAATCCGGTCCATCTTCAACGGAAAACCTTCCATGGATGAAATCCAAGCCATCCTGAACGCCTTGAGCCGCTCCGGGAAGATTCGGGTGGATGACAAACAATCGGTCAGCTACAACCTATAATCAGAGCGGAGCCGAAAGGCGTTTGCTCAGGTTCCGGTCCAAGGCATCGAGGAAATCCTCCGTCGTCACCCAGTGGCTGTCGTCCATTTGATCCCCATGCACGCACAATGCCAGGTCCTTGGTCATTACGCCCGACTCAACCGTCTCGATGCACACCGATTCCAGGGTATGGCAGAATGAGATCAGATCGGCGTTTCCATCCAACTTGCCCCGGAAAGCCAATCCCCGGGTCCATGCGAAAATCGATGCAATCGGATTGGTCGACGTCTTCTTACCCTGTTGATGCAGGCGGAAGTGCCGGGTCACCGTCCCATGCGCCGCCTCCGCTTCCATCGTCTGACCATCCGGAGTGACCAGCACAGAGGTCATCAACCCGAGGGACCCGAAGCCCTGCGCCACCGTATCGGACTGGACATCCCCATCGTAGTTCTTGCATGCCCATACGAAACCGCCCTCCCACTTGAGAGCGGATGCCACCATATCGTCAATCAGCCGGTGCTCGTAGACCAGTCCAAGTGCATCCATCCTCGCCTTGAACTCGTTTTGATACACTTCTTCAAAAATGTCCTTAAAGCGGCCATCGTATTGTTTGAGGATGGTGTTCTTGGTCGAAAGGTAAAGCGGCCACCCTTTGTCCAATGCCATGTTGAAACAGGATCGGGCAAACCCGCGGATCGAAGCGTCGGTGTTGTACATGCACAACGCGACCCCATCGCCCTCAAAACGGAAGACCTCGTGTTCTTCCACCCGGCCATCGTCTCCCTCAAAACGAACCGTCAGCTTTCCCGCTCCCCTGGTCACGAAATCGGTGGCCCGATACTGATCCCCGAAGGCATGACGCCCGATGCAAATCGGTTGATTCCAATTCGTCACCAGCCGGGGGACATTCCTCACGACGATGGGCTCACGGAACACCGTTCCATCCAGAATATTCCGAATCGTCCCATTGGGAGATTTCCACATCTTCTTCAACCCGAACTCGGCGACCCGCGCTTCGTCCGGTGTGATCGTCGCGCACTTGATTCCGACCCCGCATTCCCGTATCGCGTGGGCCGCATCCACCGTCACCTGGTCCGAGGTCGCATCCCGATGCTCGATACCCAGATCAAAATAGCGGATGTCCAGGTCAAGGTAAGGCAGAATGAGCTTATCCTTGATGAAACGCCATATGATGCGCGTCATCTCATCCCCATCCAATTCAACAACCGGGTTTGCGACTTTGATTTTTGCCATGCCATCAATTTTGGAGGAACCGCCGGATTTGCAAGACCCATCCCCCACTCTTTTCCTTAATTGAAGCAATTTCCTTATTCTCTTGAGATGTGGACTCGCAGCGTGAGCCTGAAGAGTATCACTCATCATTTAGTGACTGCAAATCCAGTGACAATAATCATGGATTCTGGGGGGAAACCCCGACTCAAACAATCCGATCACAAAGAGGTGCCATGATCCGTAGCACAGCCAACCTTTCCACCGCCGGCAAACACGCGTTGGATCGCCAGCTTGAGGTCGGATATGTGAATGGGCTTGCACAGGTAGCCATCCATGCCTTCGCGCACGGCCCTATCCCCTTCTCCCTTGAGTGCGTTCGCCGTAACCGCGATGATCGGAACGTGTCCGCCGGTGTCGCGTTCCCGGGCACGAATCAAGCGGACCGCTTCGTAACCATCGAGGACTGGCATCTGAATGTCCATCAGGATCAGATCATAAGCAGCAATCCGGGACATATCCACCGCCTGCTGCCCATCTTCCGCAAAAGTCACCTCGTGACCGAGTTTGTTGAGTATCGCCTGACCGATCTTGCGATTCACTTCACGGTCATCGACGAGTAGAATCTTCAGCGGGCGGATCTCATCCACTTCCGGTGGCGCATCGCCAGCCTCAGTATCCTTGGATTCGCCTGCTTCTCCCTTCATCAATTGCGGAATCCGATCACACAATTCAAAAGGAAAAACGGGACCAAACAAACACTCAACATCCGAGGTCGCACCCTCAATGTGTTTGAGAGAGTCCGCACGATCCACGATAAAAAGGACAGGACAATCCACCAGGCCTTTGCTACGCCTCTCAATCAACCATCTCGCCTCCTCTCCACCATGGAGGCCGGTATTCACCACAATCAGGTCAGCCCGATCACCTCCCACATCGACCATCCTGACAAAGGCCTGAACAGATGGAGCCACCCTTACGTTGCATCCCATATGGACAAGGGTATCCCGGAGAGTGCCGCCGCTCAAAGGACGTTCCTCCATAAGGAACACATGTTTATCCTGCATGACTGAGCGTGTGGCGTCCCAGTCGCACTTCTCAGCCGGACTCACTATCCCCAACACGACATCAAATGAAAAACTACTTCCCTTTCCCGGTTCACTGCGCACTTCAATGTGGCCACCCATCATCTCCACAAGTTGGGTTACTATCGACAATCCCAGACCTGTTCCACCGAACCTGCGCGTCGTGGAATTGTCGGCCTGCTCAAAAGCTCTGAAAATGGCCTCCATCCGGTCATCGGGTATACCCACACCGGTATCCGCGACTTCTATGCTGAGCTTGAGCTGCTCGCCGGACAGAATCTCACTCCTCATCTCAAGAAGAATGTGACCCTTCGCCGTGAACTTGATGGCGTTTCCAACAAGGTTCACCAGTATTTGACGGATTCTCAAGGGATCACCTATCGCCTTTGCGGGTATGTCCGGATTCACCCGGACAACCAGCTCCAAGCCTTTTCCGTACGCCTTGATGGATAGAGATTTAAGAGTGGACTCCACCACTTCGCAAATGTCGAACGCGTATGACTCCAGACTGAACTTTCCGGCTTCCATACGCGAATAGTCCAACAGGTCATTGATGGTAAAAAGCAGCGAATCCGTGGACTCGAGAATCGAGTGCAGGTATTCCCGCTGCACATGGGACACCCGGGTATCCAGCATCAACTCCGTCATGGCAACCACGGCATTAAGCGGAGTGCGAATCTCGTGACTGATGTTTGCCACGAACTGGCTTTTTGCCCGGTTCGCGGTCTCGAGCTTCAGATTGATCTCCTCAAGCGCACGGTTGGTGTCGGTTAACTGGCTGGTCCGATCCTCAACGAGCTGTTCCAGCTTCTCCTTGTGTGCACGGAGCTCCTGCTCCGCCAAGACTCTATCGGTCACATCCTCAAAAGTGCAGAGAATACCAGCGACCTCTCCATCCGAAAAGAGAGGCACCCGATTGGTGTCAACCCATATCCGGTCTCCTTCCTGCACGCGGGACTCCATGACGTGGTATTCAGGGATGCCACATCGCATCACCTCGACATCCCGCTGGAAAGAATCCTCGGCTTGCTCCCTTGGCATGGGTAGATCAAATTCCGTTTTCCCGATGATTTCATCCGGATTCTCAAAACCCATCGCGTAGGCGTAGTTACGGTTGCAACCAATGATCCTGGAGTACTTGTCTTTCCAGAAGATGAACTCCGGCATATTGTCCATGATCATCTGCAGCATTTCCCGTGTCCGGGCAAGTTGCTCGTTCACCCTGAGATGCTCAATCTGGAGCTCGTGATGCTCCTTCTGAAGTTTGCTCAACTGTTCTTCCGGCGTCATCCCAAACAGGCAGAAAAGCCTTCTCCTTCCTCATCAACCATAAACTACTTCCGGTGCTCACCAATAGGACCGATCGAGAGGAAATACGACCCAAAAAGCAAATGCCCCGAAATATCCCCAAGATTGCGATTTTCTTTACAATTCGATCCCCGAATTGCATTGGCACAGACTCCGGACTGCTTTTGAATCCTTTTCCAGGTTGTCAACATGCATGCACGTGACATCCATAGCCAAACAGCAATAGATGGAACAAAACGCAAAAGTCACCATCCTGTCCCATGTGAATCTGGAACCTGTCGCCAGATTTTCCCACACTGATACTTTCGAACTGGTCTGGGATGGATTCAACACCATCCTCTCCCAGTTGATCAGCGATCATCCCCGTTTCTCGGAAAGCAAATCCGACATTGTGTGGATCCATCTGGACCCGAACTACCCGGGGCTGCTTGAACGGCTTCCATGGGAATGGTCGGATGAATCCAGCATAACCTCAGGCTGGGCGCAGATTACTGCCAGTATAGAAAAAGCGGTCCGGAGCTTCCCGGGGACAGCCTTTCTGATTTCGAATGTATACATCAGCCCTTACACCCCTGCCCCACTGATTTCGGGGCGCCGGAGACACCGGATCGAGTATGCGCTCAACGAACCTCTTCACAAGATATGTTCGGAAAACCCCAACACCGCGATGCTGGACGTATCCGGACTGTTCGCCCGGATCGGCGCGTCTCAGTGGAGTGATTCCCGACTGTGGTTCATCGGAGGGATTCCCTACTCGCGACAGGCCTTGGAGGAACTCCGGAAACTCCTGATTTCGCATCTGGAGGCATTTACCCGCAGGCCATCGAAGGTATTGGCACTGGATCTCGACAACACCCTTTGGGGCGGCATCATTGATGCAGCCGACACCTCTCCGATCGAGCTTGGATCATCGGGAGTGGGATTGGCATTCCGCACCCTTCAGGACATTCTCCTTTCTCTATCCCGCATGGGAGTGTTGCTCACCGTTATCTCGAAAAACGACGAGGCTTCAGCGATTGAAGTCATCAACAATCACAGTCAGATGAGGATCCGGGAAAAGAATCTTGCCGGGTATCGCATCAACTGGCAACCGAAGTCCCACTCGCTCAAAAACCTGTCGGATGAACTCGGCATCCCGCTTTCTGGTTTTGTTGTGCTCGACGACGATCCCCGCGAACGTGCTGAAATCGCCATGAACTGCCCGGAGGTAGCAGTTCCTGAGATCCCGGAGGACCCGGTGGATCGTCCCGATTGGCTCCTTCGTCAGTTTATACCCACCTATTTTGCCATACCGAGAGTGTCGGATGAGGATGCAGCCCGCACCGCTTCCTATCAAAGGATCCGGATGCGTTCCGCCCAACAGGTTCAGGCTCCGGATGAATCCGCATTTCTGCGAAGCCTTCAGATTCGGATTGAAGTCACTCCGCCCGAATCCAAAGACTGGGCCCGCCTGAGCCAGCTTTCATTCCGCACCAACCAGTTCAACCTTAATGGCAAGCATTGGGATCCGCCTGCCATGATGGCACTCCAGGAAACCGCGGAGTGGAACTTTCTGTGCCTCCGGTACTCCGATCGGTTTGGAGATGAAGGGATTGTCGGCATGGCGGCATTCAGTTTCGACGATATCAGCGGATCAATCTTTATTCATGCTTTCTGTGTCAGTTGCCGCGTTCTCGAGAAACGGGTAGAGCACGCCTTTCTGCACAGGGTATTGCATTCAAACAAGCACATGTTGCCTCAGCGGGTTTGCTTTCACTACGCCGACACAGGTCGCAACGGAAGGCTCCGCGCGTTTCTGTCCGACATAAACGTGCCGATGGACGGCCCCATTCCTTTTACCGCCTTCAGCACTTTGTTAAGTCACCTCGAGAAGATGCTTCCATGACCCCTGACACCCTCACACCATCTCAGTGGGAGCAACTCTGCAGCACAATTGCGGCTGCACTTGGACTCGATCCGACATTAGTGCAGCCCGAATCTTCCCGATCCTCTCTGCCCGAATGGGACTCCATCAAGCACATGGAGATTATCCTGGAACTTGAAAGAGGCTTTGGCATCCGATTCACCTCCACCGAATGGATCGGGTGTCTTGAAATCGCCGATATCGCCAAAGCCATTCAGGCCCATTTGGCGAAGATTTCATCCAGACTTCCAACCTAACCAGTCGAATCAATCGCCCAAAGCCTGCCCGAAACGTTCTGCGAAGCGCTTCTCCAGATTTGCAACATCCGCAGGGCCCAAGCGAGGCTGCAAACGCACCAGCCTGAGCCACTTCGCAGCCTCAGCTTCATCCTGAGTGTTGATTGCATAAAAAGTCATGGTCAGCAGGGCCGGCATGTGACCCGGCTCCACATCGAGCGCTTTGCGCAGTTGAGCACCCCCTTCATCCATCTTGTCGAGTGCAAACAATGCCTGCGCCAAATACACATAGGCCGCAGCTTCGTTGGGGCGCACTTCAATCGACGCCCGATACGCCGCAATCGCTTCGTCAGTGAGCCCCATGCTCATCATGAGACGTCCTTGCTCCATCAACAACGCAGGGGATCGGGGACAATGTAACAAGCCCGATTCCAAAAGAGAACGGATCTCCAACCGGTTCCCTTCTTTTTTGGCGATCATCAGGAGATTGAACCAGCCATCCGAAAACTCCGGATTAAGCTCAGTGCAACGGGTGAAAGCCGCCTTCGCCGCATCATCCCGCCCGATCTGCCTCAACAAATTGCCCAACTGATAATGCAACATTCCATCATCCGGACTCAGGCGGATCGCCCGTTCAATCATGCGAAGCCCACGGTCCATGTCGCCAGAGAAGGCAACCATGCCGCCATTGTTAGAAAGCTGAGAAGCATCAAAACTCTGCTCCATCACCGTCCACACCCATGGATCGGGAATATCCGCATAGCCACCCCATGATACCGTGCGATAGAGCAAGTCGGCCATATCCTTCATGTTGAGGCGCTCGTAAACCATGATAAGCAGATCCACTCCAATCCGATCATTGGACTTCACCCTGGCCTGTTCGAGCCACTTACGAGCCTCCTGCCAATCCTCGTTGGCAATCGCCACCCGCCCCATCCCCATCAATCCATAGGGACTATCCGGATGATGCTTCAACATGTTGGCAAAAACAACTTTGGCTTCGTCCCACCGATTCAGCTTCGCATGGATATCGCCGAGCCTGAGATGGGCCGGTGCATATGAGGGATCAAGCCTGACCACATCCTCCCAAAGCGGAATCGCTTCCTCCAGCCTTCCATAACTGGCAATAATTGTAGCCAGAAGATGATGCCACTCCGCTTTGGATGGCTCAAGTTCGATCAAAGCGCCGTAGCATTGCCATGCTTCGGCCAAAAAACCGTTGGCATGGTATATCACCGCGAGCTCCGCCATCGCGCGCTTGGGATCCCGGCCCTCCACTACTCCGGAATGGGCCGCTTTTACACGTTTCACCATCGCTTCCGGTTTACCATCCATCCCAGGCAAATCCGGGGCTTGTTCTCTCACCCAATCCGAGCGACCACCGCAGGCGGTTAGCATCAGAATCCCGAACACCACCCAGCCAACGAAGGCCAGCCTGTCATATTTGCGTTTTTTCATCATGGGGGTCAAGGTTCGCCAAAGTTAAAGTTCGGACGCCAGCGCAAGATCCGGCTCATGTTCCCATATGGAGGATAGGCATGAAATCCACCTGTCACCAATGTGGGTCTGCCGGAATGGTCAAAATCCGCGATATCCAGTGAAAGCAGATGAGTCGGCCGATAGGCCAGGATACGCGGAACAAAGCGCATGAATCCATCGTTTTCAAACCACACAATCGCTTCGGATTTTGGATTGTTCCAGTCATTGAATGCGCTGAGTGCGACCACATCCATATCCCCGTCGTCATCCATATCCCACGCCACGGGGCTATAGGCACCCCCCAAGTCCCCGATCCGGTGAAAACGGAAATTGCCGTTGCCAGTGTTCTCCAACCACTGAACACCATGCCATGGCTTAGGTCCCGGAAGTGGATTCGGCCCAAATCCATCTCCGTTTGTGAAGAGTATATCCGGGCGGCCATCCCGGTTGATGTCACCGGTGCTCATCCCACTCAGCGAATAGTCCTCGTTCGTGGACCCCCAAATGATCTTACCGGTGAAATTCCCTTTGCCGTCGTTCGCGAACAAATGGATCTCCTCCCACTGCTGGGAAACCAGCGCGACAATATCCAGGTTTCCATCTCCGGTGTAATCTGCAACATTCACGAAGCACGTCCCCGAAAGCTTCAGCAGGATCTCACTCTCAAATTCCCATTCACCGATCCGACGCATCCAACGGACCTCGCCCTGATCGTAGCCAAACTGACCGACCGCCAAGTCAAGTTTTCCATCTCCATCCAAGTCCGCGACCCTCACATCCACCACCCGGTCGATGTGCTCAATGATCAGATGGGTCGTGAATTGCTGCTGGCCATCGTTCTCAAGGATGAAGATCGCACCGATCTTGTCGTTGTTCGGGAACACCACGCTCATGGATGACACGATGAGATCAAGGTGCCCATCTCCATTCATATCCGCCTCCTCCACATGAACCGGCGCCCGCAGGTTTTCAGCCAACACCTGCTCATCAAAGCTCCCATCCTCGAGCTGCCTCAACCACATGACCTTGTTCTCGCGGGACTCACATGCGATGACATCCATCCGGTCATCCTGATCCAGGTCCACGGCCTTCACATGTCCAATCCATGGAGTCCCCTCAATCGACAATCCGATGGAACCAGGAATATACCGGTCCAGCAACTCCGAAGCTGCCGCACGCTGAGGCGCTGCTATCCTGGGTTTTGGCTTGGTGGGAGAACAGGCGACCATAACCAGCATCAGTCCACTCAACACCCCCGCAATCCATACCCTTGACCTGAATCTGCAGCGCGTTTCTTTCATGTCCGCCTCGATAACATCACCACCCCAGTGAATCAACCCCATTCGACCCTCACCCGCCCAATCAACCCTATTCTCAGAAAAATGATTAAGATTACCATTCGATGACTCCGCCTGTTTCTGCATCGGTAAGTATTGGCACGAGGCAGACGGTGACCAGCTTCTTGTTTCGATCGGAGGTTCCGACGCGGTTTACTATTATGGGCACGAATCACCACCACCGAAGGCTCGCCTAATCGCGTCAAGCTTAGCACACTTGCTCGACGACTTGCCAACCCAACTCCAAGGGCTTTTCAACGGCTGAAAATGGACGGCTGAAACTCCCTGAATAGTCCATAGTTCACATATTGGAAATTTCGCCCCCCCCCAATGGGAAGTCTCATCAAAGGATAGAACTCAAGAGACGCCACGATGTTGGTCACATAAAGGTGACCACTTCGTCCATGAGCTTGCGGGATTTCACGCCTTTCCGCTCATGCCCGGCTTCAGGATAACCCAATGGGGTGATCGCAAACAGACAGGTTTCAGGAGGCAGATTGAGGGCCTGCCTCAACACCAGGGGATCAAATGCGGCGATCCAGCAAGCACCCACTCCCTCGTTTTCGGCGGCCAGAATCATGTGGTCCATCGCAATTGCGAGATCGATTTCGATCGAACAATAACCATCCGAAGCGCGCTTCCAGGCAAGTTCACGACTGCCGGCAACAACCAACACACATGGAGCTTTTTGAAACCATTCACGGTGATAACACCCCCTTACTCGATCCAGAATCTGAGGGCTCTCTACGACAATGAATCGCCAAGGTTGACGATTGGCGGCCGACGGGGCCAGGCGGCCCGCCTCCAAAATGCGTAACAACACCTCCCGATCAAGCGACCGGGCAGGATCGTAGCTCCGCACGCTCTCACGCGATCGAATCAGTTCTGCGAAATCCATGGTTTGAGTTTGGAAGTGAACACTACCCTTATCTCACTGTGGGAAACTTACAAGTTCAATACCACTCCTGCATCATCCCCTGTCAACAAACGCCCTGACGCCTTCGGAGGGTTGTGCCACCTCCAGGCCCGATGTCTGCCTTCTATACGGTTCTTGTTCATCGGCTCGCGATTTTGACTCGCTGCGTTCGCCCTCCGGGCTGCCTATCGGCAGTCTATCTCCGCTTCGCTCACGATTATCCTAGCCTTCCTCCCCCGGATCCGTTACCC
>Ga0123335_1008892_pt1 | contig 10584 bp, 7 predicted proteins | sample BiotimSIPDNA_2_FD_89707 | JGI IMG/M metagenome (GOLD analysis project Ga0123335, IMG submission 89707) | Anaerobic biogas reactor microbial communites from Washington, USA - Biogas_R2 time_0 SIP DNA | ecosystem: Engineered > Bioreactor > Anaerobic > Unclassified | place: Washington, USA... | reverse complement strand
GGTAACAGAGGCTCTGTCAAAGAACAAGTAACTGAAACATAATTGCTATTTTGAGGGCCGCAACCGCCGGAATGAGTAACAGAGGCTCTGTCAAAGAACAAGTAACTGAAACATGACGCGGAAAAGGTCGAGAGAATGGCTGAAAGGTAACAGAGGCTCTGTCAAAGAACAAGTAACTGAAACGGAGAATTTAAGGCGCGAACGCTCGCAGACTTTGAGTAACAGAGGCTCTGTCAAAGAACAAGTAACTGAAACTTCTGGACGGCTTCGGGATCATCTATACTTACCGGTAACAGAGGCTCTGTCAAAGAACAAGTAACTGAAACGCTGAAAACGTCATCGGCGGGTTGTGCTTGTTTATGTAACAGAGGCTCTGTCAAAGAACAAGTAACTGAAACCGAATGGAAATGTCATCCAGAACCCGGTTCTCGGAGTAACAGAGGCTCTGTCAAAGAACAAGTAACTGAAACAGTTGCCAAACTGGACGCCACGAAAGCCGAAAGTAGTAACAGAGGCTCTGTCAAAGAACAAGTAACTGAAACAGCGCCGGGTATTTTTTTTGCCCAAAAACATAGCGGTAACAGAGGCTCTGTCAAAGAACAAGTAACTGAAACATCATACGCAAATGCGGCGGTAGACTCGTGACGAAGTAACAGAGGCTCTGTCAAAGAACAAGTAACTGAAACGCCATCTCAGCGGCCATCATCGGCGCATTAGAGCGTAACAGAGGCTCTGTCAAAGAACAAGTAACTGAAACCAATAAACACACTCACAGTAAGCACCGATACAGAGTAACAGAGGCTCTGTCAAAGAACAAGTAACTGAAACCGGCGTTGTGCGTAGGGCGCATGATACCGATTTGCGTAACAGAGGCTCTGTCAAAGAACAAGTAACTGAAACCCTTTCTTTCAGATCAACCAGCGACTTAATGCGGTAACAGAGGCTCTGTCAAAGAACAAGTAACTGAAACCTTTCTGCCGCTTCGAGGGCGGCTTTGATTTCAGCAACAGAGGCACAACTGCCATTGTCAAAGTACTATTTTGTTTTCAAAGATCTTTAATCTGCGAAAATCAGTACAATCTGCGGATAACTGGCTGTTACGGCTGTTCGATGACGAAGCAGTGAAAGTCGATGGCGTTGAGTTTTTCGGCGACGTCTTCGGCGGCGGCTTCGTCGGGATAGGGCCCAACAAATATTCGATAGATCTCAAACTGGGCGTCGGGCTCAGCGAGGGTGGGCTCGAAGCCTTCGGCTTCGAGCTGGTTGAAGATTTCGCGGGCCGAGGCTTCATCAGGAAAAGCGCCAAGCTGCACGAAAAAGCGCGAAGCAGGAGCAACAGCAACCGGCGCCGTTGTCTCGATCCTGACCGACACCGAAGCAGGAACAGTATCAGTCGAACTGGCGACAGTTCGCAGTGGAACTGGTGCTGACCCGGCGTCATCCTGGCGGCCGTTGATGTCGAGCAGAGCCCAGACGCCACCCGAAAGCAGAACGAGAATGATCAGGTAAACCAGCCAGTCTTTAAAGGTGTCACCGGCCGGGCTGGCGGGCGGACCCCAGTCGAACTGGCGTTTTGCGGCATTACGGCTGTCGCTTCCGGATGTTTCTGACACTTCAAACGTTCCTTTCTTTGGCGGCCGGGTTGTTTTCGTCGATGAACGGCAGCTTTTCGCCACACTGACAGGTGGTTCCGCGATAATTGCACAGCACTTCGTAAGCATGACGCCTGATCAGAACACTTTTGCAGGCCGGGCAAAGCGTATTTTGATCAGCTGCGACGTTGCCTGGATAAACAAATTTGAGCTTTTTTGCGGCGGTCTCGACGAAATGGCCGATCACAGCAGGATCAGTTGGCGGAGCTGATTCGTGATAGCGCGGGAAATAGCGCGAAATGTGCAATGGCACCCGGTCAGACAGATCGGCCAGCCAGTCGACCAGCCGGGCAAACTCACTGATGACATCGTTGAGACCGGTTACCACCAGATGGGTCACTTCGACATGAACTCCAGCTCTGACAGCGGCAACGATGTTGTTTTTAACCGTTTCAAGGCGGCCGCCACAGATATTCTTATAAAAATCATCGTTGAACGATTTGAGATCGATGTTCATGGCATCGGCGTGCTGACAGAGTTCGGCCCAGGGCTCAGATTCGAGATAACCGTTGCTGACCAGCACCGTCTGCAGACCGGCCTGGCGCAGCAATGGCGCACAATCGCAGATATACTCGAACCAGATTCCCGGCTCGTTGTAGGTAAAGGCCACACCGATGTTGTCTTTAATGCTTTTCGCTTCCAATGCCAGCTGTTGCGGGGTCAGTTCACTGCCAACATGCTTTCGTTGCGAGATATCAGCATTCTGACAGAAACGGCAGTGCAGGTTGCAGCCATACGAACCAATCGAGTAAATCGGCCGGCCGGGGAAAAAATGATATAGCGGCTTTTTCTCGATTGGATCGACATTGGCCGCAACTATACGCGCATAACTGTCTAGCAGCATGCGCCCATCGTCAGAGGCGTGCCGCGACAGACAGCGCCCGCTCTGCCCTGGCTGTACCCGACAATGGTTCGGACACAACAGACAGAGCAGACCATCAGCGGTCTGCTCGTAATATCTGGCTTTGTTCATAAGGCTAACATATCAGTTCCAGCTCAAAAAGGTCAACCTGCCTCATTTGAACAGGCGTTCGTCTTCGCTGGCGTTTACTATGTAATCGACGACGATGCGATCGGCAGCGATAGAGTTGATTTTGAACAGGGCATAGTGCTTTGTAGTCGGAAAATATGCAGCAAAAGCATCGCCGACTTCGAGCTGGTTCTTGAATATGCCGGTAAGAGCAGATGCTGTGTTGAAATAGTAGTTACCGCCACTCAGCCATTCAGGAGCAGCAGAAAGTTTGTTGATATCGGGTTGTCCATCGATGGCGATGACTATGCGTGAATTATCGCTACTGCCAAGACCCTGAGCGGCACTAATGAAACTCAATTTGCCAGCTGTTTCGTCTGAATCAGTAAGAAAATCGGTAGCAAAAACAGCGCCGGCGGCGAGATTGGCGCCTGCCAGCATCAGAGTTTTCTGCCCCTTGCTGATTGCCGATGTCGTAGTGTTAACATAGGCGTATTCGACAAGAACGCCGGCAAAATCACCATCGGTAATGTCGACGCGATGAATGAACATCTTCAGATACTGGTCGCCAGACGCTGATTTCTTGAAATAGAGCCCGAGTATTGTCTGCGGCGAACCGGCGGCAAAAGTGCGGTCCTGACTGAGTTTGGCCTGATCGGCAAAGTCGGCGAGCAGAACATTGTCGGCATAAGCATCGAGGCTGGCTGCGCCTTCGAGCATGGTTGTACTGGCTGTCAGTGGCGTATAAAAGCTGACACGCTGGCCACTGGCGTTGGGTTTTACATAAAGGTCGATTTTGCCATCGCCGTCAAGATCGTTTTCGAGTTGCAGATAGGCAAACTTGGCTGTGGTAGTGAGATCGGCGATTGATTCGAGAAAACCTTTCTGGGTGTTCATAACAGTCTGAACGCCGGCGTCATTTACAATGCTGCCGGCTGCCAGATCGGTGGCTGTTTTCTGCGCCGATGCGGCCAGAGCATTTTTGAGCGAGTTAACGAAAGCCAGATAGGTGGTCTGCAGCTGGTATGGTTCGAACGTGGTAACATCTGCCAGCATAGCGGCAGCGGTGGTTTCGAGATTGATTCTGAACTGTGATTTTTCGCTGTCGCGCACTTTTGCACGCAGAGTGATATGACCAACCACAACCGCGACTTCGTAAGTTCCGGCAGAAGATTCGGGCACGTTCTCGATGGTAAAAGGCCAGTCGGCATTGGAAGCCATGTCGAGTATTTCAAAAGTGCTGATCTGAGTGCCGTTTACAGATACGACAGCTTTTTTAAAGCTGCTGCGAACTTCACTGTCGACGTTGTTCAGAGTATTTCCAAGCAATGTTTCTTCGATCTTGTCGGGTGCGGTCAGAGTGCCGCTGAGGGTAACGTACGAAGCCGGCAGTGTCGTCCCTTTATCATCAGAATCACCGCCAAAACATCCGGTGAAAAATACGGCACCAGTCAGTACAAGAATCAGGACAACAATTTTTCGAAACTGCATGTGTATATCTCCCGCTTATCAAGAATGTCAGAAGCCTGGCAACTGCATAGCGACATCTAACGCTATACCCGTGAACGATGAGACTGCTTCGAAGACCAGGGTCTTCTCGCAGTGACAACTGGCCGATAACCTGACAGGTCGATAAACCGTACCATAAATACGTTATAAAAAAAAGAGGCCCGCAGTAATTTGCGGGCCTCTTTGTGTGTAACTCTTTATCAGAGCTTGCGGTAAGCGACTACCTTTTCGTAGGTCTGCAGGCGGAAAGCCTTGGTTACGTTGTAGAGAGTCTCTTTACCGGCGATCAGCAGCACGCCACCAGGCACGAGGATGTTGTAGATGTTCTCGGCCATGCGTTCCTTTGCCTTCTGTGAGAAGTCAGAGAACAGGTTGCGGCAGATGACCACATCGAATTCACCGAGCTGTTCCATGGCTTCGGGGTTCACGGTGTTGGTGAACTTGAATTCGACCAGGTTTTTCACTTCATCTTTGACGCGCAGGTCGCCGCGGTCATCTTCGAAGTAAAGGTCGATATACTTCTGATCGACCTGGCGGAACATTTCGCGCTTGTAAATGCCGCGTTTGGCGGTATTGAGACAGATGTGCGAAATGTCGATACCGGTTACGGTGACACGCGCCTTGTCTGAATGCACGTCTTCAAGCACGCTCATCGCGGTCGAATAGGCTTCGGGGCCGAACGAAGTGCCGCAGCAGAGAACGCGGATGGTATCAGCACCATCTTTAACTCTGGTTTCGATCAGATCTGGGATGATAGTAGATACCAGCACCTTGCTCTGGGCCGCTTCACCGAAGAATTCGGTAGTCGGGTTGGTGATCGAATCGTAGAGGTTGACCAGCAGGTCGCTGCCTTCTTCGGCACCATAGCGCAGGCTGTGGTAATATTCTATCCATGAAGTGAAGAAGAAACGACCGAGATTGCGGCCAAGTTTCTGTTCGAGCTGCTTTTTGTCGTTGACTTCGACACCGCACTTTTCAGAGATGATATCGCGCAGGATGAGAGCTTCTTCGGTATTGATGCCTTTTTCATCGACTGGAACAGCCTTGAGGCGATCGATCAGTCTGACCTGTCGCGGTGCGACAACTGACTTGAGCACTTTTTCGATGAGGTCTGAACTGTTCTGGGCAGCGGTCTGAATGAAGTAATTGCGAATCCAGCCGTCACGCAGAAAGATATCTCTGAGCTTGTCTTCAAGGCCATTAACGCCTTCAGCGCCGTTGTCCTTGAAGTATTTTATCGCAGCGATAACCAGATTCTGATCGGAGCTGTCAAGGGCCTTGGCGACAGTGGCGGCCGCCGACTTGTCGCCGATCTTGGCGAGAGCCAGAATGGCGCGTACGCGCACGGCATTGCTCTCGTCTTTTTCTACCATCTGAATGAGAGAGCTTACGCTGCTCTGACTCTTGATGGCACCGAGGGCTTTGACGATCTGGTAGCGGACTTCCCAGCGCTGATGCTTGATATGCTTCTGCAGATCGAGATCGAGAGATTTGTCGGCGAGTTCGCTGAGAGCGACAACCGCCAGTTTGGCAACCTGCGGATTTTCATCAGCCAGCAGCGGAACGAAGAACTGCTTGAGTTCTTTGCTCTTGAATGCGCGCAGGGCTGAGAGGGCAGCGATTCTGATCTGCCAGTCGCCGTTCTTGAGCAGTTCTTTGAGCGGAAAGATCGACTTGAGGTCTTTCATATTCTCGAGTGAGAAACATGAGTTAACGGCAACACGCCATTCTTTATCGTTGAGCTTCTGAATGAGCGAATCGACAGCGAGAGTCGAACCGCACTGCCAGATGGTGCGTGAGATGGTTTCGCGAATGCGCGAATTATCGCTTTCGAGCATTTCGAGCAGTCTTTTGGTAATGGCGGGGTCTTTGCGGCGGGCCAGAACCGAAGCGGCAGCTTCGCGCACATCGCCGTAGGGCTCGGTCATCACGACATTGAACAATGGCTCGACGAGCTGGCTCGAAGTCGAATTGGCCATGGCCAGACAGGCTTCGCGCCTGACGTGACCGTTGATGTCCTTGAATTTATTGATCAGCGCGGTGAGGGCGCCATCATAATCGAGCATTTTGGCAATACCGGCAACGACGTTGCGGCGCACGATTTCGTCGGCATCGTCAAGCATGGTCTTGAGCGTGCTGAACGACTGGTCGGAAGGATTGGCGCCCAGAGTCAGCGCAAAAGCCTGTCTGACCGAGTCATCGTGGTGCTGTGCGAACAGTGAAGTAGCGCCGGGAATTTCGCTGGCCGGGCATCTGGTAAGAAAATTGAATATTCTTACAGCCACCGGCGGTTCGACGCGGCCGACGCGATCAAGAGCGCATCTGACAGCTTTTTTGCCAATACGCATGATGCCTTCGAAGGCGATATCAGCGATTTCGCTGTCATTTGCCTCGAGCGCGCTCATCAGTGTAGCGGCATAAGCCTCATCACCGAACGAGGTCGCGACACGCACCATATAACGATATTCGGCCGCATCCTGGTTTTCCATCAGCGCCAGCAGAATTGGCTTAACCGAAGCCTGATCGAGCTTTTTGAGTGAGCCCGGATTGGCTTCTTCGATCTGAGCGAGTGACTTGAAGATAAGACGGCGGGTGCCGCTGTCTTCTTCTTTGAGAAGCTTGGCAAAAAGAGGGTCGATTCCCTGAACCGACTCCATTGAGCCGAGGGCGCCAATAGCGGTGAAATACTCAAGTATGTCAACCGATTCGAGAGCGCCGAGAATTACCGGCAGAGCCTTCTCTACCGCGATATTGCCAAGAGCTTCGACGACCGAATATTTGAGAATATCGGAAGTCTTGTAGGTTTCCATGAGAATGTCTACGGCTTTGGGATCCTGGATTTTGCCGAGAGACTCGACGGCAGTCGTTTTAACGTTGTCGTCGTCATGATTGATGAATTTGATGACGTGGTCAGTGGCGAGCGGCGATTTGATGTCGCCGAGAATGACGAGAATCTGAATGATTTCGTCAACATCTTCTGAGCTGTTGAGCGCTTCGACCAGAGGAGAAATCGCCATTGGCCCGAGGTTGCGCAAAATTGTCATGCCGGCGTTTCTGGTATTCAAATCTGAGCTTTTGACTACCGGAATCAGGCCATAAACAGTATTTTCGTGCCGCATCGAAGCGAGCGCTTCGATAGTGATGTTCTGAACACCCTTGTTGGGGTCGCCGAGAGCTTCACAGAGAGCTTCGACAACGGGTTTTTCTTCTGGGAACCGGGTGAGTTCGCGAACGGCTTTGCGCCGCAGCGAAGGATCTGAATTTCTGAGTTGTTCAAGTAATGCGGTTGAACTTGTCATGTTTTCAGCCTCCCTTGCCCGAAGATTTACCAAGAAGTCGTTCTACTTCCTGAAGCATCAGATCCGGTTTGATTGGCTTCTGCAGAAACGAATTGGCGCCGAGGGTGAGCCCCTTCATGACCATCTCTTTTTTGCCTTCGGTAGTGAGAATAATGATGGGGATGTGTTTGAATTTGTCGTTTTCCTTGACCTGGGTGATGAGTTCGAAACCATCCATACCCGGCATATTAAGGTCGGTGATGATGATGTCTACTTCATTCTTTGACATTGCTTCGATCGCCTCGATGCCATTGTTGGCCTCGAGCACTTTATATCCCGCCTTTTCGAGCGGAAAGCACGCGACCTTTCGCAACATCAAGGAGTCTTCAGCCACTAGTATCGTTTTGGCCATTATCTGGAATCCTCCGGAAATCTGGAATCTTAACTGCAGATTATAATGAGAAAGTAGAGTAAATTGCAACCCAAAAACTTATATAAAATGCAATTTACCTGCAAAAAACGAACCGCCCGGCTGTACATCAAGCCGGGCGGTTCTGGTTAGTCTAAAGACGGTTCAGGATCCAAGACTGCTGAGAAGTGCGGTCAACCGTTTTCTCGTATGCTGGTCACACTTGCCGGCCAGGCCGCGATTGAGTTCCTGGCGGGCAGCAGTAAGGTCGTTGCGCTCAAAATGATAGAGGGCGACATAAAGATTCGCACGGCCATTGGCCGGATTCTGCTGTAAGGCAGCATCGAGAGAGGCAAGACCGTATCCGGCAGCTATGGCAGCTTTATCATTTTCACCACTGCTGGCAAGAGCAGAAGCAAGCCCCAGATAGGTTCTGCCTATTTCGGCGTAGTCGTGCGCAGCAGCAAAATGCTTCATGGCGGTAAGAAAAGAACCTCGTCTGAGTGCATCTTCACCGACAATATTGAAGCTCCCGGCGGGCGCGTGCGGCGCCCCCGGCAATGCCAGAACGCTGATAAAATCAAGCGGGCGACCGGCAGCATCGACCTGCCTGCCATCGTTGATGATCTGCTGGCAGATCTGCTTCATGCCTTCGTCATCGACGACCGGCAGGAGCTTGCGAATACGCGCAATACCGGCATCGATTTTTCCCTCAGCATAGTCGGCGAGCCCGAGAATTATCTCGATGCGGGCATCACCTGGTTTGAGCGAAGCGGCATGAGCGGCATAACGTCGGGCCAGTTCAGGCTGATAAAATACAGTCAGATAAAATCTGGCAAGATTGAAGTGCGCTTCGGCATTGTCGGTATTGTTACGGGCAATGTGCACCATGGTATTTTCGGCGTTTTTATAATCGAGGCTCTGTAGCTGAGCGTCAGCCAGCAGGTGTGCAGTCAGCATATCCTCAGGCTTTTTAACAAAAACTTCGAGCAGCAGCCGGGCGGCGACGGCATGGTGACCGGCTCCCATGGCGATACCGGCGGCGAGACGAGCCTGATCGATCGGATCGGTCAGCGCAGCGCCCTGATTGTAGATGTTCAGAAAGGACTGATATGACTTATCTCCCAATGCCGATTTGAGCTTTACCAGGTTCTTGCCGAAACTGTTGAAGTCTCTCTGGTAGATGTAGAACATGCTCGAAAGAATCTGAAGCTCAAGAAAGCGCCGGCTGTCACTGGTATTGCGCGAGAGCTGGGCCGCTTTTTCGAGACTTACTGCGGCCGCGTTGAGGTCGCCATTTTCGAGATTGAATCTGACAAGCTCAAGATTGACGGCAAATGAATCATGCGTGTCGGCGAGGAATTTTTCGAAGGAAAAGTCACTGACCTTGATGGCTGGTGGCATATTTGCTGCCGCTTCGGCTGTCGGCGGCGAAGCTTTTGTCGCCGTATTTTTCGGCTGCCGGCGCGGCTTTTCGCCAGAAACTGCGACATAGGGGCTGAGTTTTATTTCCTGGGCTTTTTCGGCTGCAGATGCACTTTTTACCGGCAATGGCGTGCTGTCGGCCGGCATCGATTCAGGCAATGCCTGTGCCGGCTGTTCGGGAGACAGGCCGTTGAGGGAATCGAGAATTTCGCGTGCTCTGGCATGGCCGGGTTGCACCTTGAGAATCCATTCGAGATGGCTTCTGGCATCATCGTGGCGCTTGAGCTGCACGAGATTTTCGGCAAGGTAGACACGGGCAATAATATTGTTAGGAGAATTCTGGAGAACAGACTGGAACTGACTGTGACTCTCAGCAAAACGCTTCAGAGAGAACAAGGCCTGGCCATAGCGAAATCTGGTTCGCAAGTCGGCCGGGGAATACTTGAGAGCAGCCGCAAAGTTCTCGGCAGCTGCGGCAAAGTTGCTGGCTGCGAAGGCCTTTTCCCCATCAGAAAAGAGAGTTGGATGATCTATAGCTGCAAATGTCGGCCAGGCAGGAATCAATAGCGCGAATGCACACAAAGATGCCACAGACAACCTTTTTAAATACAACACGGCATGCCTCCAGAAATTCATTATCTATAAGGACTATCGGCAGATTGCCGGGTGCATGTAAGAAAGTTTTTTTCTGCACAGCTATAAACTTTTCAGGCAAAGTTGACGATAAATAAATTGGGATAAGGGAAAAATATGCCTTTTTAACAAGGAAGTTACAAGGGAGCTAATCATGGTTGATTCCATTCATGGACCTGGGAAAAGAATAATAATAACGACAAAACCCAAGGCCAAAGAGTCTGTCGACAAAAAAACCGGCTTCGATGAAGCTTTGAAAGACAAGACCGGCGGCGGGGAAAAGATCGACGGAACTTCTGCACACAGAACACCGGCCGAAAACAATCTCAAGATTCTGCAACAGCAGCAGTTAATGCATATGCAGCGTCTTGAGGAGATTGCGCGTCAGGTTAAGGACGGTACGTATCGCATGGTATCGCCCGAAGTGCTTGCTGAAAAGATTTACCAGGTGGTTGCCGACCGCACGACCCGGGAAAAGTTCATCAAGAAGCTTTTGCAGGAAGAAGCCGAAAAGATTTCGCACAAGGGCAAGGGCCAGATGAGCGATCTCGAGATGAAAAAGCTGGTCTACCTGATCAAGGAAAGTGCCGACGAAAAGTTCGACGATCCTGAACTCGAAGAACTGATCAAAGAATACTCCTGACCTGCCTACTTCGATAAAGCCAGCATTACCTGATCGGGCATGATGAACTGCCCGGGTTGCCGTTC
>Ga0123335_1008888_pt1 | contig 10586 bp, 8 predicted proteins | sample BiotimSIPDNA_2_FD_89707 | JGI IMG/M metagenome (GOLD analysis project Ga0123335, IMG submission 89707) | Anaerobic biogas reactor microbial communites from Washington, USA - Biogas_R2 time_0 SIP DNA | ecosystem: Engineered > Bioreactor > Anaerobic > Unclassified | place: Washington, USA... | reverse complement strand
CAGACGGTCGCGGCGTGGGTGCGGCATGCAGGTGCGGGGCTGCTGATGACCGGCGGACGCAATGCCTTCGGTGTCGGCGGCTATTACCGGTCGGCCCTCGAGCCGGTGCTGCCCGTCTCGATGGAACTGCGCCGCGAGCACCGCAAGTTCGCGATGTCGATCGTGGTGGCGCTGGACCGTTCGGGCAGCATGGCGATGACGGTGCCGGGCGGACGCACCAAGATGGATCTGGCCAACCTCGGCACGGCCGAAATCCTGCACCTGCTGGGCGACCAGGACGAGATGGGCGTCATCGCCGTCGACAGCCAGGCGCATGTCGTGCTGCCGCGGATGCCGGCCGACGCGATGCGCGGGCAGGAGCAGCGCATCCTCGGCATCCAGTCGATGGGCGGCGGCATCTTCGTCTACGAGGCGCTCAAGGCCGCGGCCGCGCAACTCGCGGGCACGTCGGCGGGCGTCCGGCACATTCTCCTCTTTGCCGACGCCTCCGACTCCGAGGAGCCGGGCGCCTACCGGTCGCTGCTGGCCGCCACGGGCGCCGCGGGCATCACCGTGAGCGTGGTCGGCCTCGGCACGCGCACCGATGGCGACGCGGCGCTGCTCGAGCAGATCGCCACCCTCGGCGGGGGACGCTGCTTCTTCACCGACAACGCCCACGAGGTGCCGCGGCTCTTCGCCCAGGACACGTTCATGGTCGCGCGCAGCACCTGGATCACCAACGCCGTGGCGCCGCGGTTCACGGTCGCCCTGGCCGAACTTTCCGACGCCCTGCCGACCGAGGCGCCGGCAATCGGCGGTTACAACCTCTGCTATCTGAAGCCGGAGGCGACGGCGGTGGCGCTCTCGACGGACGAGCACGAGGCGCCGCTGGTGGCGCTGAACCGTCACGGCACGGGACGCGCCGCCGTCTTCACGGGCGAGGCCGACGGCGCGGAGGCGGGGCCCTTTGCACGGTGGTCCGACGCGGGCGAATTCTACGGCGCGCTGGCGCGCTACTGCGCGGGGCCGCTCCGCGACAGCACCGAGGGGCTGCTGGCGTTGCAGCACCCGGTTCCCGGCGGCGTTCGCGTCACGGTACACGTCGATCCGGAGCGCCCGGCGCTGCGCGGCCTCGATGGCGTGACGGCCGAAATCCTGCGCCACCGCGCGGGCGAGCCGCCGCGGGCCGCACGCGTGCCCCTGCCCTGGCGCAGCGCCGACACGCTCGCCGCCGACCTGCCGATCGAGGGCGGTGAAACCCTGCTGGCCACCGTGGTCTATCCCGACGGACGCACCACGGGCCTGCCGCCTGTCTGCCTCCCCTACTCGCCCGAGTTCGCGCCGGACACGCGCCAGGACGGCGCGGCCCTGCTGGCGGAACTGGCCGAGGCGACGGGGGGCGTGTCCCTCGCGGATGTCGCGGAGGTCTGGCGGCGGCTGCCCCGCGGCCGCCGCCCCGTCCCGCTGGCGCCCTATGCCTACCTGGCGGTGGCCCTGCTCTTCCTGCTGGAGATCTTCGAGCGGCGTACGGGGTGGTTCGATGCGCGCCGGCGCCCGCGCGCCAGGGAAGCCGCTTCCGCCGCGCCCCTGGCGCCTGCACGCGGACGCGAGGTCGGCGCGACGGCAGCCGGTGCCGTCCCGGTCACGCCACCGCCCTCACCGGACGCACCGCACGCGCCGGCCGCGCCGCCGCCGGAGAGTCCGCTCGTCCGCGCCAAGCGCCGCGCCCGCGAACGCACGCATCACCGGTGAGGCGGCGGCATTGCTGTGGTTCAGCCAATGGGAAATCAGCGCACGAAGATGGTCATGCCGGCGATCTGGCGGTACTCGACGGCCCCGATATGGAAGTTGACGATCAGCGTGCAGTTCTCGACCGCGCCGTCCCACCGGAAGACGTCCTTCGTCTTGTCGCATCCCGTCACGCGGCAGTTCACGAGCGACGCCTTGGCGGTGAAATACGCGCCGGATCCGCGGCCGGCCACATTGCCCCGCGCGAGCGTCAGGTCGCGGACGACGGATCCTTCGCCCGCGATCCCGGTCACGCGATCCCCGTGCCGGCGGTCGAGCGTGACGTCGCGACGACGTTGCTCACGACGTCGATCCATTGGTTCGAGGATCAGCGCATGGAGTATGGGCAAATCGGGTGGCATAAGGCGAGAGACGGGGCTGAAGCCCCTGAACGACTTCCGCATGAAGCCGCCCCCCGCCTTGCGCCCTGCTCACACCCCGGAGACTGACCGAGTTCGGCCGTGGGTCATCGGCCACAGGGGAGCGCGGCGGGCGCCTGGGGATTCCCGCTAAACAACTTTGTTCCCGCACAAAAGAGTGTTTGAACCAAGGGTGGGCGACAAAGTGCTTGGACTAAGCGTAAGGGACAAAGTGTGGAGAAAAAGCGTATTGTTACACCCCCTCGTGCCTCTGCTTGCACTTCTCGAAGGGGCTAGCGGTTCCGCCGGATCAGGACGGTGGCCAGGATCCCGCAGACGACCGTGGGCAGCCAGGCCAACAGGTGCGGGTGGAATTCCGGGCGCTTGGCCACCGACTTGGTGACGATCAGCAGCGAGTAGTAGAGCACCATCACGGCCATGCTGATGGCGATGCCGATATTCGACTCGCGGCGGTGCGAGCGGATGCCCAGCGGCATGCCCAGCAGGATAAAGACCAGCGGCGCGAATCCCAGCGCCAGGCGCCGGTGAACCTCCGTGCGCGCGGCCGAGATCCGCTTGCGCAGATCGACTCGCGCCAGGTCGCGCTCCGCTGATAGCACGGTGGTGTCCCGATCCAGCGCGGCCGCCTTGGCCTCCAGATCCACGATCATGGTCTTCAGTTCCCCCTTCCGGATGGAGGAGACGGTCGGCTTGTAGACGCGCGGCTTCATGGCGTCGCGAATCACCTGCGTGAGGCGGTCCGCCGTGACGGCGCCGGGCTGTGTGTCGGAGAACGGCTCGATCCGCACCTGGCGCATGTCGAGGAGGATGTCGTCGCCCCGCACCTCCACAAGCGCACGTTCGGCGCGGATCTCGCGGTTCTTGTTGTTCCGCGACTTGTCGAAGATCAGCAGGTTGAAGAGCTCGTTGCCCTCGCGCCGCGCGAACCAGAAGGTCATGCCCGGAAAATCCTGGATGAAGAGCCCCGGCTGCAGCAGCTTCAGGCCCGCGCCGGACGCCGCGCTGGCCGAGAGGCTCCGGCGCGCGAAATGGCTCTGGGGCGAGATCTCGTTGTTGATGTAGACGGACAGCAGCGACATCAGCACGCCGAGTCCCGCGACCGGCAGCATCACCTGCCACAAGTTGACGCCGCAGGCCTTCATCGCGCTGATCTCGTTGTCGGCCGAGAGCCGCCCGAAGACCAGCAGTGCGCTGACCAGCGCGGCGAGGGGCACGGTGAAGGTCAGCGACTGGGGCAGGCTGACCAGCAGGAACTTCGCGATCAGGGCGGGCTCCAGCCCGCGCACGACCAGCTCGGCCGCCTTCACCAGCAGGCCGATCGAGAGCACGAACGTCAGTACCACCTCCCCCAGGAGGAAGGCGGTCAGGTAACTGCCGGTCACGTAGCGCTGCAGGAGTCTCATGTGCCAGCAAAAACGCCGCGCCCAGGCTGCCCGGGCGCGGCGTGGTGCAGCCGGTGGCGGCTACTTCCGCAGCGTGTCGAGGACGGCCGCCCGGTCGATGCCGCGGATGTAGACCTCGACGCGGCGGTTCTCGGGCGTGCCCGTGACGAGGTTGTGGGCGACCTTGGGCCGGTCGAAGCCGTATCCGATGGCGCGCATGCGGCCGGCGTCGACGCCCTTGTCGGCGATGTACTTGCGGACGGCCTCCGCGCGGCGCTCGGAGAGGCGGCGGTTGTAGGCGGCCTTCGAGGTGCGCAGGCGGTCGGCATGGCCCTCGATGAGGGCGGTCGCCTCGGGATGGCGGCGCAGCACCTTGACGATCTTGTCCAGGTCGTCGAAGTACAGGGGCTTGATAACCGATTTGTCGTAGTCGAAGTTGATCTTCAGCTCGAACATCATCAGGTCATCGGGGCCGTAGAGCGGATTGGTCTTGTCCTCGAGCACCTCGTGCCCGTCGTAGACCCCTCCCGCGTCGGTGTCGCGGTTGAGCGGGTCGGTCTTGTGGGTCAGCACCTCGGCGCCGTCCTTCAGCAGGTCGAAATCGGAGTCGGGATTTAGCGGATCGGTCTTGTAGGTCAACACCTCCTGCCCATCCGTCAGCCCGTCGTCGTCGGTGTCGGGGTCGTAGGGATCGGTGCCGATGCGCCGCTCGTGATCGTCCGAGAGGCCGTCGCCGTCGCTGTCGATCGGCCCGTCCGTCGCCAGGATGTCCGGCGGCACGGCCGCGCCCCAGGTCCAGACGACGCCCGCGTCGGCGACCGTGTTGAACTCGGTGTTGTCGGTCGTCAGCAGGACCCGCCAGTCGCCGCGGACCGCCCACTGGTCGTTGAAGTGGTACATCACGCCGCCGCCCGCGCGCAGCACGCCGGCCATGCTCTCGTTGCCGTGGTCAAGCACATCCTCGCCGTAGAGGATCACGCCGAGACCGCCGGCGAGATAGGGATCGAGCCGCTCCCAGCGGGTGAAGTGGAAGAGCGCGTCCACGAAGACCGTGCCCATCCAGGTGTCGCCATAGATCGCACCCATGGTCTTCTTGTCGATGCAGGACTCGCCGGTGGGCAGGATCTGCTCGTCGAGTTTCGGCGCCACCAGCAGGCCACCCTCGAGGCTCCACCACTCGTTGTAGTCGTAGCCGAGCCGCAGGTTCAGGACAAAGCCGTCCTCGACCGGTTCATCGCCCTCGGTCAGGTAGAACCCGGCGCCGGGGCTGAAGTACCACCGCGCGTAGTCCTCGTCCTCGGCCCGCGCCAGGCCACCCAGACAGGATGCCGCCACCAGGAAAGCCGCCAGGGCGCGCTTGCAGGTCTCGCTCAGATTCATTCCTCGACTCCCGTGATAAAAAGTCCTACCAGATGAAAGCGGTAACATGGTAACAGAGTCCACCATCCGCGCCAACAGTTAAATAACAGAGAGTTGCAGGCGAAGCGCGCGTGCGGTAATCTTGCGCCTCATGAATCCCGCCACACCCGGAACCCGGCGCGAGCCACCCCGCGAGCAGACGCTGCCCGAGGAGATCGCCAACGCGGTGACACACGGCCTCGGCCTGCTGCTCAGCGTGGGCTGCCTGGCGACCGGCGTCATTTTCGCCGCACGCTACAGCACAACGACGATCATCACGAGCGTGGCCGTCCATGGCGCCACGCTCTGTCTCCTCTACCTGTCGTCCACGCTCTACCACAGTCTGCCGCCCGGACGGGCCAAGCATGTCTGGAACCTCTTCGACCACGCCTCGATCTACCTGTTGATCGCCGGAACCTACACCCCGATCACCCTCGCGCTGGCCACACGGCAACCAGTCTGGGGCTGGGGCCTGTTCGGGGTCATCTGGGGCCTGGCGCTGCTCGGGATCGTCTTCCAGGCGTGCTTCCTCCACCGCTTCCGGGCGCTCTCGACGCTCACCTATCTGGCCATGGGCTGGCTCGTGCTGATCGCCATCCAGCCGATGTGGCAGCTCCTCGGCCCGCGGGGCTTCCTCTGGATCGCCCTCGGCGGCGCCTGCTACTCGCTGGGCGTCGTCTTCTACGCCTGGACGCGCCCGCGCTTCACCCACGCCGTCTGGCACCTCTTCGTGCTGGCCGGCAGCCTACTGCACTTCCTCGGCATCCTCTTCCACATCGTGCTCGGTTCCGCCGCGTAGCGGCTCCCCGCCGGGCAGTCCCAGCAGCGCGCCGGCGGCCTCGCGCGGGAGTTCCGAGACCGTCCGCAGCTTCCGTTCCATCGCGCGCGTGCGCCGCGACGACTCGTCCAGCGTGTTGACGGCGGCCTGGATCTGGCGCCGGAGGCGCTCGAGATAACCGCCGAAGGCGCCGAACTCGGTCTTGACCGCGCCGAGCACCTGCCAGACCTCGCCCGCGCGCTGCTCGATGGCCAGCGTCTGGAAGCCGACGCGCAGGCTGTTGAGGATCGCCGCCAGCGTGGTCGGCCCCGCCACGAGCACGCGGTGGCGCTGCTGCAGGGTGTCGTGCAGTCCCGGCAGCCGCAGAACCTCGGCGAAGAGCCCCTCGGTCGGCAGGAAGAGGATGGCGAAATCGGTGCTGGCCGGCGGGCTGATGTACTTGTTCTGGATATCCTGCGCCATCTTCAGCACGGCCGACCGCAGTTCGGCCGCCGCGCTCTGCACGCCCCCGGCGTCCGCCGCCGCGGCGGCCTGCACCAGGCGCTCGTAGGACTCCTTCGGAAACTTGGCGTCGATCGGCAGCCAGACCGTCTCGCCGCGGCCGCGGCCAGGCAGCTTCACGGCATATTCGACCTGTTCGCGCCCCTCCGCCACGCGCACGTTGGCGGCATACTGGTCCGGCGTGAGGATGTCGGCCAGGATCGCGCCCAGCTGGTACTCGCCCCAGGTGCCGCGCTCCTTGACGTTGCTGAGGACGCGCTTCAGGTCGCCGACGCCGTTGGCCAGCGCCTGCATCTCGCCCAGCCCGCGCTGCACGGCCTCCAGGCGCTCGCCCACGAGCTTGAAGGATTCGCCGAGCCGCTTCTCGAGGGTCGTCTGCAGCTTCTCGTCCACCAGCTGGCGCATCGCCTCGAGCCGCTGCTCGTTGCTCGCCTGGATCTCGGCGAGCTTCCGCTCGTTGCCGGTCCGGATCGCCAGGAAAGCGGCCTCGCTCTTCTCCACGAGGCGGTTGACGGCCTCGACGAGCCGGTCGCTGTTGGCGCCGGCGTTCCGGGCGAGGCTCTCCAGGCGCTCGCGCTGGTCGGCGCCGAGCTGGTGCAGGGTGCCGGCGAGCAGCTCGCTGGCCGCCTGCTGCTGCCGCGCGAGTGCCTCGCGGAGGGCTTCGGACTGCTGCCGCGTCTCCTCACGGAGCTGGCCCAGCATCCGGCTGAGATCCGCCTCGTGCTCCTGGAGGAGGCGGCCCAGTTCGAGGCGCAGGTCCTGGGCCTGCCGGCCCGCCTCCTCGCGTCCCTGGCGCTGTTCCTCGCGGAGCGCGCGCTCCAGCCCGGGCAGATCGAGGTGCGAGACGCGTGCCAGCAGCAGGAGCACGCACGCCAGCAGCAGGAGCATGCCCAGCGCCAACCCGGCCAGCATGATCAATTCAGCGGTCATCGTGCTCCCTTCCTGTGTCCCCCCGCCCTACCGCAGCGCGAGCGGCGCGTACTTGCGGGCGGTCTCGCGCATGGCGCCGACGATCTCCGCCTCGCCCGGGATCACCCGGTCCCTCATAAGCACGCGCCCGTGGCAGATCACCGTCCGGATCACCGAGGTGTCGGCGCTGTACACAAGGTTGGAGACGAGGTGGTAGTTGGGCGTCATGGCGGGATGGTCGAGGTCGATCAGCAGGGCATCGGCCAGTTTTCCGGGCGCGATGACGCCCGCGTCGATGCCGAAGGCCTCGGCCCCGTTCCGCGTGGCGCAGTCGAGCACCATGTGGGCCTGGCCGGCGACAGTGCTGCCGGCCTCGAGCTTGGCCGAGAGGGCGGCGCACTTCATCTCGCCGAGCATCGAGAGGTTGTTGTTCGAGGCGCAGCCGTCGGTGCCGAGGGTCGTGCGGCAGCCGGCCTGCTCGACGACGGACGCGAAGCGGAACCGCCCCGACCCGAGCTTGGCGTTGGAGACCGGCATGTGGGCCACGACCGCCTGCCGTTCGCGGATCAGGGCGATATCCGCATCGGTCAGGTGCACGGCGTGCGCCAGGATCGTCCGCGGCCCGAGCAGGCCGCAGGCATCGAGCCAGGCGATGGGGCTCATGCCGTGTTCCGCGCGGCACGCCTCGCACTCCGCCACGGTCTCGGCCGCGTGGATGTGGATCCGCTGCCCCGTGTCGCGCGCCTGGTCGGCGATGCGGCGCAGCACGAGGCCGCTGACGGTATAGATCGCGTGCGGCGCGTAGGTGACCTGGAGGCGGTCGGACAGCCGCGGCGCCACCGCCTCCAGTTCCTCAGACTGGCGCTGGCAGGCCGGCCGCACCACTCCCGGACGCGCCTCGATGAAGAGCCGCCCGACCGCCGCGCGCATGCCCATCTCGTCGGCCACGCGGGCCACGGTCGCGGGTTCCCAGTACATGTCGTTGAAGAAGACCGTGCCGCCGCGGATCATCTCGACGATGGCCAGGCGCGTGGCGCAGGCCACGTCTTCCGGCGTGAGCCGCGCCTCGGCGGGCCAGATGTGCTTCTCCAGCCAGGGAAAGAGTTCGATGTCGTCGGCGAAACCGCGGAAGAGCGTCATGGCGGCATGGCCATGCGCATTGTAGAAGGGGGGCATGATCGCCTGGCCGCGGCCGTCGATGACCTCGGCGCCGGGCGCCTCGATGCCGGGCGCGAGGCGCGCGAACCGGTGACCCTCGATCAGGACATCGACTTCGCGCCCGTCGTGGAGCACCTGTCGGATCAGCAGTGGCTTCACGCGGGGCCTGCTAGGCGCGCACCTGTCCGGTGCCCTGCACCACATACTTGTACGTGGTCAGCTCTTCCAGCCCCATGGGCCCGCGGGCGTGCAGCTTGTCGGTGCTGATGCCCATCTCGGCCCCCATGCCGAATTCGCCGCCGTCGGTGAAGCGGGTCGAGGCGTTGACGTAGACGGCGGCGGAGTCGACCTCGCGCGTGAAGACCTTGGCGGCGGTCTCGTCACGCGTGACGATGGCGTCGGAGTGGTGGGAGCCGTAGGAGTTGATGTGGGCGATGGCCTCGTCGGCATCGGCGACGACGCGCACGGCCAGGATCAGATCGAGGTACTCGGCCGACCAGTCGGCCTCCGTGGCGGGCTTGAAGTCGGGCACGACGGCGCGGGCCGTCTCGTCGGCGCGGATCTCGACCCGGCGGCGGAGGGCGAGCTCGGCCAGGCGCGGCAGGAAGGTGGCGGCCAGGCCCGCATGCACGAGCAGGGTCTCCAGGGCGTTGCAGACGCCCGGGCGCTGGCACTTGGCGTTCTCGATGATCGCCAGCGCCATGTCGGGGTCGGCCGATACGTCCACGAAGACATGGCAGACGCCCTTGTAGTGCTTGATCACGGGCACGCGGGCCTGCTCGACGACGGCGCGGATCAGCGACTCGCCGCCGCGCGGGATCACGAGGTCGATGCGGTCGTGCATCTGCACGAGCTCGCGGACCGCCTCGCGGTCGGTGGTCGTGACCAGCTGCACGACCTGTGCCGGCAGACCGGCCTCGGCTGCGCCGATGGTCAGCGCCTCGGCGATGGCCTGGTTCGACTGGAGCGCCTCGCGTCCGCCGCGGAGGATCACCGCGTTGCCGGCCTTGAGGCAGAGGGCGGCGGCGTCGGCGGTGACGTTGGGACGCGATTCGTAGATGATGGCGATGACGCCGATCGGCACGCGCTGCTTGAGGATGACCAGGCCGTTCGGCCGGCGGCGGCGGCTGATGCAGCGTCCGACCGGATCGGGCAGGTCGGCCACCTCGCGGAGGCCGCGGATGATGCCGTCGATCCCCGCGTCGGCCAGGGCCAGGCGGTCCAGCAGGGCCGCCGAAAGCCCGGCCTGCCGGCCGGCCTTGAAGTCGCGCTCGTTGGCGGCCTTGATCAGGTCGCGGCGGGTGTCGACCGCGGCGGCCATGGCGCGCAGGGCGATGTTCTTGCGCCGCGTGCTGACCGTCGCCATGCGGCGCGCCGCCTCGCGCGCCGCGTCGCCCATGCCGCGCATCGTCTCCTGCAGAGTCATCGCCGCTGCTCCTTAGAGGCTCGTGCCGGGAATGAGCGTGCCGACATCCTTGCCCGCCAGGATATCGGTCAGCGTGTTGTTCCGGCGCCCGTTGCCAATGACCACCGAACAGCCCGCGCGGGCCGCGATCTGCGCCGACCGCAGCTTGGAGTCCATGCCGCCCTTGGAGAGCGCGCTGGCGCCGGGATTGACCAGCCGGTAGACCTCCGGCCCGATCTTGTCGATGCACGGGAGGCGCCGCCGCCGCGCGCCGTCCATCCGCAGCACGCCGTCGACCGTCGAGAGGATGACGAGCAGGTCGGCCCGGATCAGCTTCACCACCAGCGCGGCCAGGAAGTCGTTGTCGCCGAAGGAGAACTCGGCCTTCAGCTCCTCGTCGGCCACGACATCGTTCTCGTTGATGATCGGCACGACGCCGGCGCGGAGCAGGTGCTCGAGCGTGCGCCTGGCATTGGCGTTGCGCACGCGGTGGTCGAAGTCGTCGTGGGTCAGCAGCACCTGGCCGATGCGGATCTTGTGCGCCATGAAGAGCTTGGTGTAGGCGGTCATCAGGCGGGCCTGGCCGACCGCCGCGCACATCTGCAGGTCGGAAACCACCGTGGGCCGCTCGCGGATGCCGAGCGCCTCCATCCCCGCGCCGACCGCGCCCGAGGTCACGACGACCACCTCGATGCCCCGGCGGCGCAGCGTGGCGATCTGCGCGACGAGGCTGTTCAGCCGCACCGGATCCGGCCGTCCCGTGCGCTGGGCGATGACCCGCGTGCCGATCTTGACGACAACCCGGCGGGACTCGGGCAGGAACTGGCGGTACTTGTGGTCGATATTCATGTGGCTTCCAAGCCGACGATTCAGGAGTGGAGTTCACTGTACCCCAATCCCCCCCTCCT
>Ga0123335_1008886_pt1 | contig 10592 bp, 6 predicted proteins | sample BiotimSIPDNA_2_FD_89707 | JGI IMG/M metagenome (GOLD analysis project Ga0123335, IMG submission 89707) | Anaerobic biogas reactor microbial communites from Washington, USA - Biogas_R2 time_0 SIP DNA | ecosystem: Engineered > Bioreactor > Anaerobic > Unclassified | place: Washington, USA... | reverse complement strand
TATATCCATGTCATCATTGACATCATGCGGTGTGAACAACGACAAAGATGTCGTGGTGTTTGCAATGGATACGGTTATAACAATTCGCGCAGAAAAATTAAGCAATAAAGCTGCAAAAGATGCAGAAGAGCTTATATACAGACTTGAATCGGTATTCTCTCAATACACGGAAAACAGTGAGCTTTTTATTTTGAATAAAAGCGGTTTTTCCGATTCCATATCTTCTGAGCTATATGAAGTCATTAAAAAGTCCCTTTTTATCGCAGATACAGTAAATGGTGCGTTCGACCCCACGCTTGGTAAACTCACAACACTTTGGAATATACCGTCCTCAGGCATTGTCCCAAAACCCGATGAGATAGAGTCAGCACTAAGCGAATGCGGCTTAAGTAAGGTTAGTCTTACCGAAGATTCAATCACACTCAACGGAATTACGCTGGATCTTGGCGGCGCTGCAAAGGGTTTCGCACTCCAGGAGACCGTTGAGTTTCTTAAAGAATCCGGGTCGCCTTTCGGCATTGTGTCATTTGGCGGAAATGTCGGGGTATACGGCTCAAAGTATGACGGCAATTCCTGGACGATTGCCATACGTGACCCGTATGACACCTCATCTGTTATTGGCAGAATTTCCATTACTGATGGTTATGTGTCGGTGTCCGGTGACTATGAACGTTACTTTGAATCGGAGGGCAAGCGATATCATCACATTCTCGATTCAACTACCGGTTATCCGGCGGACTCGGGAGTACACAGTGCTGCAGTATGGTGCCGTGACGGTACACTTGGTGATATACTGTCAACTGCGCTGTTTGTGATGGGCGATAAAGGGATGAATGAGTTGTATGAGGTCGGGTTATATGAGTTTGAGGCGCTGCTTGTCACAGATAACGGAATTGTTATGACTGACGGCATGCGCAGTATGTATACTCCATATGACATATAAGTTGTTCATTCAATAATATTTGATAATTTATGAGTGTAACTATAAATCCTACCGTTCCGGCTGCTCAGATAAAGCGTCAGCTTCATTTTACAGAGGCGGTACATGAGCTGCTGAAAAGATTGTATCCTTCTGAAAAGCTTCATTATTTCATTCAAACATTCGGTTGTCAGCAGAATGAGGCGGACAGCGAGGTCATAGCAGGTCTGCTTGCCGAATGCGGATATCTTCCGGCATCAGAATCAGAGAACGCTGATATTATTGTTATTAACACCTGTGCTATACGTGAGCACGCTGAGTTAAAAGCTCTTTCAATAACCGGACAGTATAAGCACTTAAAGGCTAAAAAACCGTCACTTAAGATAGTCATGTGCGGCTGTCTGGCTTCACTTACAAGCCGCGGGTCTGATATCCGATCAAGATACCCGTATGTTGACTTCATCTTCGGCACCACTCAGCTATGGAGGCTCCCCGAGTTCCTGTATGACAGTCTTATGTCGGGCAAGCGTAAAGTTATCTCCGATTCGGAAGTTCACATGCTCGCCGAAGGGCTGCCATCTTTGCGGAAAAGCAGTTTCCTGGCATGGCTGACCATAATGAGCGGCTGCAATAATTTCTGTTCATATTGTGTTGTGCCATATGTTCGCGGACGCGAGCGTTCACGTAACAGCAAACTGATAATGTCAGAAGCGCGAGAACTGGCAGAGAAGGGGTATAGAGAAATAACACTGCTTGGGCAGAATGTAAACTCATATGCCGGTGCTGCCGACGGCAGTTCCTTCCCGGAGCTGCTTGACAATATCTGCAAGATTGATGGCGATTTTATTATACGATTCATGACCAGCCATCCTAAAGATGCTAATAAACGTTTGTTTGATGTAATGGCTGCCAATCCTCGCGCTGCAAAACAGCTGCATCTTCCGGTACAGTCGGGCAGTTCGCGGGTGCTTGCAGATATGAATCGCGGCTACACTCGCGAGTATTATACGGAATTAATAGAATATGCCCGCTCGGTTATGCCGAAACTTTCTGTATCCACAGATATTATTGTCGGTTTCCCCGGCGAGACCGAAGATGATTTCGAGCAAACACTTTCGCTGTTGCGCGAAGTACGATACGACTCAATATTCTCATTTATATATTCGCCGCGTCCGGGTACCAGCGCAGCGAATTTTGGCGGACAAATTCCGAAAGAGGTAAAGACAGAGCGCTTTGCACGTCTTCTCGATGTGCAGAATGCCATATCGCTTGATAAGAATCGTGCACTCGTTGGTTGTCGGTTGAAAGTTTTGGTAGAAGGATATAGTAAAAACAATGACAGTTACCTCACCGGACGCACTGAGGGAGGAAGACTTGTGCATTTCCGCGGCGGAGATAGTATTATCGGCAGTTTCGTTTCTTTGAATATTACGGAAGCTGAACCATTCAACCTCATCGGTGAGCTGTGATAACAAAAATACACGATTTATTTTAACATAGGTAACAACAACCCGGTCGGGTGTGATTACGATATAACATTATTCAGAAAGGATCGAATTATTATGGATATGCAGAAGATTATGGAGTTGGCTGGAGAGATAGGTAAGCTCGTTAAAGATTCAGACGAGGTTACTCGTTACGCTGCCGCTACCAAGGCATACGAAGAAGACGCAGCTCTCAATAAGCTCATCGAGGAGTTCAACGCCCAGCAGCAGGCTCTCCATGCCGAGTATCATAAAGAGCAGCCCGATGAGGCACTGATAGAGAGTGTCAACACCCGTCTTGATGGTCTGTATAACGATATAATGGCTAATGAAACATATATAGAATACGCTTCAGCAAAAGACGATTATGATGCTATTATCAAGGGCGTCAACGATGAAATCGTTTTCCAGATTACCGGTGAGCGCCCCTGCTCCCACAACTGTTCAGGCTGCAGCGGCTGCCACTGATTCCGTTAATTAAAACTGTATACCGATGCCCGTTCACTCGGATTTACCATAAAATGGGCAGCGGTTGCTATGCGTTTCTGTTTTCAGAAACGCATAGCAACCGCTTTTCAGAATTATCCCAAGAAATGGAGGATTTGCGCCATGGCTGTGACTCCCATGATGCAGCAGTATTTAGATATTAAATCACAGCACACCGACGCGATTATGTTTTTCCGTCTCGGAGACTTCTATGAGATGTTTTTCGATGACGCAAAGTTAGTTTCTCGGGAGCTTGAGTTGACACTGACCGGCCGTGATTGCGGTGAGGGACAGCGCGCACCAATGTGCGGTGTGCCATATCATTCGGCAGATACATACATAAATCGCCTTGTCACAAAGGGATATAAGGTGGTGATATGTGAGCAAACAGAGGATCCGGCGCTTGCAAAGGGCTTGGTAAAGCGTGAGATTACACGTATCATAACCCCCGGTACGCTTATAGACAACTCGGTACTTTCCGAGTCAAAGAACAACTATCTTGCAGCTGTTTATGTGGATGGATCGGATATAGCGATAGCATTTACCGATATTTCCACCGGCGATATATCGGTTGTATGTTTTTCAGGTCATCAATCAGGAAAACGTCTGGTTAATGAACTGTCTGCATACATGCCGAGTGAAATCATTATTAATGTTCCATGTAATACAATACCCGAGTTACAGGAGTTTTTATCAGACCGTCTCACTGCTCTTGTTTGGGAGTCAAAAGAAGAGCGTTTTGATCGAGATAGTGCTTTAGCTGCCGTAAAATCTGCTTTCGGTGATGTTCTGGCAGGCGGTAACCGTGATGACGCCATTATGCTGCCGGCTGTCGGTGCGCTTCTTGATTATATAACAGAAACACAGAAGTTAGACCGTTCATACATAAAGAACCTCAATATATACAAGGACGGCCAATTCCTTGAACTGGACGCCAACACACGTCGCAACCTCGAGCTTACAGAGACGATGCGGTCAAAAGAAAAGCGCGGCTCGCTGCTTTGGGTCCTCGATCATACAAACACATCAATGGGCGCTCGCCTGCTTCGCAAATGGGTTGAGCAGCCGCTTGTTAATACCTACTATATTACCCGCCGACAGAACGCTGTTGAAGAGCTTTGTATCTCCATTGTACTGCGCAACGAGCTGGCAGAGCGTCTGAAGGCAGTACTTGATCTGGAAAGGCTTATGGCAAAAGTGGTTTATGCAACTGCCGGCGGTCGTGACCTGAGAGCAATTTCTTCGACTTTATCTGTTATACCTGAAATTAAGCAGATGTTATGCAATGTGTCAAGCGATGAACTGACCGATGTGAGAGACAAACTGGATACACTCTCAGATGTATATGACAAAATTAACGCAATGCTTATTGATGATCCACCCTTTTCGGTGCGAGAAGGTGGGATGATACGCCCCGGTGCATCAACTCAAGTGGATGAACTGCGGGATATCATGTCCGGCGGTCATGGTGCTATGGAGCGAATAGAAGCCCGTGAGCGTGAAGTGACCGGCATACCAAAACTTAAAATCGGATACAATCAGGTATTTGGTTACTACATTGAAATATCAAAAGCGGCACTTGCGCAATCCGGAAACAAAATTCCGCCACACTATATAAGAAAGCAAACCCTCACCAATGCCGAGCGTTATATAACCGAGGAGTTAAAAAACGCAGAATCCACGGTACTGGGCGCCTCGGACCGGCTTACCGCTCTCGAATACGAACTTTTCTGTCAGCTTCGTGACTATGTAGCCGGTGAGGTAAAGCGTATACAAGCCTCGGCTTCGCGTCTTGCTTTGCTCGATGTTTATATAAGTCTTGCAGAAACGGCGGCTGTAAACAATTATGTCCGTCCTTATGTTGACTATACCGATTCCATTATTATAAAAGACGGTCGGCACCCAGTTGTTGAGAAATTCGTCGAAGACAACTACTTTGTACCTAATGACACAAAACTCGACACCTCGCATAACCGTTTAATGCTTATCACAGGCCCCAATATGTCGGGTAAGTCAACCTACATGCGTCAGGTGGCGCTGATTACGCTTATGGCGCAGATCGGTTCTTTTGTACCGGCGACAGAGGCGGATATCGGTGTTGTCGACAAGATATTTACTCGTGTCGGAGCTTCTGATGATCTGGCATCAGGTCAGTCCACCTTTATGCTTGAAATGACAGAAGTGGCATATATACTCAAGAACGCAACACGTCGTTCTCTTATCATATACGACGAGATCGGTCGTGGTACCTCCACCTATGATGGAATGAGCATAGCACGCGCCGTACTTGAATACACGGCGGGACGCAAACTCGGGGCTAAGACTCTATTCGCCACTCATTATCACGAACTAACTTCCCTCGAGGGGGCTGTGGAAGGTGTTATAAACTATAACATCGCCGCCAAGAAACGTGGTGAGGAGGTTACTTTTCTGCGCCGTATAATACGCGGTGCAGCTGATGACAGTTATGGTATTGAAGTCGCTCGGCTGGCAGGTATACCGAATGAGATAACAAAACGAGCGCGTGAAGTTTTGCGTGAGCTTGAAGTCCGTACCGAAGAACTGCAGGCTGCACTTAATGCAGAATGTGATGATGAAGAATCACTGGCAACAGAACTTACCAACATTACTCTTGATGACCTTGACGAGCACGAAGCTGCCGAGCGTATACGGAATTGTGAGCTTGATGCAATGACTCCAATAGAGGCGCTGAACTTCATTTATGATTTAAAAAGGCTGCTGAAGCGATAGAATGGAGTAACGCATGGGATTGATTAATATACTCGATACTCAAACCGCCAATCTGATTGCCGCAGGTGAGGTTGTTGACCGTCCTGCCTCCGCATTAAAGGAACTGACGGAAAATGCCATAGATTCCGGCGCCAGTGCAATAACCGTTGAGATTAAAAATGGCGGAGTTTCCTTCATACGCGTCTCGGACAACGGCTGCGGGATAGCACACGAGGATGTTCCTACATCGATTCTGCGACATGCCACATCAAAAATCAACAAGCCAAGCGATCTTAATGCCATAGGCACATTAGGTTTCAGAGGTGAAGCACTGGCTGCTATTGCCTCTGTATCAAAACTTAGAATAATGACAAAAACCGCAGAAGAAGAGCTGGGAACTCTGCTTCGTGCCGAGAACGGCGAAGTTATTGAATTAACAGATGCCGGATGTCAGAACGGTACAACTGTTATCGTTGAAGAACTTTTTGTTAATGTGCCGGCAAGGAGAAAATTCCTAAAAAAAGATGCTGCAGAAACCATGGCATCAGCTGCAGTTGTAGAGAAACTTGCTATTTCGCACCCAAATATTGCATTTCGTTTTATCACAGACGGAACACTGCGGTTCAATACGTCTGGTGACGGCAATTTATACAATACGTTATATACTGTCCTCGGCAGAGACTTTACCAAGCGACTACTCAAAATTGACTTTATGACCGGCGGTATCGAGATAACAGGCTATGTAGGTCAACCCGACAATGTTCGCAGCAATCGTAACTTTCAGAATTTCTTCATCAATTGCCGATATGTTAAATGTCGGACTGCATCGGCAGCTCTCGAGGAGGCGTTTTCGTCCTATATCCCGCCGGAGAAGTTCCCCACATGTGTTTTAAATATCGGTATCCTGCCAACATTTGTTGATGTTAATGTGCACCCCGCAAAGCTTGAGGTAAAATTCTCGAATGAGCGCCTTGTTTTTGACGCGGTATACTGTGCCGTCAGAAATGCGTTGACTGCACATATAGAGCGCCCTCAGCTTATGGTACCGTCGTTCTATACGGCTGACGACGCGCGCACAATAAACGCATTCGTACCTGTCAACGACAGGTACAATAACGACGACAACGATAAAAATGAAACCCTGCCGTTGGTACCCGTAGATATCGATCAACCAAAAAAAACACCGTTACAGCCGCTTACGGATGGGAAAAAAACAGCGATACCGGACCGCCGTGCAGACTTTCCGAAGGATTCATCTCCCGAAAAACTTAACTTCGATCTTGGATTTATTTCTTCGGAAGATCTTACTGAGCGAACCGAAGAACAATCCGGCATCGATGAAGCATCAATACGCCAAGATAACAATTCATCACAAACACGTGACACGCAGACAGTTGCCGATGAATATCATTCTATCGCTGATGATGTGATTTTTACACCGCCGAAAGAAGCGATTGTTGAACCGGCAAATGAAATGTCTTCCTTTGATTTTAAGCCAGAACAGCTTACCGGAAGTAACGCCGCCGTCACAGCAAAACAGACCGAAGACAATAACCTGTCGCCGCCATACAGGCTCATCGGAGAGGCGTTTAACTCATATGTAATTGTTGAAGCCGGAGACCGAATCATTGTTATAGACAAACATGCCGCTCACGAACGGATAATTTTCGAGGCTATGAAACGCAACAAGGCATCCGGGCGAGCCAACGCACAGATCATGCTGCTGCCATACGAAATAAACCTTTCAGCTGCCGAATACGCTGCGGTCGTTGAATACTCAAATGATATCAGGAGCTGCGGATTTGACTTTACGCTTGACGAGGCAACCAGAACATTAAGTATGCTACAGTATCCGGACGAACTTGACGCCTCTTCGGCTTCAGACATGCTGATCGGTCTGGCAGGAAAACTGGCAGATAACTCCGGTTCTGTATATACCGAACGAAACGTCATGTACGAGAGTGCGTTGTATCAGGCTTCATGTAAAGCGGCAATAAAGGCGGGGCGTATATATGATCCAGGTCATATACAGTGGCTTTGTGACAGGGTCATGGAGATGCCCGATATCAAATTTTGTCCTCACGGACGCCCAATAGCCTTTGAATTATCCAAGGCTAATCTTGAGCGCCAGTTCAAGCGTTCATAAGAGCTTAAAATAAACATAAATCACACTAAGGTAAACCCATATATGTCAAAATTCACTTTGCTGAAAACCGAAGGCAGCGCTCGGCGCGGACGCTTTGAGACTGTTCATGGTTATATCGAAACTCCGGTTTTTATGAATGTCGGTACATCCGGCGCAATAAAGGGCGGCGTTTCTACAATGGATCTATACGATGTCGGCTGTCAGGTTGAGCTTTCGAATACATACCATCTTCATGTTCGTCCCGGTGACGCGCTTATTGCACATCTCGGTGGAATACATAAGTTCATAAATTGGGAGCGTCCTGTGCTTACTGACAGCGGCGGTTTTCAGGTGTTTTCGCTGGCAAAGCTTCGTCGAATAAAAGAGGAGGGTGTCTATTTTGCCTCTCATATAGATGGTAAAAGGATTTTTATGGGTCCGGAAGAGAGCATGCGGATTCAGTCAAATCTCGCTTCAACGATAGCAATGGCGTTTGATGAGTGTATCGAAAATCCGGCACCCTACGAATATGTAAAACTTTCCTGCGAGCGAACTACTCGTTGGCTGATACGCTGCCGAGATGAAATGAACCGGCTTAACAGTCTGCCTGAGACAATCAACCGCGAGCAGCTGCTTTTCGGTATAAACCAGGGAAGTACTTATGAAAAGCTGCGTATTGACCATATGAAAGCAATCAGAGAGATCGAGCTTCCCGGATATGCGGTCGGTGGTCTTGCCGTGGGTGAAGAAACCGAGGTTATGTACAATATCCTCGATACAGTTGTACCTTATATGCCCATCGAAAAACCCCGGTACCTTATGGGTGTAGGCACCCCATGTAACATTCTTGAGGGAGTTTATCGCGGTATAGATTTCTTTGATTGTGTCATGCCGTCCAGAAACGCCCGTCACGGCAATGTGTTTACCTGGAAGGGAAAAATCAACATTATGAATGAGCAGTGGCTGTATGACGGCACTCCTATAGACCAGGACTGTAGCTGCCCGGCATGTCGTAACTACAGCAAGGCATATATCCGGCACCTTTTTAAAGCTCAAGAAGCGCTGGGGATGAGACTTGCGGTGCTGCACAATCTATACTTCTACAATGAATTAACCGCGAAAATCCGTGAAGCACTCGACAACGGTGAATATGAGTCATTCTACAGGCACTGGCGTGAAATTCTTGGCGAAAAACTGTGAGCATAACAAAAGCGCTCCTATACATGTGAATACATGTATAGGAGCGCTGATTTTTATTTGCTTTGCGAAAGACGCTCACGGGCAACCGCTAGCATAAGTTTAATTCGGTTTTCCTGGTTAACCCGTGCGGCACCCGGGTCATAGTCGATTGGCACGATGTTAGCCTGAGAACGACGTTCGCAGAGACTGCGTATCATGCCTTTACCGACAATATGATTCGGCAGACACCCGAAAGGCTGTGCACAGACTATGTTCTCATAGCCGCAGTCTATTAGTTCCAGCATCTCTGCGGTCAGCAGCCAGCCCTCTCCCATTTTTGCACCATAACCGATAATGCCATCAATGGCTTTTTTCATGTCATTATAAGGCGCTGGTGTAGTGAATACAGGGTAGCGTTTTACCGATTCGATAAGCAAATCTTCGAATGTTTTCAGATAATTCATAAGAATTTTGACAACGGCTTTCTTGAGTGAGCTGCCGCCGTATAGTTTGATATCTTCGAGGCGGTTATCACACTTGAAAAGGCAGAAGCCCATAAGTCCCGGTATCATTGCTTCACAATCCTGACTCAAAAGAAAGTTGTAAAGGTCATTGTTAGCCAAAGGGGAGTATTTAACATAAATCTCTCCTACGATGCCAACCCTTACTTTTGGTATGCGTTTGACCGGTATACTGGCAAAGTCGTCGGTAATAAGATCGAACTGCTCCCAGGCTGCCTTGCCTGAGAGTGCCTTGCCTTGCATAAAGAGTTCTGACAGCCGTTGAATCCATTCGGAAATCTTCCGTGCGCAATCGCCCTTGTTAATTTCATACGGCTCCACCTGGTTGTTTAAGAGCATTATCAGATCGCCGTAAGCTACAGAGGCAATCATCTGACGAAGTATTGGCAGGGTAAGAGTAAAACCGCTGTTGCGCTCCAATCCGGACAGGTTAAGAGAAATAACCGGCATATAACCATAACCCGATTTTTCGAGTGCTTTACGCAGCAGATGAATGTAGTTAGAGGCACGACAACCGCCGCCGGTCTGTGTTATCATCAATGCGGTTTTATGAGGGTCATATCTGCCGCTGTCAAGCGCACTGATATACTGACCGATTACACAGAGAGCAGGGTAACATGTATCGTTATGAACATACTTCAAACCTGTGTCTATAACATTCCTGCCGCAGTCAGTAAGCATCTCAATCTTGTACTCATGCCTGCGCAATATACAGATAATCAACTCAAAATGTATTGGGAGCATTGAAGGAATGAGTATAGTGTAGTCCTTCTTCATCTCCTTTGTAAATTCTATGCGTTTAATTGCTGCCATTCTTTACCTGCCTCCCTTTTCTTCCTTCATTTCAAGGGCGGCGAAGAGGCTTCGCAAACGGATTTTCACCGCACCGAGGTTGGTGATCTCATCAATCTTAATCTGAGTGTATATACGTTCTTTTTCCTCTAGTATACGACGAACCTCATCTGTTGTAATAGCATCCACACCGCAGCCAAAGGATACAAGCTGGACAAGGTTGATGCTGTTATCACCGGAATCACCGATATACTTAGCCGCGGCATACATTCTTGAATGGTAGGTCCACTGGTTAAGAACACGAGTAGCGAATTTTGCAACAAGATGTGAAACGGAATCTTCAGTCAGAACGACAG
>Ga0123335_1008884_pt1 | contig 10593 bp, 7 predicted proteins | sample BiotimSIPDNA_2_FD_89707 | JGI IMG/M metagenome (GOLD analysis project Ga0123335, IMG submission 89707) | Anaerobic biogas reactor microbial communites from Washington, USA - Biogas_R2 time_0 SIP DNA | ecosystem: Engineered > Bioreactor > Anaerobic > Unclassified | place: Washington, USA... | reverse complement strand
TGCTGAAGATAGCTTCAGGGCGAAAGGTTGATGGCATTCTTGTGAATGCGTCGGGGCCGCCTGCAAAAACATTTGAGGAAACTGTTATGCAGGATTGGGATGAAGCCTACAGAAGTCTTTTGAGATGGAAAGTGGAGCTCACAAAGTTATTCCTGCCCGCTTTTCTTGAAAACAACTATGGAAGGTTTGTGTATATTGAAAGTTCTGCAGTGAAACAGCCTATTGATAATCTGATTCTTAGCACTTCGCTGCGCCTGTCAGTCGTTGGCTTTGTGAAATCGTTATCGCAGGAGGTGTCAGGCAAAGGTGTTACCTTCAATGTGCTTGCCCCCGGATACCACTTTACACCCGCTGTTGACAGACTCATCGTTAAAAAGGCTGAAAAGGAAAAGATCAGTGTAAATGAAGCCCGATCATCAATTGAAAAGGGTATACCCGTTGGACACGCCGGCAGGGCAGAATATTTTGCTACACTTGCCGTGTGGCTCTTATCACCGATGGCTGAATATGTCACAGGTCAGGTTTATGCCGTGGATGGAGGGACAATAAAATCGATTCTCTGATACCTGGAGCATCAGCAGATTAAAAATTTCTTAGCTTTACAAAACATACATCCTGTATATGGTGTCAGAAATTACAACCGAACTTATTAAGGAAAAGATCCGTAACATCCCTGATTTTCCGAGGCAGGGAATACAATTCAAAGATATCACCACTGTGCTGAAAGAACCTGATTTATTCAGTTATGTGGTGGATACATTATACACCGATTTCAAAGGAAAAGACATCACAAAGGTTGTATGTATAGAGTCGAGGGGATTCATGCTGGGAGGGGCTTTGGCATATAAACTGGGTGCGGGTTTTATTCCGGTAAGAAAAAGCGGGAAACTGCCTGCCAAAACATATTCTGTAAAATATGCCCTCGAATATGGTTCTGACACAATGGAAATCCACCGCGATGCCATAAGCAGTGAAGATATTGTACTCTTACATGACGATTTACTGGCAACAGGAGGGACCGCTAAGGCCGCTATGAATCTTATAAGGTTTCTGAGCCCCAAAAAAACTTACCTTAGTTTTTTCTGCGAGCTTGAATACCTCGACGGACGTAATAATCTGAAAGATCTGGATGTTTTTAGCTTAATAAAATTTTAACACTTCATACTATGCAACGCTCATTGATTATTGCTCTCTTAATCATGCTGCTTACTGTAATTCTTACTTTGCAGAATTCAGGCCCGGTAACCCTTACTTTGCTTTTCTGGACTGTTAACATGCCCATTGCTGTGCTGATCCTTATCGCAGTTGTTCTCGGGGCATTGATAGGTACTCTGTTTACCGTTCCTGCCATTCGCAGAAAAGATCAGAAAATCAGGGAAATGAAGAAAAACGATTCATCAGCTGAGAAAATATCAGTTAAGGAATCACCATTATCGTAATACAGGAAACTTATTTCTGCTGTTTCCGGTTACATCGTACCTGAATTTTTGTTATCTTCAGGTTTGCCGTTTAATTCATATCATTTGAAACCTGAAATAAAAACCTGCATATCGCAGTTTTTACAATTGATGAGGGTAACATTGGTTGCCTCTCTTCTTTCAATTTTTTCTATTTCACTGCAAGCCCAGTATGAAAACCTGAAATTCACTCATTATCTGCAGAAAAATGGTCTGGCAACCAATAATGTCAATGCCATCATCCAGGACCGGGAAGGTTTCATGTGGTTTGGTACCGACAACGGGTTAAATAAATTCGACGGATATAACTTTACCACTTATGTATCCGATCTTAATAATCCCAACAGTCTTGTCCATAACCAGATATTATCCATGTTTGTCTCATCCGATTCGGTTCTTTATATCGGTACCCGCTATGGGATTTGTTCATATAATGCTGCGCTTGATAATTTCAATAGATATCGATACAAACATACCAATGGTGGTATTCTGACTTTTTTCCAGGATGGCGACGAAGTATACGCTGTAAATGATTTGAGTCAGGTTTTCCTGTTGACGGGAAATAAAGCTGAGCTCAAACTCGATTTGAACTTACAGGCATATTATATTCTGAAATCAAAGGAAGGACGTTTTTGGTTTAGTTCCGAGCAAGGTCTTTTTTCATATTCAGAAGGGGAGGAAGAGATCACAGAGCACCATTTTCCTGGCTACTCTGATAATGTAGCTGTTTTTTGCCTGTATGAAAGTAAGGATAAAATATGGGTAGGTACACGGGATGAAGGTCTTTTTGAGTGCAGTAAGATGTCGGGAGAAATCAAGAAATTCAACTACAAATTCCCTTTTATTAAATCAATTTATGAGGATGAAAAAGATAACCTTTTAATAGGCGATATTGAAGGGCTTAAAATTTTTATAAATAATTCCTCTGAAATATACTCGTATCAACCTGCCGGGGATACGAAGGAAAGTATTTCAGCAACATCTGTTGATGCTATTTATGAAGATATTCAGGGTAACCTTTGGTTTGGTTTAAGATTTGGCGGGGTTAACCTTGCCTATTTCGATAAAGGGTTCAGGTATCTGGATTATCCGACCAAGGATCCTAATGTTGGTAAAACCATTATATCCATGGCGTCCAATGGTAGTAATTATGTCTGGGTTGGAGCCTATACCAACGGGCTTGAAAAGATCGATATTAAAAACAAAACTGCTGTTTTTTACCAGTGCAATGTACCTGGCAGCGGCGTGAGGTGTGGCAGTACCTATGAACTATTCTTCGAAGACGAGACAACACTATGGATAGGTTCCTATTTCGGCGGACTTCAGCGTTGCGACATGAATACCGGTAAGTTTACCTATTATGTTAACGACCCCCGGAATCCAAATTCACTGTCAGGAAACGATGTCCGGTCCATCGCAATGGACAGGGACAAAAATATGTGGATCGTATCTCACGGGTATGGGTTGAATAAATGGAACAGAAGGGAGAATACTTTTACCAGGTACCAGCATAGTCATGCAGATTCAGGAAGCCTGGCAAATGACTGGGCTTTTCATGTTATTTGCGACAGCCGCAACTATATTTGGGTTGCCACGCCGGGAGGCTTGTCTGTTATGCGAAACAACAGGAACTTTTATACCTACAAACATAATCCTGATGATACAACAAGTATTTGCAGCGATGAGGTTTTCACGGTTTTTGAAGATTCTAAAGGCCAGATTTGGGCGGGTACACGTGAGGGACTTTGTAAACTTGTTCTTTCCGAAAATCATTTTTTAAGATATACGGTGAATGAAGGTCTTATTGACAATTATGTTTGCTCCATACTTGAAGATGGCTCAGGAAACCTCTGGATATCAGGAAAAATGGGGATCACAAAACTCAACCCGCTAACAGGATATGCTGAAAGCTATGCTAAAGGGGATGGCTTGCAGGATAATGAGTTTGCAGAAAATTCATGCCTCAAAACACAGGACGGATATTTGTTTTTCGGAGGAATGAACAGGGGCACATGGTTTCATCCCGATAGTATTAAAAGAAATACTACCCCGCCCAGGGTTTATATCAGCAATCTTAAATTTTTCAACCGTCCTGTTGGTATAGATGGAGAAACTCTGAATAAAAGCATCAGATATACTGATGAAATTGTACTATCCTATAAACAGAAGGTGATCACCATTGAATATGTTGCCCTGAATTTCATACATCCTGAGAATAACAAATATGCATATAAGCTTGAGAACTTTGATAAGGGATGGAACGAAGTGGAAGGGAAGAGGGAAGCAACATATACAAACCTGGCCCCGGGGAAATATACATTCCGGGTCAAAGCATCCAATAACGACAATTATTGGAACGAAACGGGAGCTTCACTTAAAATTGTTATCCGGCCTCCTTTCTGGGGTACTTTGTGGTTCCGGCTTTTTGCATCGTTTATTGCCCTGATTCTTGTTTCTGTTATTTTCTATATCAGGGAGAAACAAAACAAACTGCGCAACCTGAAACTTGAAAAAATGGTGGAAACAAGGACAATCGAACTTCAGAAAAAGAACAGAATATTATCGCAGAAAACAAGAGAGTTGAATGCCAGTAATTTGCTTCTTGAAGAACGTCAGGAACAGATCATGCAGCAAACAGAAGAACTTCAGGCAAAAAATGAACAATTGTTCGAGGCTTCGGAAGAACTTAGAGAGCAAAAGGAAATACTGGAACAAACCAATATTAAGCTTACGGAGCTTAATGCCATGAAAGATAAGTTCTTTTCTATCATTGGCCACGACCTTAAAAATCCTATCAATGTTATAAAAGGTTTTTCTGAATTACTTACTCAGGATTATGAACAGCTCGATAATGACAAGAGAAAATACTACCTGAAACATATCGACAGGACCATCGATAAAACCCACAACCTTCTGGAGGATTTGTTGAGCTGGGCACAAACGCAAAACGGAAGGTTAGAGACCTATCCGGTAAGTATCAATATGCACCAGATGATCAGTAAAAACATCATACTTTTCAATCAACAGGCATTGGAAAAAAATGTAAAACTGAATGCTTTATTGGAAAACAATTCAATAGTTTGCTATGCCGATCAGCACATGGTTGACACTATTCTCAGAAACCTGATTTCAAATGCATTAAAATTTACCCGCGAAGGTGAAGTTACAATTAAATGCTCTGACCATTCCGATAGTAACTATATGCTGGTGTCAGTTAAAGATACAGGTGTAGGTATTGAAGAAAGTGAGATCGATAAACTTTTCAGGATTGATATGAGTATTTCTTCAAGTGGCACTTCCGGTGAAACCGGTACCGGACTTGGTCTTATTCTGTGTAAGGAATTTGTTGAGAAAAACGGAGGTAAAATATGGCTTGAAAGCACCTATGGGGTGGGCACCGAATTCTTCTTCACATTGCCAAGGACAGAAGGAGTTTATAAAGGGTAATTACTTCAGCTTAACTTGATCAGGAACTGTAGTATTTGTACCAGATAATATTAAAATGCAACCCCAAAAAAAAGCAGGTTGAAATGATGATCGTCATCCTTAATAAGGTAAGAATAACGGATACCAATATCGAAAGGCACAACAAAAGATAATAAGTGTACTGTAAAATTGAGGTCGATGCCTGCTGAACTATAATGTTCAGTTTCATTATCTGAAGTTACAAGGGCATTATCATAGAACAAATTGGTGCTTATCCGTTTCATATAGAAAAACTGCGAGATAGCAAGGTCAGGGTATAAAACAGGGAATGTATATTCTATCATACCCTTTCTCACCATGTCAGATACAGGTCGCATATACCCCCTTACAAATTCCAGGTCTGTGGTAAGTTGATAAATACCTTCACGGAACAGGGGACTGCTTCTTTCAATTCCTGCGGTTAATATCAGACTGTGGTGGTTTAAGAGCCCGGGAAAAATTAGCCGGCCGCTTGCAAGGTAGCGGTAACCATGACGATAACCCCTGAAAGGTGAATTCCAGTATGTAAAAAATAATTCCTGAGCAAATTCGGGAAAAAGATCGCGGTAAGAAACCTGTTTCGTGCGTGAAAAAGACACGTTCACGGAAGGTGAGAGCATATCGATACCCCGCAGCGTATCATCAACTGTTGTGCGTAGTTTTATATAATTAATATTGGCCCCGAAGGAAAGATTTGTCGTATAGGTATTTTTTGAGAAATCAAGGGGGATTGCGAAGCCGCCATAAATCAGTTTCTCCCTTGCTTTGTGAAGAGTGGAATCTGTTTCGTCACTAACAAAAGTGCGGCCGGCGCTAAAACCTGCATTTAAAACCGGGAAAATGCCGGCGTAGGAAATGTCAAGAAACTCCCTGTGGGCAAAATCCCTGGTGAAATAATTGATCCCTGCAGTAAGGGTTGTGGTATTCAAAAAATCGTTTGAGGTGATATTAAACCCTATTCCGTTTGTAACAGGATAGGGTGCCCATGAATGGATCCGGATGCTCTTTAAAATAGGCCTGTAGGGACGTACCTCTGAAATTACATCTTCCAAAGGATCGGGGTTGGTAAAGATATCTTTGGCTTCTTCTTCTTTCACAAGGTGCATGAAATAACTGTCTGATTTAGATGGGTCAGGCTTAAACTTGTTCCAGAACGATGTATCAGCGATCATTTCTGAAATCTCATGTCCGAGGGTGGTATAATTCTGGAAAATCAGCAGAGATTTGTCATTGGAAACGGAAACATTATAAGTGCCATAAGGACTTTGACATACTATAAACCGTTGCTTGGATAAAGTATGGATGGCATGAATGGCATCGGTTCCCGTGGCCGGAGAATTGAAAAGGATATAGTCGCCGAAAAACACCGGGTTGGCAAAATTTTCAATACTAAAAGGAATAATATCTTCCCGCAAATCTGATTCGGTATTGATCACAGAAAGCTTTCGATATTGCCCGGAGGTAATAGTAACTGCAATTATTTTACCATCCTCCGACCATGAAGGCATGCGCGCGAAATCGCCGTCATTGAACTGAAATTTCCTGAGATGGTTTCCATTTTGCGCATCGAGGATGGTCAGGTAACAAATCATATCATAACCATATTCGATGGCTGCAATTTTTTTGCCGTCAGGTGAAACGGCTGGGGCAAAATATTTTCCTTTACTGGTAAGGTTTTTAAAATTGCCCGTTTCGAGATCGTACATACAGATATTGGAATAGTCGCGCTGGCCCCACCTGAGGTCAGCTGCATAAGATGACCATACGATCTGTTTACCGTTCGAATGGCTGCGGTCTACAGGGTTTATTTCGATAAGTTTCTTTTCAGTGCCATTCTCAAGTCTTACCAAAGTGGGGGCATTATCAAAACCCGATTTCATGGCAATAATATCACCGTTTCCGGTATAATATGGGTAATTATAGTTGGTATAGCTTCGCGGTTTCAGGCTTTTTTTTGTAAACAGTGCTTCATCAGTTACCGGGGTCTTTTCGCTCCAGAGTGTACGGAATTCATCCATACACAAGCGATAAGTGCTTCTCATGCCATGTGAGGTAGACAAATTCATGGACAATGAAAACACGAGTGGCAAGGGGAACAGTGAAGTGGTCCCCAGAATTTTATTCATGGTTTCATATCCAAAGGTCTTTCTCATATAGGAAGTCATCAGATACCCGAGATGATAGTGATCGGGATAATAATTCCGGTAAGAGCCGAGATAAGCTTTTGAATAGGAGTATCGCTTATTTTCCAGTTCCAGTGCACGGATATCGCGGATAAAGGAGGGAAGACGACCACGGCCTTCACTGCTGTAAATTGTTTCAGCGCATACGGCATCGCCTTCAAAAAACCAGAAAGGCACTGCAAGGTTCATTAGAACAGTAGCGCCGGTATTTCCGAAGACGCTACTGCCAAATTCTATAAGATTTTTGTTTAACGCCTTGAATTGAACTGCATGTCTGAATTCATGAATGGCAAGTGTCTGCATCCAATCTGTACCTCCTATCAGAGATGAATTTTGGGGTGGTGTACAATAAAATCCTATATGGCGCGGAACAAGTGTCGTATATCCGTTAGAAATTGTACCCTGATTGAACAGAAACACATGTATCTTTTTCGGATGAGCGCCTAATGTTTTAACAGCCGGGTTGTATACCGATTCAAGTATTTTAGCAGTTTCAATACCCTGTTTTGTTATAGATTCAGGAAATACTACCCTGAAATGCTTTGTGTTTACCTGGTTCCATTTAACATCAGGCGGATTCTGATACTGTGAATTGGCTATAAAACAGAAAGTGAGACAAAGTAATAAAATCGTTAACTTCTTCATTTTCAACACAGATTAGATACCATATGAAATAGAAATTCCCAGGATCAGCCCGCCGGGAGTAAGCAATCCCATGAAATTATTCAGGGTTTCATCAAAATCATCCTCATGGGGAGGATTATAAGCTTCGTAGGGGTCTTTTCTCAATCTGATACCATAACCGATTTCGAAATTACCCCGAAGGTTAGATGATAATTTAAAATGAAAACCTGCTGTGAGATTTAGAGTTTCCAAAGGATGCTGACGGATATATATAGTTTCTTCCTCATAGATTAATGTAAGAAGCATGGTATCTATACCGCCTGCATAAGAAATTCCCAGTCCGAAGTAAGTGTAGAAAGGATAATGCAGGTAATAATGAAGGGCGCCTGATACTTTGGTCCCCCACAATCCGATACCACCACCGCCAGCAAGTGTAAGATTATTATAAATTCGTGCTTCACCATATAATCCTAATATTGCATTGAAGTTATTGATACCAGTGCCGGTACCTAAAAAGAACCCGGGTGCCGTATTGGACTTTAAGGCTTCTGTATGCTGGTCCTGACTGTAGGCATGCATTGTGCACATAATAAATACTGCAAGCAAAGGGTATCGTTTCATGAATAGTGTATTTTTTTCTAAGGAATGTATGATTAGTTTACTTTTACACGTTTATCAATTACTTAAATAAGAATATAATTGATTATAAGCCAGATCCGGATATTATGCTAAATACGTTAATATAATCAGATTTAAAATTAGTTAATTTGTACAGGAATAGTAAGGTCAATATGAGTTGTATCTCAGAAAAAGATTGTCGGAAAACATGGATCCGTTTGGTTGGCAATATTTTAAAATGCTTATCGGTTTTCAGTTTTTTTTGCCTGCCTCTATTATTTCCCTCATGCTCCAAGGAAAATTTATGCCTTTTTGATACCCTCGCGGTAACAAAAATTGGATTCTATTCTTTCAAAAACGGGGAGTTTCCAAAAACTGCTGTCGACACATTTTCAGCCACCGGCATATCACCGGATGGGTTGATAAGAGTGATTGCAAATGCGCGCAATCTGAATTCAGCATCGCTGCCCTTGTCAAATATCTCCGATACCACGGATTATATATTTTCATTTAACAGCATGCAGATGATCATCGATACCGTACCCGATACTTCGTATACTTCCATCACGGTTCAGGATACTCTCCGGTTCGTATATTCACGGGAACTATTATTGATATCCCCGCTTCGTGGATCTGGATATAATTATATGCCGGAAAAAGTAATTTCTACAAATAATTTGGTTGATTCTGCAAGAATTGTTCCGCAGGTACTTAAAATGATCATCGATAACGTACCCGATACTTCGTATACTTTCATCCCGGTTCAGGATACTCTCCGGTTCGTATATTCACGGGAATTATTATTGATATCCCCGCTTTGTGGATTTGGATATAATTATATCCTGGAAAAAGTAATATCCACAAATAATATGATTGACAGTGCCCGGATCGTTGTTCCGGAGGTATTTATTAAATCACAGGAAAATGCAGATAATGTCCAGATATACTTTTAAGCTTGTAATGCTTTTTCTCATTCCTGCAGCATCCTTTTGCCAGGCAGACAAGTCTGATTCTGTGCTGTTCAGAAAGTACGGACCCAGATTTTCTTTCGACGTCTTCCGGGTTATATTGGATAAGGTTCCGGGTCTTGATACTGCCAGGACCGGGTTTGAAGTGACAGCCGATTTTGAAATTTCCAAAGCATATTACCTGGTGGCTGAATATGGACAACAAAAGCTTGACTTTTCTACCAATCTCTTTGATTATGCTTCGGAAGGGTACTTTTTTCGTGCTGGTATTGACTATAATTTCCTTCAGAAGAAATTACCCCTGAACCAGTATGAAATGTTTTTCGGTGGCATCAGGTATTGCTTTTCTTCATATAGCCATGCTGCAGGTAATATTCTGATAAGAGATAATCTTTTCGGTGTCCCTGAACCGATTGATGTCGGTCCTATTGATCTTTGGGCATCCTGGATTGAAGTCACAGGCGGTATCAGGGGTGAAATATTCAGGAATTTTTTTATCGGATGGACATTCAGGGGCAGACTGATGTTGTTTCAGAAAAAGGATGAAGTTATGGCCCCTTACTTTATACCTGGTTTCGGTTCCGGAAATAAAAGAACTTCCATCGGATTTAATTACTATGTTTCTTACAAAATCCCCCTCTATAAAAAAAAGTTTGAAATCGTACATGAATAATTGATTATAGATCATTAACTGAATTATGGAAAAGGCACGGAAAATTAACAGGATATTGTGGGCAATTACAGGCACCGTGCTTGTTGCTGTTTCATGTGCCAAACAAGGTTCAATTACCGGCGGGCCTAAGGATGTGGATCCTCCTGTAGTCGTTAAAACAAAGCCACCTGAATATTCCGTGAACTTTATACCGGAGAAAAAAATTGTCATCACTTTTGATGAATATATTCAGGCTAACAACATATTTCAGGAACTTATTATTTCGCCTCCGCTGGAAGGTAACCTTACTACACAGATACAGGGAAAAAACCTAATTATTCAACTTCCGGCCGATGAATTATATGATACCGCTACCTATACCATTGATTTTGGAAATTCAATTGAGGATGTGAATGAAGGAAATGCAATTCATGATTTCAGATATGTTTTCTCCCTGAAATCCTATATTGACAGCCTGAATGTGGAAGGAAGTCTGATAAATGCTTTTGATCATAAGCCCGACAAAGAAAGGATGCTTGTGATGCTATACAGCAACCTTAATGATTCGGCGCCATATCTTGAAAAACCATCTTATATTAGCCGGTCTGATGAATCGGGGAACTTTT
>Ga0123335_1008883_pt1 | contig 10594 bp, 5 predicted proteins | sample BiotimSIPDNA_2_FD_89707 | JGI IMG/M metagenome (GOLD analysis project Ga0123335, IMG submission 89707) | Anaerobic biogas reactor microbial communites from Washington, USA - Biogas_R2 time_0 SIP DNA | ecosystem: Engineered > Bioreactor > Anaerobic > Unclassified | place: Washington, USA... | reverse complement strand
TTCCGGTACATCCAAAAAACTGGAGACCAACTATCGTAGTTTTCAGCGGCAATCCGGATCACCGTTTAACTCTTGTAAAATATGCAAACTGGCTTGGAAGTGGTAGAGGGATTATCACACTCGCAGGCATACTGATTGGTGAATTTGATCAAATGATTGAAAAACGCAAACAGTACATCAAAACCCTTTATGATTTCACTGTAAAACATAAAATAAAAGCCTTTCCGGAAGTCCTTGTCACACCCGATTTCGAACTCGGACTTAATCAGTTCCTTCAATCAACATCAATTGGACCCCTGAAACCAAACCTCGCGCTGTTTGGATGGTCCTCTGTAAGCGAACGTGCTAAAGGATTCATCAATTCTCTGAAAACTGCAAAACTTTTAAATATGAGTATATTGCTTGTTCATGATAGCGGGCTACCCAAACCTGATCAACGCAAAAAACAAATCGATATCTGGTGGCGTGGTCAGAGAAATGGTTCCCTGATGGTAATACTTTCCTACCTTATCTCCCTTAATTCAGAGTGGTCAGGAACCTCAATCCGGATTCTTCGGGTAGTTCCGGATGAAACACATAAAAAAAACGCTTCTGAAGAACTCGGGAACCTGATTGATTCCTCGCGAATAAATATGAAAATGGAATTAATCTGTTCAAAAGCCCCTTTCCCCGAACTGCTTCATCACCATTCCAAAAACTCCACTGTTATTTTTCTGGGTTTTGAAGTTCCTGATGAATCAAGAGCACAAAAATTTCAGGATAATATACGCAACCTCCTGAAAGACCTTCCCACAACCATGCTGGTATATTCAACCGGAGAAGCAGATCTTACTTCCTGATGACTCGGAAATCGGGGTCAGTATCGATTCCCAATGAATTATAAAATTAAATTGGCAATTCTACTATGCATGGTGCAACAATATTTTCCCATTTTCCTCTTAATGCGGCTCTCGCAGCTCAATTGTCAGCTCTATAAATCCAGTTTAATTTGTCTGGTACAGGTTTAGAAAATAAGCAGTTCGACCCGAAAGAACCCATTTCTGATCGGCAACTACCGGAGGTATTCCTTCACCACCATAATCCGGATTCTCGCTATACCATTCCAGATTCCAGCAATAGTTTCGTGGTGGAGCAAGTAGCGGTTGTGGGTTTGGTCTCAATTCCCGATCCTGTCCCATATTGACTATCAATAACCTGTCCTGATCACAGGATAAACCGAAATACCTTAAAACAAATCCGTTTTCACCAATAACTGCACCGTCGATTCCCTTTCGGCCGGATTTTTTTAAAACCGGCTCTTTATGCCTTATTTTCAGAAGATCGCGATGAAGTTGATACATTTCTTGATGAAGCTTACGTTCATTCTGATCGATCTTTGAAGCTAAAAATGCTTCCCTGCTTGATGGATGCGGGACCAGTGGACCATCCACAAACGCAATTCCCGGAAACTGCGAAAGAAATCTTTTCCTTCCGGCTATGGCTCTCTGTACCCCATCTCCTTCACGGTCTGCAAAATAGTAAAAAGGTGATGATGCACAGAATTCCTGACCAGCAAAAATCAGCGGTATCTGAGGTCCAAGAATCAAAAGAGCTGTAAATGCTCTGTAAAGTGACCCGGCAGATAACTCATGTAACCGTAATCCACGGCATGTGTTTGCTACCTGATCATGGTTTTGGAGGTAATGAATAAAACAGTCTGCAGGCATTCCAAAAGTTGGAGTACCTCTTGTTTTTTGCTGCCAGTAATAGTATTGACCCTGATAAAGAAATCCATATTTGGCTGCTGAAACAAACTCCTGTGGACTGGCTTTGTAGTCTGAATAGTATGCTTGTGAATGACCGCTTAGTGCAACAACAGCACTATGATGAAAATCGTCATTCCAGAGAGAATTTAAGCCAAACCTGTTAATAAGGTCAACATTCTGGTTTTCATTCTCGCCAATCAAATAAGTCTTTCGACCCTTGGAAATCTTTTTAACAGAATCTGAAATCTCATGAATAATGTTATAATCTGAATTGTCGAATATCTGTTGTGTCGCATCAATTCTGTACCCGTCAATATGAAATTCCTCAATCCAGTACTGTGCATTTGTAATAAAGTATTCCCTCACCGGATCGCTGCCCGGACCATCAAAATTTATTGCTTCACCCCATTCGTTTTTATACTTTTCGGTAAAGTAGAATGGACTGAACCTTTTCATAAAATCACAACCAGGTCCCAGATGATTATATACTACATCAAGAACGACCCCGATTCCGACATTATGGGCCTTGTTTACAAATGATCTAAACTGGTCCGGAGTTCCATAAAGATGGCTTGGTGCAAACAGGTTTACTCCATCATACCCCCATCCGAAATCACCATAAAATTCACAAACCGGCATCAGCTCCAGAACATTAATCCCGATTCCCGCCAGCTCTTCAAGAAAATCCTGAGCAGCCTCCCACGATCCATCACGAGTGAAAGTACCTGTATGCATTTCATAGATAACACAATTTTCATCAGAAATTCCTGTCCAGTTGTGATCAGTCCATTTGAATTTACAAGAATCTACAAGCTGAGAAAAACCCTTTGGGCCATTGGGCTGAAATCGTGATACTGGGTCGGGCAATATTTTATCAGAATTGTCTAACCGGAATCCGTACAAAAGGGTTTCGGGAACAGAAGGCAGTATGCCAGAAAAATAACCACCCTCTTCCCGCAAAAGTTTTAAAGATACAGTGTTACAGATATCGTTTTTGTTATTTCCATCTGGTGTATCTTCAAATACTGCTTCTACTGTATTTGAAAGTGGTGACCATACTCTGAAATAAACCTGCCCGGAAACAATTTCTGTACCTATGGGATACCGTCTTTTTTCGGGTCGATTTGATACGGAATTCATTACTGGAAACCAGGATGCAATGGTTATGCCACGTGTGGGAACATAACTTCATTATCTACTCTGAAATTGACAAACTTGAAACTGCTCGTTTTCAACAATTCAAAGGGGATGGTTTTTTACGACATGTTTCTCTTGGAACTGATTACAATTCGAAGTGGATAAATTTACATGGATGATTTTTACTATTCAATTATCAGCTTGCTTTACTTCTCAAGAAGAGCCCTGTAATTACAGAAAAGAAGTTCGCCGCTTTTTTCATCACGTAAATGTAATCCATTTCCTTTACAATATTTCCACATGCTGCACGTTTTACATTCACCGGTTTTAGCCCAGTTTCTGTTTCTCATTACTTTAAACCGGTTATTCCAGACATCCCAGAAATCATCTTTGTAAATATTGCCCTGAATATAGTCTTCACGCAATGACGGGCATGCGGAGATTGAACCGTCAACAAGCACAGACCCGATTCCAATCCCTGCACGGCAAAAAAACGGGATATCCCTTACTTCCATTTCATATCCACCCAGAAACCCTTCACACCCGTATGAAGCGATTATCTTACCTTCGCGACGAGTATCACAGATAAATTCCATTACCGAACGAAGTTGACTTCCGTTGAGTTTCACTTCCTGATTGTCCCTTGCCCTTCCCTTGGGAAAAACAGAAACCACTCTCCATTTCCTAACTCCTGCATCAATCAGAAGATCCTTTAATTTATCCAGTGTTCGGATATTTCTCTTATTTACACACGTAACAACATCAAAGAACAGCTTTTTTTCCGAAACTGCTCCAGCCAGTTTCACAGCTTCCAAAGCCCTTTTATAAGAACCTGGCTTACCGCGAAACCAGTCATGCTCCTTCTCGAAACCATCCAGACTGATTGCCAGGGAACTCATCCCCCCGTTCATAAGATTTTCGAACCGTTTTTTTGTCAACAAATACCCATTTGTAACGATTCCCCATGGGTAACCAAGTGTATGAATTTTGCGGCCCGCCTCTTCAAGATCTTTCCTCATAAGAGGTTCTCCACCGGTTATTGCCACAACTATTTTTGATGGGTCAGCATGTTTTTTGATATTTTTCAGGACATTCAAAAAATCCTGTGCAGGCATATCCGGATTATCCGGATTTTGTGTACAATCACTTCCACAGTGAACACAATTAAAATTACATGAGGTAGTACATTCCCAAAAAAGGTAATCCAGTGTATGAATCTTTGCCTCTAGACTCTTTTTCAGTGAATAAAGATCAAGAGCAATTCGTTTTCTTAAGGGAATTTTGTCCGGAATGATCATTTCAGGATAATCTTTGAATTTATACCAGAATTACCGGTTATTATGTTTAGAAAATATGTACCGCGTGCAACTTTTTCTGTATTCCAGACAATTAGACCATCACTGGATATTGATGGCGAATAAACCAGTTCTCCACGGACATTTATAATATTCACATTGTATTTGCTCTTTTCGGACCAGTTTCCAATTTTTATACTTACCTGTCTTCCCTGTGTCGATTTTATAATTGGGACAGTTTCTGGTTTTTTTGCAGTTTTGATATCAGTGGGGATTAATGGTTTCAGATATAATTTCAACGTATCATTTATCTCATCAAAGTTAACATCAGCACCTGAAACATACCTGAAACGATCTGTTTGGGAAACTGAATCTATTTTCAGAACTGTTGCCATTGAGTAAAAGGGTTCATCATTTTCAAATATGAAACAGCCGTTTGAATCGGTAACTGTAGAATCTACCGGGTAATACTCCGTAGACGATCCCACACCATAAACGGGAGACATTACGGAACACAAATAAAGTTTTATATTAGCCAGGACGGTTGAATCTGCGCCACTGTACGCAACACCCTTTAGATTTTTTTGTCCCTCTGAAACAGTTCTTGCAAAAAGTCCTGAGCCAACGCAGAAAAGTGCAAAAACAAGGGTAACAGCTTTATTTATTAGAAGCAAAACTGAACGGATTGTCCATCCTGATGCTTTTAATACTTTTTTACCCATAACATAACTCCTGGAAAAGTTTTATAAGTATTCACCTTAAAAATCAGTTTTCCTGGTACTTTGGTTCTGCATTAATCAGTTTTGCAAACTTTTTCTGTTCCACATAAAACCGTGGATTGCTTTTAAAAGGCTTGAAATGAATCTTTATAATACTTTTGAAAGTTTAATTTTGTCTGTAATAATTTTAATAGCCTATATTCTAAATCTACAATAATTATTTCAAAAATTATCCTCTCTTAAAAAGATAACGCTCTCCTTACAAATTCCGTACAATAAATTTTATTATAATGTACCAGGATTTAAGAACTTTTGCTGGATATCTGAAATCATGACTTTTTTCTTTTTTCGGGACGGACTATCTTTTTTCTTTTTACTCTAAAAAACAAAAAGATAGTCTGTCCCGAAAATCCCATCAAAAAAGCCGGATACTTATAAAAGTACCCGGCTTATTAATTTAATTATAAGGCTGTATTATTTTACGATATTGATTTTTGACTGCCTTACAATTGATTTACCGTTCAAGCCTTTTGCATTGAATCTGACAATGTACATACCGTTTGAAATATTGTCGGTTGAAAGAGTTGTTGAAAGGCTTTTTGCATTTGAAACAGGAACAGATTTAACAACAGCACCTTTTGTGTTGATCAGGCTGATTTTACCATTTGAAAGCTCTGAGTTGTTAAAACTGATATTGATTTTTCCATTGGAGTAATTTGCGTTAAAAGTCGCTTTTTCTGACCGATTGATTGGTCTCATTATAGTATGTGTAATTGCCCCATCCGGAAAATAAACATTATCAACGGCCAGAACACCTGCAACCCCTTCAGCACCTTGAACTTTAATCTGAAGTTTGGCGAGTTTTGTGATATCCAAATCAATGCCCACTGAACTCTCCCAATCATCATGGTATAAAAATTCACTGAAAGGAATTTGAACTGCAACCCAACTGTCACCAGTCAGAGGTAAATCTCTGAACATTACAACACCGGAACCACGTGATTCTGAACGATCCGGATTATCAGCATCGCCTACATCATTAACATCATAAAGTTCAACAGTAGCTTTTTTCATATCTCCATCGGCCTTATATTCGAAATAAACACTGTTTGCTCCGGCCTGAGTACCATTAAAATATTTGCATGTGGCAGAATCGTAAAGGTTACAACCAATTCCAACAAAACCTAAAATCTGAATAGTATCTTGTGGTATTGGCGCGCCTAGCTGAAAAAGTAACTGGGCACCTTTTCCTTCTGACCCAGTTCCATCTTCAAAAACTATATCCAGACGACCTGTTTCTTCATTTTCCACAGCACCAGACATTACAGCTGAATTTCCGCCAATCTCCACATCGTTATATGCATACCAATACTGTGTCATCTTATCCAATTCACCTTCGTAAGGCAGTTTAATCTGCTGGGGAACTGCACCATCAAAATCCGACAGTTTACTCTGATTGCCAGGTCGTGCAGGAGGCGTTTCCTGAGTCCACATAAAACGTGAAACATAAGTATAATTCATAACATAGATATCATCGATATCCAGACAATCTTCTTCAATTGTAGTGTTATCTTCACCGCTAACTTCCCAGGCCAGTTTGGCACTAAGATCCAGGTTAAAATCGAATGGTGCGTCTTTTTCTGCCCAATCAGGCTGTGCCATATCAGCAAATGCAATTTCATAAGGTGTCCATTCACCGGGAGAGGCAGTAACCATTGTCTGGTAATAACCATAAGAAGAATCTTCGATAATATCCATTGTCTCAACTTTAAAACGCACCTGAAGTTCTGAAGTCTTGGATCTGATTCTAAATCTGACACCAGCTGCTTCTCTTAAATCCAGAGTTTCACCTTCCTTACAAAGCATGGAACCCATTCCAACATAAGGAAAAGCACAGGGCTCTGTTTTACACCATGAAGCTTCCCATTTTTCACCAAATGTAAATGGCATGGTAGCATACGAATTATCTGCTTCTTCTCCAACTGTAAACACATACTTTTTTACTATGTGATTATCAGTTTCATCACCAAAAGCGTGCCGAGGTTCTTCGGTGTAATCTACATTGACAACAGAAGGCGTCGTACCAGCACCTGCTCGAGGACGGTCATCTTCTTTTACCCCGGCATTATCATCATAATAATACCAGTAATATTCAAACTCATTCTGGTTTGTTCCATCTGAATGATCATCAAACAGAGCATCTTGTGCAAACAGCCCTGATGACATAATCAGGAGTGATGCAGCCAATCCTGAAATTATATGTTTTTTCTTCAAAAGTCCCATAAGACCCCCATATTAAGGTTAAAATTATTTATTTGGAGATTCATATCCAGCTTTTCATGATATGTTAGTACACGCTTTATATCCAGAGGTTCAGATTCACGAAAACAAAACAGGAATAAAAGCGTAATAAAAATCTGCTTTTTTATTCATTTAAAGGTTTAAAATAATATATTTTGTTCCTTCTAAGGAAAATCTGATACTTAAGCTGTTAATAAACAATACAAATATACAGATTTCATCAATATAGTTGCTTTTGACCAAATCGTCAATATGTTTATTGATACTGCAAAATTGCAATTACTTTTTTTTGCTTAAAAAGACACCACCTTAAACAGATTAAAAGAATGTTTTAATAAAGTCATTATTTTAAAAATCTAACTTTACCCCAAATTAATTGCGACAATAATATTTTATGAACGTGTCTGATCAATATTGCAACTATATTTGTGTATGTATCAAATGTTTTTTGATAAGTCTGTACTCAAATATTGTTCAATTTTGTTATATTATCATTAATGTTTAAATAAAGTCAGAATAAATTTAATCGCTTTACAGGAGTCTTTATGACCAGAAAATTCTACAGAAACCTTTTTTCCTGTATTTTTATTTTTGGAACAACTTTCTCTCTCTTTTCTCAAACACCAGTACAAAAGCATGGGTGGCTCAAAACCCAGGGAAAATATCTCCTAAACGAAAAAGGAAATATCGTGCAGCTTAAAGGCATGAGCTTTTTCTGGAGCCGGAGTGACTGGTATAATCAAGGAAGTAGTATTGATCACTTTTACAGCAGCAGTATGGTTAATTTGCTGGTAGACCAGTGGAAATGTACAGTATTACGTGTTGCATACTCTACTGACGGCGGGAGTCCTCAAGGCTGGAACTATTGCCAGACAGTAATTGATGCTGCCATAGCTAAAGGAATCTATGTAATTATAGACTGGCATGCCCATGACGCTCACAATCACGAAAGTCAGGCTGTCAGCTTTTTTACTGAACAGGCACAAAAATACCTCGATGTTCCGAATGTAATTTTTGAACCTTACAATGAACCCACTACTGCCGGACAAGCAACACCTGAAGACGGCAGCCCCGCCAATGCCATTCATACATGGGAAGCAATAAAGCCTTATCTCACTAATGTTACAAAAGCGATACGAAACACCGGTTCAAAAAACCTGATAGTTCTTGGTACACCTTACTATTGTCAGCATGTTGGTGTAGCAGGCGAGGACCCGGTTACAGATAACGGTAAACCGTTTGAAAATGTTGCATATTCATATCACTTCTATGCTGCCAGTCATGGAAAAGAAGCATACTATTATAAAGTAGAAGATGAAGGAGGCGGACAGGAAGCACGGTACCTCGAAAATGGTGTATTACGGGTACCTGTTTTCGTATCCGAATGGGGAACCTCCCACTCTAATGGAGGTCTTGATGGTAAAAATCAAATTGATGAAACCAATACAGACTGGTGGTTTGAAAACTGGATTGATAAATATCATTTGAGCTGGTGTAACTGGTCAGTTTCAGACTGGCAGGCTTCAAGTGCTTTTTCTGGTGGAACAGGTGAAAGCAATTCAGGAAGAATCGTAAGAAAATATCTTAATAACACAAAAGATGAATTTGAACCGCCATGGGTAGCAGGCAGTAACGGACCTTCAGGCGACTCTGTTTTTACCATGCCAAACCGTCACGCTGCAGTAAGTTACAATAAATATTATGGTACGAATATAATAGCAGAAAATGCTGCTTTTCTTGATCGGGATACATCAGATGTTAATGGTTCCAAACTTCGCTGGTTAAAAGTAAGTGAAGGTTCGGACATAAACTGGGTAGAGTATAATTTTAACCTGAGCAGTTCAACCAGGTTTTTTATTCTTAGATATCTTGCAAAAAGTGGAAATGGAACTTTTGAAATTCATGTTGATGGCGAGAAAAAGGCTGATTTTTCAGTAACACAAACCGATTCCTGGAAATCTGATCATGTTGAACTGGATCTTTCATCAGGAAAACATAATATTAAGCTTTATTTTACAAACACAAGCGGCAGTTATAATCTTAACTGGCTTGAGCTGGCATCTGAAGTAAGTACCTTGCCACAAAAGATATCTCTGTTCAATTCTGCAAGCCCTGTGATATCCAACAGATCCAATTCAATACAACTTGTTTTTCCTGAATCTCACAGCTACTCATCTTTTAGCCTGATACAGGCGAATGGCAGTATTTATAAAAACGAAAAAATTAAACAAAACAGATCAAACATTCAGATAAATAATTTATCCAGTGGAATATGGTTTTTAAAACTAAACGGACTTAAAGGACCGGAATATTCCAAAATCGTAATTACAGGAAAATAAGATTAATTTTACATAAAAACCTGAAACGGGGTAACAACCATGAAAAGAATTATCGCAGTAACAGTTGCGTTAATATTTACATCACAAGTATTCGCACAAAACTATTCATCACTTCATAATCTGGTTATCAAATTCTATGGTTACCAACGTGCCGGATTAAAAGACGGAATATCATACAATCTTAATAATATGGAAGAACACAAGGGTGATAACTATAATGGCAGTCCTCTTGATGGAGGCTGGTATGATGCCGGTGACTACATAAAATTCGGTATGCCTTTATCTTACACAGTGTATTGCCTGTTAAAGGGATATGATATCTGGCCTTCATCTTATGAAGATAATTACAGCATGTCTTATGGAAGTGCGGACGGAATCCCGGATATTCTTAACGAAGTTAAATTCGCAACCGATTACCTTATGAAAGCAGTAATAAATGAAAACACTGTTATTCTGGATGTAGGGAACGGTGGAGACGAACACGATACATGGGGTGTAAAATATGGAAGTGGAAGAAGCGGGGGGCAGATCCATACATGTTCGGGCGCTGACATACCGGCTACTTACTCAGCCTGCCTGGCGCTTATGTCTACTTTATACAGAAAACATTCTGAGTCTTATGCAGACTCCTGTCTGGAAAAAGCAAAAACCGCTTTTAGATTTGCCAAAAAGAAGTATGATGCCGGACAACATTTTTGCAACCCTCAGGGTAGTTTTTATTCTTACAAGGATGATCAGGGTAATGAGCAGAAAAACATTAATGAAAGAATAGCTGCTTGTGGAGTTGAACTTTACCGGGCATCAGATGACAGTGATCCCAATATGAACACTTATGAAGCCTGGGCCAGGAAATCTGTTGTTGCCTTGTCAACAAACATGGGGTACAGTTTTATCGGACCACTCGCTTCCTTTGAAGTGTGGCGCCAGGGCCTTGGAACCTCAGGTGCTCTTTCTACAAATATAGGATTTATTACAAGCAAGATTCATACTAGCGGAAGTTTCAAAGATGTATATCAGAACAGCGGATGGGGTACTGCCCGTGATGTTCCAACTGCTGC
>Ga0123335_1008882_pt1 | contig 10594 bp, 7 predicted proteins | sample BiotimSIPDNA_2_FD_89707 | JGI IMG/M metagenome (GOLD analysis project Ga0123335, IMG submission 89707) | Anaerobic biogas reactor microbial communites from Washington, USA - Biogas_R2 time_0 SIP DNA | ecosystem: Engineered > Bioreactor > Anaerobic > Unclassified | place: Washington, USA... | reverse complement strand
TGCACGATCGTTGCAAAGTTATCGTCCAGGAGCACCATGTCGGATGCTTCTTTGCTCACATCCGTTCCAGTAATGCCCATTGCAACGCCAATGTCCGACCGTTTCAATGCTGGGGCATCATTAACCCCATCACCCGTCATAGCAATAATTTGACCGCGCTTCTTCAAAGCTTCGACGATCTTAACTTTGTGTTCTGGGCTGACACGAGCATAAGTAGACACATCTTCGACGATATCGTCAAGATCATCAACATCCATCTGCGCCAGCTGCTGCCCGGTAATGACCAGTGTTTCATCATCGCCCTCATCTTCAGCGCTTACAATCCCAAGATCTCGGGCAATATGTAAAGCCGTTAAGGGATGGTCACCCGTGATCATCACTGGACGAATGCCAGCTGTCCGGCATTCCGCAACTGCGTCCCTGACTTCAGGACGCGGCGGATCAATCATCCCGGTTAAACCTATAAAGACCAGGTTATCTTCAAGTTCCTCTTCTTTATTGGATTCGGGCAATGTATCAATCCACTTCATCGCAACACCCAACACCCGCATACCCTCTTTAGCCAGGCTATTGTTGGCTTTTTCAATCCGCCCTTGCCATTCGGGACTGATTGCCTCAATTTCACCCTCTGACCAAACTCGATCACAGATATTAAGTAAACCGTCAACAGCACCTTTGGTGAATACCACATATTTATTCTTCGGTAAATAATCAAACACAAATTGGTAGGGCTTTTCCTGAACAATTTCAGATTGCCCCTTGATCTCGTGCACTGTTGTCATACGTTTCCGCTCGGAGGTAAAGGGGACCTCATCAACCCGAGGCAAGAGCTCTTCCAATTTTTCTTTCCATAAACCTAATCGCGCTGAGGCAACAACCATTGCCCCTTCCGTTGGGTCACCTACCGTATGGAAACCTTCGCCATCATCATCCGGCTGAAGCAAAGCGTCATTCGCCAGAGCGCCACCCGCCAGCAATAAGGTGATGTCCTTATCAGGTTCTACAACGGCTTTCTCCTCTTTAGAAAGCGTCGCACCGGAGCGTTCCATCTGCGTAGCCAGGTCAAGCCTGGTGCCAGCAACATCCAGAACGGTTACGGTCATTCGGTTTTCAGTTAATGTTCCGGTTTTATCAGAACAAATGGTGGTCACAGACCCCAGGGTTTCCACGGCTGGCAGCTTTCGAATAAGTGCGTTGCGCTTGACCATTCTTTGGGCACCCAGGGCAAGGGCGATCGTTACAACTGCTGGTAAACCTTCTGGGACTGCAGCCACAGCCAGGCTAACCGCCGTTAGGAACATTTCCTGAACCTCTCCACCCCGCCAGACGCCGACTGCGAAAACGATTGCGACCAAAATAAATGCACCAATCGCTAACCACTTCCCCAGCTCATCCATTTTGCGCTGCAAAGGTGTCTTTTCTTCGTGAACTTGCTGAAGCAAGTCGACAATATTTCCCAGCTCTGTTTTCATGCCGGTCTCAACCACAACAGCGGCACCGCGTCCATAGGTAATGGCTGTTCCCATGAAAACCATATTTTTCCGATCACCAACAGGTAAGTTTTCACCCTCAAGGTGTTTATCGGTTTTGTCAACCGGTACCGATTCGCCCGTAAGGGCAGCCTCTTCTGCTCTGAGATTGACCGACTCGATCACACGGCAATCCGCCGGAATGCGATCACCGGCTTCAAGTAGAACCACGTCACCAGGAACGAGACCGGAGGCTTCCACTTCCTTGACCTGTTCGTCTCGCCGGACTTTGACCGTGGGAACAGCTAGCTTTTTCAACGCCTCCATCGCTTTTTCGGCGCGATATTCCTGAGTGAAGCCAAGGATGGCATTCAAGATCACAATGATCAAGATCATGATCGCATCTGTTGTTTCACCGATCAAGAATGAAATAACAGCGGCAACCAATAAAATAATCACCATGATTTCTGTAAATTGGCTCAGCAATACGACCCATGGACTGCGTAGTCCTCTTTCTTCCAGTTGATTGGGGCCATATTTTTCCTGGCGTTTTTCCACTTCTGCAGAATTCAAACCATTGGATGATGTTTCAAGTTCTTCAAAAACCTTCTTTACATCCTTCATATACCATGGAACCATATACATTTCTCCTTAATAATTCAAAAATAAAACAATATCACTATTCTTCAAAAATTGAAAATCTCTGATTTTTACGAGATTTCAGTTTTGTCCTTTATTTTAACCGATGTTGTATTCCTCACACATACAAACAGTCACCTAATCTTCAAATTTGTGGTCTTTTTATTCTCAAAACAAATTGTGAGCAAAATGCCAGCCGGGGATAAAGTGTTGATCGAAAGGTCTCCATAATGTTGTTGACTACTGCTGTATGCGATTCAACCAGGGTTGATTCTAACATGTAAACCGGAACCCACTCACTAAGAATCCTCTGCGTATCGATCAAATCGGAATAACGATGTTAACGATCCAATGATGCTTTAACAAATAAAGTTCCGCAATCACTGCGGAGGTGGTAATTAAACTTTACTTCATTCGCCATAAAAAAACCATAGATTATCTATGGTTTAAGGAAAAAGAAATACTATTTTTTCGACCCAAACTATGAATGCCTGCTGATAATTACATCACCCACATCAGCCCCAATATCCCTACCAACAATCGGGCATTTCACCTGAAATAGAAAGTAAATGGGGGCATCAACCTCAGACAGTGTTTCATAATTTCCCATTCCTTTTGCCAAAATTAAGGGTGCAGATTTGAACCTTTCCTGAAAATCAAGGCTGCTTTTCGAAAGCACCACGCCCGGGAAACGCACACCTGTGTCGATAATTTCTGCAACCGAATCGATACCAGCCAGGACTGCATCTTCGATTGTCGCATCATTGATCACCGGACCACCCCGCACAACGTAAGTGACCGACTTGGGGATCCTTTCGATAAAAAGCCGATCGAAGACCGTTTCTCCTGCATTATCGGCGATGAACAAGACCGAATCCACACGATCAATACTCTCTCGGAGGGTTTCCATTTCATCAATCGCAGGTGGCTGATGTAAGACTCGCATAACAACTTCCCAAAGGTCATAATCAGGGTTGGGTCCAAAATCCATAATATTGCCAGCAATGCTTATACGGAGTGCTGTCGAAAATGGATCATCAGATTCCTCGATGATTTGGTGCAGATCTGTCACCATACCCAGCGCCTTTTCTGTGGCTTCCCTTTTGACAGATAAGTAGGGATCATCACGACCCACCATTTCCCGTACGAGATCATGCACCCGGGCGCCGATCTCCGGCGGCGTTGCCCCATCCGGTATGTGTTTTAATGTTTCCAGGGTTTCCTGAATTATTTCCCGGGTCTGTTCGGGTGTGGCACCGGTCATCCGGGTGGCTTCAATCGCCTGACGCAAGAAACATGGGTAACAATCGTAATAAGTCTGCATGGTTGCAATGTTTACCTTTTTAGCTGTGAGTCTAATCTTTCGCGATCAAATAGACCGATCAGCACAGGTTGACGATCTGAATCCAAAAATTCAGATGATATGATTTTGACGATGGATCATGAAAAACCTGGCGCGGATCAAAATCCAGGAGACTTAAACCTCTGGCCCGATATGGGTCCCCGACGGCAGTACCGTTCGCTTGGGAATAACAACAATGCCGTCCCTGACTGTATAGGCATCGGTTTCAATATCTGTTCCAAGTGGAAAAGGCTTAATTTTGACATCCTGACCCATCCGCACGTTCTTATCGATGATCGCACCTTCAATATCACAGTTCTCGCCGATCCCAATGGGAATGCTGCCCGAATCATCATAGTAATCCGCTCCCATCAACACGGAATCCTTGATCCGGGTGCCGCTCTTGATATTACTGCGTAAACCGACCACAGAATGTTCGATCGTTGCGTCCGTAATCTGGCAGCCCTCAGCGATCAACACATTATGCAAATGAGAATTGGACAGGCATGAACCCGGTAAAAACCGTGCATGGGTATAAAGGCGATGGTCAGGATCAAAAATATTAAAACTGGGCTTTTGCATGGTTAAATCCAGATTGGTTTCATAGAAAGAACGAATGGTTCCAATGTCACGCCAATAACCCGAGAATTCATAACCAAAAACGCGGTAATTCTGTTTGACACAATACGGAATGATGTCGTATCCGAAATCATCAAAATCCTTTCCTTGTGTCTTGAGTGACAAAATATCAACCAGCATCTCAAGGTTGAAGAAGTAAATCCCCATCGATGCCAGGTAAGGCTTCTCAGGGTCGTCTCGGGTCACAAAATCATCCAGAATTTGCGGATCTTTTGGCTTTTCAGCAAAATCCACAATCCTGCCCTGCTGATCCCGTTTCAACAAACCAAACCGAGAGGCACTATCACGCTCAATCGGCTGAACAGCAACAGTGACATCCGCCTTGTTTTCCCAGTGAAAATTTGCCATTTTTGAATAATCCATGCTGTAAAGATGGTCCCCAGCTAGGATCAACACATAGGAGGAACGTGCAGATTGGATCTCAAGCAGTTGTTTTCGGACGGCATCCGCTGTCCCCTGGTACCATTCCATCCGCTCCATGGTTTGCTCAGCTGCCCAGATTTGTACCCAACCAGTATGGTAAGAATCGAAGTTGTATGTGCCGGTGATATGCCTGTGAAGGGAAACCGAATTATATTGGGTCAGGACAGCAATTTTGTAGATATTCGAATTGATACAGTTGCTGATTGGAATATCGATTAATCGGTATTTTCCGGCGATCGGAACTGCAGGTTTGGATCGCATCATGGTCAGAGGATACAGGCGTTTTCCTGCACCACCACCCAATATGACAGCTAAAACCTCACTTAATTTTGGCATTAGGTCTCCTTCCTAGGTCCCAGTTATTTAATCCAAAGCTTTGATTATAGCCTCATTTTAACCGATTATTGGTCGAGCAAGGTATCCAATATTGAGATTTTTTTCACTGTGTGATTTAAATGAATTGCTTTCGATCCTGCACCATCTGCATAATCTCGGCTGCTGATTTCAATGTGCCTTCGCTAACCGGACCGAGCATTTGGGCCAGTTCCTGCCGGCGTTCTTGATCTCTCAATGAAACCACCTGCGTGAGCGTTCGCCCATCCGCCAATTCCTTCATGACACGCAAATGTTGATCACCAAATCCAGCCAACTGCGGAAGGTGTGTAATGCACATCACCTGGTGTCGACGGGAGAGAGTCCATAACTTTTCACCCACAATAAATCCCACCCGACCGCCAATGCCCTGATCGATCTCATCAAAGATCAGGGTAGGTACGCGATCCGCATGGGCTAACACATTTTTCAAAGCCAACATCAAACGGGATGTCTCACCACCGGATGCAACCTTTACCAGGGGTTTGAATCCCTCTCCCGGGTTGGTTTCAACAAAGAATTCCACCTGGTCATAGCCCGTCGCGTCAAAAGCAACCCGATCGCCATTTTCCAGAGGCAGTCCAGAGGGATCCATCCGAACATCCATGGATACCCAAAAACGCGCCTCAGCCATTTTTAGATCATTCAATTCAACTTCAACCAGCTGCCCAAGCTTTTCCGCAGCTTCTAAGCGCTTCTCACTCAGATTTTGAGCTGTTTCAGCACACTCTACGAGAAGCTGTTTTTCACGGATTTCCAGCCCTTCGATGCGCTCCTCTAAATGGGTGATCGATTCTAGTTCCTTGCGAGCATTTTCGCCAAAAGCAATGATTTCCTCAATCGTATTACCATACTTGCGCTTGAGGTTACTGATCAGGTCGATCCTTTCCTCGATCTGGTTGAGCAAATTGGGATTAAATTCGATGGATTCCCCATAGTTTTGTAATTCCAATGCCAGGTCTTGCAAACCTGCCAAGTTGGATTCTGCCCGTTCAAAAAAAGTGCCTGTTGACGGATCAATTCTTGAAAGGCTGCGAAGAGCTTCTACCACCTCCCCCAGCAGTTCGCTGATGCCGGGAACATCCTGCGCACCTTCTTCAATTAACATTAATCCTGTCTGCGATAATTTTGCCAGGCTCTCGGCATTTGCCAGCCGTACCCGTTCCTGCTTCAAGGACTCTTCTTCTCCAACGGTTAATTTTGCTGCATCAATCTCCTGGATCTGATAGGTGAGCATATCCGTTTTACGAGCCGCTTCTTTCTCACTCTGACGGGCAGACGCCAGTTTCTTGCGCACCTCCCGAAGCTGCGTGTAAAGTTCTTGGTAGGCTGTCAATGGTGCTCCAACATCCGCAAAACGATCTAATAAAGACAAATGATTGCGCACATGCAGCAGTGAAAGGTGCTCCGATTGCCCATGGATATCCACCAGGTACGAACCGACCTCCCGCTGCAGGGCAGCCGTGACCGTGCGCCCATTGATCCGGGAGATATTGCGACCTTCCAGCCGGATTTCACGGGCTAGCGTGATAAAATCTTCGTTTTCCTTATCCTTGAGAGAGTCTGCCTCAAGCAGTTCAAAGACGGCTGGTTTGATCTCAGGCGTCAAATGAAAAGTTGCCTCAATCATAGCCAGATCATCCCCGGTGCGAATGGTTGTTGTGTCTGCTCGTCCGCCCAAAACAGCCTCAAGCGCATCCAGGATGATCGACTTTCCCGCGCCTGTCTCTCCAGTAAAGATCACCAAACCATGGTTAAATTTGAGATCCAATTGTTGGATAATGGCAAAATTTTCGATGTGTAATTCAGTTAACATGAATGACTTCTCTGTAACTCCTTATAGGCGACGACTGCCAGAAAGGCGATAATAAGCGGATGGAACGGCCAGCACCAGGTAAAGCACCTGGTAACCCAGGGGTAAAAGACTGAAAAGATTGAAGGAGCCTGCTCCCAGGCTTAAAACAAAATTCAGCCCGATAACTAGGATCAGAGGCAGCCCGCCAAGGATGACCCCTGCCACTACCACCTTAAACAGGCGGATGCTGCGCCTTTTCTTGATCACTAAACGCACTGCTTCTGCAATGGTAACGCCGGCAGCCGGTGCCAACAGAACAGTAAAAAAGCCGATCGCCCTGACGATAAAGCTGCCGATAAGTGAAAGGACCAGGGCGATCATGAATCCAAACACATAATCCAGGGGTTGACTGGTATCAAAAACCTTTTGCTGCTTTCGAACACAATCCGGGCACCGGTAGCCGGTCGGTGTCAGGATGGCTTCCTGCGGTGTGATAGGTCTTCCGCATTTGCTGCAGCGAAGTGTAATTTCTTGTTCAGGTGAAGAAGACTCGTTGTCCATACGATCAATCATTCGATTTCATTTTAAATAGCGGATTTTGCTCCATATATGAACCCAGATTGCGATAAAAATAACCGGGATCTTCAAAGCGCACCATAAAAAGGGATTTTTTGTGTGCCTGGATTTGAACGCCATCCCCACTTGTCAGATGCTGGGGCTCATGCCCATCCAGACTGACAACTGCCTCGTGCTTCGTTTTCACCTTGATGAAAACCGAAGCGCCTTCCGACAGGACAACCGCCCGATCCACCGAGAGGTGTGGGGCAATTGGCATTAGCAGGATGTTCCTGATCTCTGGCGGGAGGATCGGCCCGCCGGCAGCCAACGCATATGCTGTGGATCCTGTCGGTGTTGCTGCGATCAATCCATCGGCAATGTATTGAAACAATTCAGCACCATCCAAATAGGCTTGAATTTCGATAGGACGAACATATTGACCGCGCGCCACCACCACATCATTGATCACATCAAAGGAGGCTTGTTTTTCACCTGCCCGCACACAATGGGCACTCAGCATCATCCGCTCTTCAAAGCGATACTTGCCATCAAAAAGCTTTGGAAGGATTTTTCGCCAGTTTTCACGATTCAATTCAGCCAGGAAGCCAAAACGCCCCACATTGATCCCGAGCAGCGGGACATCAACCGGGGCGCACAAATGGCCGGCGCGGAGAACCGTACCATCCCCGCCAAGGGCGATCAGCAAATCAAAGTTCCTTGCCTGAACTGATTCCCGAAGCTCTTCATCATAAAGAGAACCACTTTGCGAGTGTAATCCTGCGTTTTCCAGGAAAGTACTTACTTCTTCTGCAATGCCTAAGGCTTCAGGGATATTGGGATGCGCCAAGACGGCAATTTTCTCTGGAATGGTGTGTGATTGTGTCATAACGCCCTAATTATAGCCGGTTTTGAGGGGCATCTCAAACCACTGGTTGTTTATCTCGGGCAGATTTATTCCACCCAGATCAATTCTGGGGAAGCCATACCCGAGATCTCAGACTTAATCTCAACCATGTCCAAACCCGGAAATCCAAGATGATAAAGGACGCCATCACTCATCAGGAAAAAGCCTTTTGAGTCAGGTTGCCACAAGACTCCGTCAACCGTTTTCTCGGTTAATGTTTGCAGGGGGCGGTCACTGGGAGGTTGATACAAGCGGGCACCTGATTCCCCATCCGTGCCATCTCCCCAGGCAACCATCCAGTTGCCGAGCGGTGACATCAGCACGTTACCTTCACCTGGCAAAGTCACCTCGTCGCCATCTGCGCTGAATGCAAATACCCCCGATGATCCTTTGACAACAAACATCCCACCCGGATCACAAATCAAATCCTTATACTCCCCTGCACGGATCAGACGGTATTCAGCTTGATCCGGGATTTGCAAATAGACCCCCGCCGTTAACCTGGATTGTAATGCAAGTTCCTCATTCAAGATAAAAGCCAACCACCCTGAAAGTGGGTCAAACGCAGCCTGACCAAACCGGCCCGGGAAGAGAATTCTTATTTCCTGGTTCTCCACATTGATCAACCGCAGCGTTTGGAGACCTTGTGCTGTTTGGGAATAACTGATGAACTGCTGAGCATTCAACCAGCCTACAAAAACCTCGCCCTCACTGTCACGATCCGGCAGATAAAGTGAACTTTGATCATCATAGCCTGGAACGCGCACGCCTGAAACATTTTCGGACCGCACACCTGTTTCCAGATCACTTTCCCCAAACTCTTGGGAGACCAACCAATTCCCACCAGGTGACCAGAATGGCGTGGCGTTATGGGTGTAAAGACCGTTCAGGCGCTCAATCTTACCGCTCAACCTGGTCAACAGATAGAGATCACTGGAGTTATTATCCAGGGCAGCAGTAAACGCAAGATGCTGCTTTGTTGGTGACCACGCCAAACCATCTTTTCGAGTCACCGCATCCAATGTTTCAACTGCTCGAGTCCCGGTCTGATTGACAATCCGGCGTTGAACATCGATTGAAAGCAGCGGTGTCATTTTTTCAACCTTGCCAGAGGGTAAATCAACCCGGTAGAGGGCTAATTCATCGGTATTGAGAGGTGATCCTGCTCGCAAGTAGAATTGACGTTCGCCAGGTACCTGCCCTCGCAGAAGATCATCATAAATCGGTGGAGGTAACTGGATCCTGATCGCCGCCTTCATTGTCATGTCATAGGCATGGATCATCCCGGCTTCTTTCTCAGTAAACACCAACCAGGGACCCTCACCGGATGTTTCTGCAGTGGGCTGTGGTTGCGGCGTGACTGTCCTCTCCTGCAAGGTAGCTGTGAGGTAGTATGCCGAGAATGTTTTATCAAGCTCAACAACATTGGTCTGTTGGATTTGCTCCGCTGCTGTTTCTGTCCGAGCCAGTGCCTCTGCCGACGGCGTCCCGGACCAGGCAGCAGGCGTGGGTGATGTCAGCCTGCAGGCGATCCCCGTGATCAACATTATGCCTGCAAGACAAAGTAAAATTTTCTTTGTTGAACTTCTCACCAACACAAGTTATTTAATCCTCAAGAATCTCAAGACTGGACATGGAAGCAACCAGCGCCTTTAGCCCCAAACCCTCAAAATATACTTCAACGGTCTCATCGCCATATTCAAGGCGACTATTTCGTACAATCCCTTCACCATAAACGGGATGGACCACACGCATCTCGGGGAAAAAGGCCTGTTCACGTGCTTTGGGTGGTGGAGATGATTCGCGCTGATGAGATGGCGCATAAGGCTGATCCCATTGATACATACTCCGGTCATAGGTAGCCCGTCGTTCTAAGGGGCTGCTGATTCGCCCGTTGATCAAATCCTGTGGTAAGGCATTCAGAAAACGCGATGCCTGCATGGGTTCATAACTACCATAAGGACTGCGTCGCCTAAGTGCTCTGACCAGATACAGGCGGTCTTTGGCGCGTGTAAGCCCAACATAAAATAAGCGCCGCTCCTCCGCCATTTCTTCTGGATCGTCCATCGAACGGCTGTGGGGCAGATAGTTTTCATCCAGACCGATGATAAACACTCTTGGGAACTCCAACCCCTTGGCGGTGTGCAGCGTCATCAATGTTGGGGCATCCAGGGTTTCAGGAAGGGTGTCCTGGTCTGCAACCAGTGCCATGGCTTCGAGAAATTCACCCAGACCGCGGTCCTCATATTCCAGCAGTACATTTCGCAGCTCAAGAACATTTGCCCAGCGATCCAGCAGGTCATCACTATCATCTTTGATATAGGATTCATACCCTGTATCCAGCATGATCTGATCAAACAAATCTCCCATTGAAAGCCTGTTGATGTTCTCTCGCCATATGGTTAATAATTTTCCAAAGGGACTCAAACGATCCGCCGATCGACCTAATTGCG
>Ga0123335_1008881_pt1 | contig 10596 bp, 8 predicted proteins | sample BiotimSIPDNA_2_FD_89707 | JGI IMG/M metagenome (GOLD analysis project Ga0123335, IMG submission 89707) | Anaerobic biogas reactor microbial communites from Washington, USA - Biogas_R2 time_0 SIP DNA | ecosystem: Engineered > Bioreactor > Anaerobic > Unclassified | place: Washington, USA... | reverse complement strand
ATTTGGGCTGGATAGCAGACTTACGCGTTAGGGTTTTCTCGAACTTTTTTTATGGTGGGGGTGCCGATTATACATCAATTCGTAGGTAATCATCTTGAACGATGATTTAACCACTTTATTATTGGGTAGCGCTTATGAACGCTGCAACTTTATCTTTAGTCGGATGCGTACCCTCGGCGCCAGAAAGGTAACAGGCAGAGACAGCGTTTGCAAGCATAAGGCGACACTCGTCAGAGAGGCCATTAAAGTCGCCAAAGATGTTGCCAGCGTTCCAAGCGTCACCAGCACCTGTCGCGCGGTATACTTCAATCTTGAAGGTTGGCACCACGATCTCGCTGTCGCCTCGAAGGCTAGCTGAGAAAAGCGTAGTGTGGAGATCAATCCTTGCCGAAAACCGTCTCGCTATTATTCTCGCTGCTTCCATCGCCAAATCAGCAAAACTCAACTGTGCCATCTTCTCTTTCAGGCTCTCATCTAGCAAGCCAGCGTAGGTTATGGCTTCGTTTTCGTTTAGGCTAATAATGTCTATTTTATTGGTTCTGAGCACTTTTTCTATGAATTGGGGTATGCCTTGCGCGTTTGGGTTAGGGTCGGCCGTGTCAAAATAGGTTTTGCTGCCGCCTTTGAGCTTTGCATGCCCAAAAACCTTCTCCGCCAAAACCGTTCCATGCTTAAGTGTCCCTGCCCAGTTGAACAGGCAAGTATAATCAGCATTATCGATTAATTCATAGTCGCTCTCATCGAGGTCCAAGGGGCCAAAATCAGCTAGTGAACCCACATCTCTTAACATAACATTGATTTTCTCATTAACGCCCCGCAACTCTAGCGCGGTGGTAATCGATGCTTTACTGCAAATTTTAGTGTGGGATAAATCCGTTGCTGAATCCTTGAAGTGGTACTTTAGCAACTCTTTCCCATATTCGCTTGTACAGATTATCGGCGTCACAGAAACACCCAGGTTGGCCAGGGCTGAAGCGGTGTTTACAGCGTTTCCGCCTTTCATGTCTATCTGATGTATGCCGTCTATGCTGCCGCCTTTACGCTTGGTCACAGCGTTAACTGAATCAGTGAATTCATTTAGATTCCAGGGCAGGTTTACTATGCGGTCTAAGAAGAAGTCTGGCATAACCACAACTTTGCAGGTTTTGTGAGGCTGCTGAAGGAAGCTTAACAGTTCATTTCTGCATTTCGCTAAGGACATGAAAAGGCTCCTTTAGAGTATCTACCACAAGCCTAAAATAATGTTTTGATGATGTGTGAAGGATTATAGCTAACCTGCAATTGGAGCACTCAGATTTGCGTTTGCAATTTAAAAAAGAAGTAAGTCTTCTACTCTTAGCAATTTCATTATTCGCTGTTGGTACATTCATCTACTCTTACCAGACAACAAGCACTGAAGCCGCAAGCTTAGCAGCAAGCATGGTTTATCCATACCGAAGTCTTGCGCTAGCATTCGTCGGTGTAGGCTTCGCATCAATGGTGATCGCCTCGGTTTCTTATTCTAGAAAAGCAAAAAGCTTGACAAAAGCGGAATTAGCTGCCTAGTACTGTTCTGACAAGCAGCCAAACCATATCTCCGCCAAAGAGTGCGACAATTAAGCCCAACGTGACAAAGATCAACATTGGCAAACCTGGCGTTGCCCAAACATAACAGTCAATGTTTTTGTTTTCTATAGCATTGGATAAGCGCTGGACAATCTTATCACGGCCTTCCTCCTTTGGGACGATGACGAGTTTGCGGTTCTCAACGTAGCGGTCATCTACGTCCTCCATGGGGTAAATGTGCCACTTCTCTTTCAGTTTGCATATGTTCATTTTGTAGCCTGTGATAAGAACCAATATTTTTTTGCCGACTGATTCGCAGGCAAGTGAACCTGTAAACATGGGTACTTTGTGTCTTTTATGCCAGATTATATTGCGCAGTAGCATGTAGACTCCGCTTGCGGCTGCGAAGAGCACTGCATTTCCGAAGATGACTATGGGAAAGATTATGTTTGACTGCGGCGAGATCGCAGATGGAATAAGCGGCGAGAAGAGTACTACTGGGGCGAAGGGCAACGCGAGTGCTATGCACATGAGCGCTTTTGAGTCTGCTCCTCCGAAACCGCCAGTATAGAATAGCAATAACGCTATCGCCACAGTGACGCCTACGCTTAGCGCATACCATTGTAGCGAAAATGGCTCATAAAGTATCAACTCTGAGAGCGTCAACGCTAGCGCTATGGGTGCATAGATAGCCCATACTTTATTGCTGACTTCTCGGCAGACGTAGTCCCGCCAGGATGCATAAATTAGAATAGCTAAAGATACCGCTACGCTTGCCGCCATCAAGATAACTTGTAGACTTAGCACCGATACGCCTCAGGAAGATGTGTTTCTATGTGTTATCGCGCTTATGAAGATATGTTTGGTTGTGTGTCTCTGGGCAAAAAGACAAGAGCTATAAAATATAAAAAAGAAAGGATGGCTTACTTTAAAGCGATTACTTAGTCACCTCCAATTGCTCTAAGATGTTATCGTTACGGCAATGAAAGGCAGGTTTGATTACCTGTTCGACAAAACAACACAACACCCCTACAACGAGCAGAAACCCAGAACAGCAACCAAACGATTTTTAAAACACTCCCGCATCCACTACCAACAACATGTGCTAACGAAGGAACCAGCATGAAGCAAACAACAAAAATCATTAACCAAGCCAAAAAAGAAGGCAGAAAAGCACTCCTTGAACCAGAAGCAAAAGCTATCTGCGCAGAATACGGCATCACAGTAAACAAATTCGACGTAGCAACAAACGCGAAGGAAGCCGTTGCACAAGCCGAAAAAATCGGTTATCCAATAGTCCTAAAAATCGTTTCACCAGACATTATCCACAAATCAGATGCAGGTGGAGTAAAAGTTAACCTAAAAACCGCCGCAGAAGTGGAAGCAGCGTTCAAAACAATCATGGACAACGCCAAAAAGTACAAGGCTGACGCACAGATAGTCGGCGAAATCGTTCAGGAAATGGCCCCACAAGGCACAGAAGTCATCGTTGGTGCAGTAAAAGATCCGCAATTTGGACAGACAGTAATGTTCGGCTTAGGCGGCATTTTCGTTGAACTGCTAAAAGACGTAAGCTTCCGCGTAGCGCCACTCACAAAAGAAGACGCAAAAGAAATGATCATAAACCTTAAGGCGTTTCCTCTGCTAAACGGCTACCGAGGCTCTAAACCAGCAGACCTCAATGCACTCGCAGATGTCCTCTGCAACGTTTCAAAGATGATTCTGGACAACCCAGAAATCAAAGAGCTGGACCTTAATCCAGTTATGGCTTATCCAGTCGGCTCAAAATGCGTCGACGCAAGAATCATCCTCGAATAAAAAACCCTATTGCCCTTTTTGGGCTTTAACCTTCTTTTTGTAATTCAAGCTTGTATGCTCTTCTCCGGTTATAACGTATCAATCCTAAGCCGCCGAGGACTGCTACGAAGCCAGCTATGCCGCCTCCTACCCAAAGCGGTGTTAAGTCCTGCTGTTGAGAGTGGGGCTTAGTGTTTCTTGTTGGGTGAGCCGATGTTGCGGGTTCTTCATATGGCTCTGTGGGTTCAGGCGTTGCTGTTGGGGTATCGGTTGGTGCTTCTGTAGGCTGGTTGTCGTTGCTGGATTGTGTAGGGGCGGGGCTGGGGCTTGGTGAAGGTGAAAGTGTGGGCGTGATTATTGCTGGCGGCACTGGGGAATCCGTTGACTGGTAGGCGCCTATGGCGTATAGTGAGCCGTTTCTTGCGCCAACATAGATTACGCAATCAGCAATAGACGCCGAAGCGATAATAGAGGACCCGAGGTTGTACTGCCAAATCTGCACGCCAGACGACGCGTTGAGTGCAGAAAGGATGCCATCGTTGCCTCCTATGTAAACTACTCCGGCAGCAACGGCTGGGCTTGATTGAATATGCAGTGTGGACATAAACTGCCATAATTCATCGCCTGTACTGGCGTTTAGGGCAAAGAGTTTCTTGTCTGCTGATTGATAGATTACGCCGTTTGAGTATGATGGAGAAGCAATTGTTGAGGATAGATGGGCGGTTGTGTGGTTCCAGATTCGCTCTCCGGTCTGGGCATTCAGCGCGTACACGTTGCCGTCGTATGACGTGACATAGACGGTGCCGTTGACGACGACCGGAGACGCGGATAAGCCATCATATGATTCACTTCCACTACAGAGGAATTTCCACTTCAAAGTGCCTGTTGCTGCGTTAAGCGCGTAAAGGTAGTGATCGTCTGAACCTACATAGACGGTGTCGCCTGCAACTACGGGGGAAGAATTAACGTAGTCGCCAGCTACAAACCGCCATACCAGCCCTCCATCGGAGACGCGGAAGGCACATAGGGAATCGTCCGCAAAGGAGCCAACATATAGCATTCCATCTGAAACTGCTGGTGTAGAAATGAAGGCGTCAACTTCTGACGTTTTCCATTTAAGTGTTCCCTTGTAGGCGTCTATGGCGTTAACGCCGTTTATGTTACCGATATAGACGACGCCGTCGAGTACCACTGGGGATGCTAGCAAACCGTCGCCGCAGTTATAACGCCAAAAACATCTACCAGTTGAGGCATCTAAAGCATAAAGGTAGCCGTTCTTAGATGCATCGTAAACTATGCCGCCTGCGATTGCAGCGCTAGAAGTGACGGAATTCAGTGAACCCGTATTGTCTACGTCGAATTTCCACAGCAGCTTGTTTTCGATTAGTGTGTTGTTGTCGGCGGTGCCTGTACGTTGCGGGTTCTGCATGAACATGGGCCAAGAATGCGATGGGTACGGTGCAATTACATAGCTGGTTGACGCCACATTCCCCTGTCCGTCACTGAAAGCAATATTGTATAAGCCACACGGGGTCTGTGGGTTAAAGGTAATTGTGCCCGAGAAGTGACCCACCAAATCCGCTACTGCATTGTTCACTGTGATAGCTGAATCGTTTGCTGTAGCGGTTACTGACGCGCCTGAACTGAAACCTGAACCTGAAACAGAGATTATGTGATTTGTACCCACTAAGCCGACAACAGGTGAAACAGACACAGACGCCTGATTGGATTTACCGAAGGCATAGACGACGCCGTTGACGCCTCGGATGTAGAGGATTCCGTTGGCTACTGCAGGCGAAGACGAAGTCCCAGTATTGCTAAGCGCGTAACTCCACAACTTCGCACCACTGTTGATGTCAAGAGCAGCGATACTACCGTCGTTTCCCGCAACGTATACTCTGCCTCCTGCTACCGCACACGAGGAACCCATACCCGGCGAAACGGGGTACTTCCAGAGCCTCTCGCCCGTAGTTGTCTCCAGTACGCTGACGCCGCTTCCGCTTGTTGGCACAATAACTTTGTCGTCGGCTACTGTTGGCGAATGGTCAGCGCTATACCCTGTCCCAGTGCTCCATATTGTTGAGCCGTCTGTAGCATTTAATGCATAGCTTAATTCGTCGGAGCATACAAAATATAGTACGCCGTTTGCGTACGCTGGGGAATTATAGGTGTTGCTTATTCGGAAGGTTCTGCTCCAGCGCAGTTCACCCGTTGAAGCGTTTATGGCAAAGACGTATCCGCTGTCGCTGATGAAAACTGATCCGTCTGCTACGATGGGTGTATTGCCTCCGTTTGTTCCGATGTAGTAGCGCCAGATGTATTCGCCATTGGTTGCGTTCATGGCGGTTACGTTGCCGCTTTCGCTAATGTAGAATACGTTGTCTACAACTGCAGGAGAGGAACCGCTATAGCGTCGATTATTGCTCCAAATGACTTCGCCGTTTGAGGCGTTAAGCGCATAATTTGTGCCTTCCCAGACAGAAACATAAACAACTCCATCAACCACCGCCGGAGAACTAGTTGATAGGTAACCTAACGTTCTGTTCCAGATGAGATCGCCCGTGTAGGCGTTTAATGCGAAGAGTTCGCCGTCGTCAGACCCGATGTAGACTACGCCGTTTACGATGGCGGGCGAGGACCCGACAAGCGATTGGGAATTGGGTTCTTTGTGGGTGTCAAACGTCCAGAGCAAGTCATGGGCAATTGGGGCGACGTTGTCGGAGGTGCCTGTGTGGGCGGCGTCATGGAGGTACATTGGCCAGTCGTCGCTGGAATCCGAGGCCGATGCGTCTACCGTTTGGGTGCTGGCTGAGTTAATCTGGACTGTAGTTACTATGCAGGAGCAAAGCATTACTAAAAGTACTATGAGGCCTACGGGTTTAGGGTGCATTTATTCACCGTCTTCTCATTTTGGGTTGAGACTTGTTTGGGTTAAAAGCTTTTTCGTAAAGAACTCTTGACTAAAGCAGAACTTGCCTGTCTATAATTGGAAAAAGCCTAGGAAGATGTCTTTATGTCTGAAATGGAAATTAAACCAAAAAATCGTTTGCTAAATAAACTAAACCTTGTGGTGTCGCCACAACCAACCAGCAACCCAAAGCAGACGCTGAACCAAAAAAGCAGTTTTCTGCAAAAAGTTATGGAAGATGAAGTAGCAGGGGCGGGATTCTCTTCTTCTTCTAATTTAAAAAAAATAATTCGGCAATTCCCTCGCTTCTAGAAGTGTACCAAAAAATACAAAAACAGTATCCCCCTCAATCATGCAAGAGAGAGCAAAAAATGGGTTTCGCAGTAGAGGTAACTTCACTTACCAAGCAGTTCGGGCAAATAACCGCCCTAAACGGCGTCAGCTTCAAAATTCAGCGAGGCGAAATATTCGGATTAATAGGCCCCAACGGCGCAGGCAAAACCACAACCATCCGAACAGTCTGCACCTTAATCAAGCCAACGTCCGGCTCAATCAGCATCTTCGGATTAGACGCCGTTAAGCAGCCTGAAAAAACACGCGAAATCCTCTCGTATCTACCTGAAGAGTCAGGCGCGTACCCGAACCTCACCGGCTGGGAATACCTCAATTTTATGGCTAAACTCCAATCAGCACCCGGCACAAACATACAGCAAACAGTAGCTGAGGCAGCAGAAATCTGCGGCTTAGGCGACAGGCTCAAAGACAAAGCAAAAACCTACAGCAAAGGCATGAAACGCCGACTGCTGGTTGCACGTTCACTGATGACTAAACCGAAACTGGCCGTTCTAGACGAACCTGCATCCGGCCTAGACGTAATGCAAGCCTATCACATCCGCGAAATCGTAAAACGCTACGTCAAGGAGCACGGCGTAACCGTGATGCTAAGCAGCCACAACATGCTCGAAGTAGAGTTCCTCTGCAACCGCGTCGCCTTCATCAACAAAGGCCAAGTAGTCATGGAAGGCGAACCTAGAGAACTTAAAGCGAAATACAGTAGCGAAAACCTTGAAGAGGTCTTTGCCAAGGTGGTCGGCTATGCTTAAGGGCTTTTCAACTATTCTGCTAAAAGAGCTCAAGGAGCTGATGCGTGACCCAAAAATCCTCATCGGCATGATTGTGCTGCCGCTCATCATGTTCCCCGTGTTGGGTTTAGTTATGGGTTACGCGGTGGAGACGGCGCAGTCTGAAGCGCTGAAAGCTAACCTGCTAATCGTTAACAACGATACAGAGAACAGTGTGTGGACTAATAATTTCTTGACTTACATGAATTACAGTATGAACACGGTGGTCGTAAGCGGCCTTACTCCTCAACAGGTAATCGAACAGGGCCTGCTGACGCAGAATAACGCCACGATGTTTCTGCTGGTACCTGAAGGCTTCGGCGCAAACCTCACGCGGCATGCCGAGGGAGACTTCAACGTCACCGGCTCCGTCACCATGTACGGCGTCTTCAACGCTGGCGGAGGCATATTCAGCGGCGCAGGCGGCTCAAGCGTAACCTACCTCGTTGAAACCTTTAACCGCGCAGTCGCACCCGACATGGTTAATGCGGCGCAGTCCAGCATCGTGAAAGGACAAATACAGGAAGGCGTCGACTCCAGCACACTTGGCAGCTTAATGATGACGCAGGCGATTGCGCTACCACTTACCATCATGATTATGCTTACCTACGCTATGCAGATTGCCGCAACAAGCGTCGCCATGGAAAAGGAAGAAAAAACCTTGGAAACGCTGCTCACTACTCCTGTGGATAGGTTTGCGATTTTGATGGGTAAAGTCGCCAGTACCATAATCGTTGCAGGCGTCGCTGCAGTCACGGTCTTGATTGGCTACAACTATATGCTTGGCTCGATCACCTCCAACATAAGCGGCGCAGTCGGTGTGAACGTGGATTTGGTGGCGTTGGGTTTGGTTCCCTCTGTAGGCGGCTATGCCCTATTAGGCGTTAGTCTTTTCTTTACGCTGCTCTCGGCGCTGGCGCTAGCAGTTGTTATGTCGGCGTTCAGCGAAAACGTTCGCGGTGCACAGGCGCTCGTCGGTTACATCTACCCGCTGATCTTCATCCCCTCGATGGCGCTGATGTATCTTGACTTCAATTCGCTGCCGCTAGCTGTGCAAGGCATCTTCTATGCAATCCCATACAGTCACCCCATCATCGCTTCACGCGCCGTCGTCACAGGCGATTACCTCACCGTCATCTTAGGCATAATCTACGTTGCCGTCTTCACAATCGTGATAATGTACGTTGCATCCAGATTGTTCGCTACAGAAAAGATACTCACTGCGAAACTGGCCGTTGGCAAGAAGTGGAGCAAAAAGCCAAACGAGTAACCGCCTACATTTTTCTCCTCTCATCTGCAAATCCAAAACTGTTAACTTTTTCTTTACCAGTAAATCAAAATTCGTCTGTTACATAAAATAAGCATTGTGGAGTCGCCTCAACCAACCTGCAACCCAAACCAACTGCTGAAACAGAAACTGTTGCTTCAGCAAAAAGTTTTCATTGATGAAGTAGTAGGCGGACTTCTCTTCTTCAACTAATTTGAAAATAATTTTTTGATCTACTGTTACTTAAGCGCCCCAATCAGCCGGCAATAACGCCCGAACACACTGTCGAATACACTTCTATGGTTTGTTTACGTGGAGACATACAAATCTTAAAATTAATTAGCGCAGACAAGTGATATACATATTGTCAGTGTACTATATTTGGGGCACTGCGGGTGTTGATATAGGGTTTGGCTGAGCAGCAAAAGGAAAGTACAGTTAACGTGCTACTCGTTGACGACGATACCTCACTGCTACAAGTCGCCGAGCTTATTCTAAAAGACATGGACAAAACCCTCGTTATCGAAACCGCAACAAACGTTGAGACGGCACATAAGCGGCTTGCTGAAAAAAACATCGACATAATAGTTTCAGATTACGAAATGCCCAACAGCAACGGCTTAGACTTCATAAAAGAACTCAGAGAGAAAAACAACAAGATCCCATTCATTCTATTCACCGGAAAAGGCCGAGAGGAAATAGCGATAAAAGCCCTAAACCTTGGCGTAGACCGCTACCTCAACAAGATCGGCGACCCCGAAGCGGTATACAAAGAATTAACCATAAGCATCCATCAACTAAATAGACAAGCAAAAGCACAGAATATGCTTCAGGAAAACGAGGAAAGACTGCGCCTACTAATAGACTTCTCCCCAGATCCGGTGGTTATACTTGATGTCGAAGGCGTCGTCTTAGACATAAACAAACAAACCGAAGTAATGCTGGGTTTTACAAAAAGTGAATTAAAAGGCAAAACGATGGTTACAACAGGCATTGTACCTGCAGAAACAATGCAGAATATGTCTAGAGATTTCTATGGAACAGTTGCTGGACAAACAGTAAACTCAATTGAATATGAATTGAAACGAAAGGACGGCACAGTCGCTATCGTAGAGATCTCGGCGTTTCCTATAAAACGATGGGGTAAAATAGAAATTTTAAGCATTGCCCGAGATATTACACACCAGAAAAACGCTGAGGCCGAATTAGAGCAAAAGTTCGAGACGCTCGAGCGAGTTGCAAAAAGCATCGACTCTGGCTTAGCCATAATAGGTAAGGATTACCGTGTTGTCTGGGCGAATTCTATTCTTCAAACCAGAATAGATGACCGCAACAAACATTGCTACCAGCTATTCAATAACCTAGAAACACATCTGTCCCCACTGTGGTGTAAGGAAGGTTTTTGAACAAAACGCCAGCATCGACGTACATGAATACCAATTCATAGATAGCAATGGACAACCGATGTGGGTTGAGCTCCGCGTAACGCCTCTTAAAGGAAAGAACGGCGAGGTAGTCGGCGCAATAGAGCTTGCAGTGCCAATAACTGAACGCAAAAAAGCTGAGCAGGAACTCCGAGATAGCGAGGAACGCTTCGCCAAGTTGTCTGCCGCAGCCTACGAGGGCATCCTAATCAGTCGAAACGGGATTATTCTAGATGCTAACAATCAATTTGCTAAATTCCATCAATATGACGTAAGAGAGCTAATTGGAAAACCGGCGTTGATGCTTGTAGATCCCAAAGATAGAGACACAGTAAAAATGAATATGTTAAATGGCTTTGAAGGCCCCTACGAGTTTTTAGCTCTACGAAAAGACGGCTCAACTTTTCCGGTTAAAGTGCGAGCCAATTCTATGAATTATAAAGGTAATTCCGATAGAGTCAGCGCTGTACTTGACATTACTGAACGTAAAAAGGCAGAAGCTGTGTTTACTTCGATTAATGAAAAGCTACGGGT
>Ga0123335_1008875_pt1 | contig 10602 bp, 8 predicted proteins | sample BiotimSIPDNA_2_FD_89707 | JGI IMG/M metagenome (GOLD analysis project Ga0123335, IMG submission 89707) | Anaerobic biogas reactor microbial communites from Washington, USA - Biogas_R2 time_0 SIP DNA | ecosystem: Engineered > Bioreactor > Anaerobic > Unclassified | place: Washington, USA... | reverse complement strand
TAATCGCAGGTTGCGATTGTCTCTTCGCACAGGCCTGCATAGTAGCTGTGCACGAAATAGTAGTCATCATTACTGTTAGCTCCCTCAAACAGGTGTGATTTCATTGACGAAAGATTGTTCCATCCCATATGGGGTATGATTCCTTTCGCGGGAAACCGCTTCACCGTGGTGTGGAAAATGCCGAGGCATTGTGTGTTGCCCTCCTCTGAATGTTCACACATCAATTGCAGACCCAGGCAGATGCCCAGCACCGGCTGCGTTAACGATTGAATGATCTTGTCCAACCCTCTCTCTCTTAGATAGGATATGGCACTCCCTGCTTCACCTACACCGGGAAAGATTACCTTCTCCGCCTGACGGATCTCATCAATGTCACCTGTAACTTTGCACTGGTAACCGAGCCGTTTCACTGCGTTTTCAACAGAGGTGATGTTCCCAGCGTTGTATTGAATGATTGCAATCATCTTATATCACTCCTTTCGTGCTGGGAATACCTGTTGTCTCTCCCCTTTTGACTGCCATCTTTATGGCACGGGCAAATGCCTTGAAGATCGCCTCAATCTTGTGGTGTTCGTTCTCACCCTCTGCACGGATGTTCAAGTTGCATTTTGCACTGTCGCTGAAGGATTTGAAGAAGTGGAGGAACATCTCGGTGGGCATGTCGCCCACCCGTTCACGTTTGAAGTCGGCATCCCACACCAGCCAGGGACGTCCCCCGAAATCGATCGCAGCCTGCGCCAGACAGTCGTCCATCGGGAGCATGAAACCGTAGCGCGAGATCCCTTTCTTCTGTCCCAGTGCCTGCAGAAATGCTTCACCCAGAGCGATGCCGCTGTCCTCAATGGTGTGATGCTCGTCGATATGAAGGTCTCCCTTTACCTCTACAGTCATTCGGATTCCACCATGACGGGCAATCTGTTCGAGCATGTGATCGAAGAATCCCACTCCTGTTGAAATGTTGCTGCCGCCACTCTCGTCAAGGTTGACCTCTACCAGGATATCTGTTTCGGAGGTCTTGCGGTGCACCCTACCGGTACGTGGTTGTTCTTTCAAATAGCGGTAGATCTCACCCCAGTCGGAGGTGGTAAGATCCGCTTTCTGATGTGAATCATTGCTTAACAAGATTGATTTACATCCCATGTTTATAGCAAGTTGTATGTCCGTTTTTCGATCCCCAATTACAAATGATTCCGCCAGGTTGTAGTTCCCTTTCAGATAGTGGGTGAGCATGGCTGTACCCGGTTTACGGGTGGGTAATTGTTGGTGCGGGAAGGAACGGTCAATCAACACCTCGCTGAACCGTACTCCTTCGTTTTCAAAGGCACGGATGATCTTGTTGTGTGCGGGCCAGAAAGTCTCCTCCGGGAAGGAGTCGGTACCAAGGCCATCCTGGTTGGTGACCATCACCAGTTCATATTCCAGTTCTGCCGCGATACGGGAGAGATACTGAAACACCCCGGGATAGAATTCAAGCTTCCCGAGGCTGTCGATCTGTTCATCCTCCGGCTCCAGGATCAGTGTACCATCACGATCAATGAATAATATCTTCTTCATAATTTCCGATTGCTGTAGTTTTGAATTGCAGTGAGAAGCTGGCGATTCTCAGCCGGTGTTCCCACTGTGATGCGCAGGCAGTTGTGCACAACGGAATGACGGTTGCGCACAATCACTTTCTCTTCTACCAGGCTGTGATATAGTCTGTTGGCGTCATCGACCTCCACCAAAAGGAAATTGGCATCGGATGGATAAATACGAAGAACCACTGCCATCTGAGACAACTCTGTTTCGAGGAGAGCTCGTTGTTCGAGGATCACCTTCACCCTGTAGGCATGTTTCTCCGGTTTGGAGAGGGCCTTGAGTGCTTCCAGCTGGTTGAAGCTGCTCACATTATAGGGAGGTTTCGTCTTGTCCATCAGTGCGATGATATCCTTGCCAGCGTAAGCGATGCCCACACGTGCGCTCGCCAGTGCCCAGGCCTTGCTGAAAGTCTGCATCACGATCAGATTGGGGTAACGGGACAATAACTCGGTGAAGCTTTCACCGCTGCTGAAATCAATGTAGGCTTCATCCACCACCACAATTCCCTGAAACGCATCCAGCAGTTGCTCGACACCCTGCAGGCTGTTGCCTGAAGGATTGTTGGGAGAGCAGACAAAGATGCATTTGGCACTTTGTTGCAGTATCAAGTCCATCTGCAGTTCAAAGGTATCTGTCAAAGGAACTTCAATTACCTCCACGTTGTTGATGCGTGCCGACACCTCATACATTCCGTAGGTGGGTGGGCAGAGGATCACACGATCTCTTCCCGGTTCACAGAAGATGCGAAAGACCAGGTCGATCACCTCATCACTGCCGTTGCCGATAAAAATCTGATCGGCAGGGATGCCGCGAAAGGCAGACAATGCCTGCTTCAGTTTCCGCTGGTGCGGGTCCGGATAGCGGTTCTTCCTGCCAAACGGGTTTTCGTTAGCATCGAGAAAGATTCCCTCATCACCGCTAAACTCGTCACGTGCGCTGGAGTAGGGTTTCAATGCCCATATGTTGGGACGTACAAGCGCCTGCAGATCAAAATGTTTCATCTTTGCTGTTTTCTTCGTTTCGTTGCATTTTTTCTGCCAATACGGATCCCAGACGCAGTGATACCGCATTCTTGTGGGCGAAAAGCTCTTCCGCTTCCGCCATCGCCTCAATGGCGGGACCGATGGAGAGAATCCCTTCGGGGCTGAGTTGCTGGAAGGTGATCTTCTTCACGAAGCTGTCGAGTGATACCCCACTATAGGCTCTGGCATAGCCGCTGGTGGGAAGCGTGTGGTTGGTGCCACTGGCATAATCACCCGCACTCTCGCAGCTATAGTTGCCGAGGAAGATTGATCCGGCATTCACCACACTGCGACTAAGCAGTGTAGGGTTCTCAGTAGCCAGGATCAGATGCTCTGGTGCATAGGCATTGCTGAACGCGATGCAGTTTTCAAGATCACGAAAGTAAATGGCCCTGCTGTTTTTCAGTGCCTGTGTGGCAAACTCTTTCCGTGGGAGTGATTCAAGCTGCAAGTCGAGCTCCTTGTTCACATCCTTAATCACCTGCTTGCTGTCTGAAAGCAGGATCACCTGGCTGTCGGGCCCATGCTCGGCTTGTGAGAGCAGATCAGCTGCTACAAAAGCAGGGTTGCAGTCCTTGTCTGCAATGATCAGTACCTCGCTGGGGCCGGCCGGCATGTCGATGGCCGTGCCGTAGAATTGTGCCGACCGTTTGGCGGCCATCACGTACTGGTTCCCCGGACCGAAGATCTTATCAACCTTTGGAATGCTCTCGGTGCCGAAAGTCATGGCTCCTATGCCCTGTATGCCGCCAACGGCAAAAATGCGGGTGACACCTGTCTGTGCTGCCGCATAGAGTATTGCAGGATGAATCTCGCCCTCCTCATTAGGAGGAGTACAGAGCACGATTTCACTGCAGCCGGCAATCCTTGCCGGTACCGCCAGCATCAACACGGTGGAGAAGAGGGGAGCCGTGCCACCTGGGATATAGATACCCACCCGTTCAATGGGACGCGACTCGCGCCAGCATACCACACCGGGTGATGTCTCGATCTTATGTACATCCTCCTTTTGTGAGAGATGAAAAGTTTCAATATTCTTTTTTGCCAGCGCAATGGCCTGTTTCAATCGCTCCGGCACTCTCTCGGCTGCCTGCGCAATGATCTCCTGATCCACCTCCAGTGTCTGCTGTGTTGGGAAGTCGAACTTGCGGCTGTAGGCCAGCACTGCTTTGTCGCCCTTGCGGTGGATGTCGTAGAACATCTTCTCCACGGTATCCATCAGCTTGCGCTGTTTGATGAGCGGACGTTCGGACAGCTTTTTCCATTTGCTTTCCGAGGGATTGTTGATTGTTTTCATCTTGGGTGATTCGTTGATTAGCAGATTAGCAGATTATAGACAAAATAATTCTCACATCAGCATATCTTCACATAATTACAGGATCATTTTCTCGATGGGGATTACCAGGATCCCTTCGGCACCGTGACGCTTCAGCTCATCAATCACTTCCCAGAAGTCGTCGTCGCTTATCACCGAGTGAACGCTGCTCCAACCCTCATCTGCCAGGGGCAGGATACTGGGGGAGCGCATGCCGGGCAGCAAACGCACAATATCGGGCAGTACCTTATTGGGAGCATTCAACAGAACATACTTCTTTCCTTGCCCCTCCTTGTATGACTTGATGCGAAAGAGCAACTGATCCAGCAAAGATGAAACGGCGGGTGAGAGGTTTTTGTTGCTGATGAGCACCGCTTCGCTGCGAAGAATTGTCTCCGCCTCTTTCAGTCCGTTCATGATCAAGGTGCTGCCGGTACTCACGATGTCGAAGATGCCATCGGCCAGACCGATGCCTGTAGCTATTTCAACGCTGCCACCCAGTTCTTCAATCTTTACCTCGATATCTTTTTCCCGGAAATAGTTGCCTAGAATCTTCGGATAACTGGTAGCGATTCGTTTCCCTTTGAAATATTCAAGTCCGGTGTATACCTCTTCTCTGGGAATGGCAAGAGAGAGACGGCAGTTGCTAAAGCCCAGTTTCTCGACTACCGTCACATCTTTCTCCTTCTCCCACACCTCATTTTCACCCAGGATACCAATATCGGCAACACCCTGCTCTACATATTGTGGAATGTCATCGTCCCGAAGGAAGAGGATCTCCATGGGAAAATTACGGGCTGTGGTTTTGAGCTTACGATCTCCATTGGAGACTTTGATTCCGCACTCGGTGAGCAATTCAAGTGATTTCTCGCTCAGCCGTCCGCTTTTTTGGATTGCAATCTTGATTTTTTCCATTTTTCTTTTCATTTGTCTGAATGCATCGATGTCGGAAAAAAAAAGCCCGCCTGATGCACTTCAGACGGGTCTATAAATATTGTTAGTGTTCACACACATCTATTTCAGCTCGCCTGATTGCAAGTGTGAAAATGATGATGATGGAACTTGTTTGCTTTCATTTTATTCTTTTGATGCTGCAAAGATAACGGAATTATTTTAAAACGAAAGCATATCTGCATTTTTTTATAAATAGTACATTCATAAAGTTCCATGGCGGTTTTTTATATAGATTTGTATCCAAAGAACATTAATCGTGAACATGATGATTGAAGAGAGGATACTTACGTACGAGAGATTGGTATCTGAGAACAGAAAAAAGAGCGATCGACTTGGTAAACAAATGCATCTTTTGGGCACTTTTCGGTTAATCCTATTTGTCGGAACCCTTATAGCGATCTATATGCTTGTAGGTGATTACCAGCTGCTTATTCCACTTCTCATTGTCATGGCTCTTTCTTTTGCTTTTTTATTCAAGAAGCATGACAGGTTATTGGACCTGAAAGAGTCAGCCGAGTCCCTGATTCTGTTGGCTGAAAATGAATTAAAAGCATTTCGTCATGATTTTTCTGTTTTTAATGGTGCTTCTGAGATGACAGATCCTACTCATCCGTTCAGTTATGATCTGGATATCTTTGGAGAGAACTCATTTTTTCAGCAGATTAACAGGACGGTGTTGTCTTTTGGAGAACAAAGACTGGCCGAGATGATTCAAAATCCGTTGACCGATAAAGATGCGATTCTTGGCAGACAACAAACCATCATGGAGTTGGCAGGCAAGGAGGAATTCTGTTTGCATTTTAGAACGGCGGGGATGAAAATATCCTCTTCTTCTGTGAAAGAGTTGCATTTTACTGCTTCGAGTCCCAATAATGGGTTGTCTCAGAATAAGATTTGGAATGCTGCCATTTGGATCACACCCTTTCTCTATCTTGTTTTTATCCTTTTATGGCTTACAGGAATTGTGGCCGGTGGCCTCTTTCTCTATCTTTATCTTTTCACATTCGCATTATCCCTGATTCCCATGAAAAGGGTGAAGGCTATATGGATGTTGTTTGATAAACGATCCAAACGATTGGATGCATTTGCTACCCTGTTTAAGATTTCAGAACAGGAGAAATGCGAATCGCAACTGCTCAAGTCGCTGCAAAAGCAACTTATCCCTCACAAAAAAGCTTCTGATGCGATCAGAGAATTGTCGCAATTGAGCCGCAACCTCGACGTGGGTTTTACACTCGCCATGCTGCTGCTGAACCCTCTGTTTCTATGGACAACGCTCTACGCTTTGAAAATTGAGAGATGGATGAAACATCATGGAGGTGATGTGGATGCCTGGTTTGCATCATTGGCAGAAATAGATGCATTGATATCACTGGGTACTTTTGCTGTCAACCATCCCGATTACTGCTACCCCAGGATTTCTGACAGCCATTGCTTTTGTGGTGAAGGGCTGGGTCACCCGCTCATCTCGCGCGAGAAATGCGTGAAGAACGACATTGATCTTTCTCATAAACCCAGTTTCATGATCGTTACAGGAGCAAATATGGCGGGCAAGAGTACCTATCTGAGAACAATCGGGATCAATCATCTGCTGGCATCAGTCGGTTTGCCCGTTAATGCGGAGCGATTGTCGTTTTATCCGGGGAGGTTGCTGACCAACCTGCGTACCTCCGACTCACTGGTAAACAGTGAGTCCTATTTCTTTGCGGAACTAAAACGTTTGAAGATGATTATCGACCGGTTGGTTTCAGGTGAAGAGGGTATGTTGATCATTTTGGATGAGATATTGAAAGGTACCAACTCCGAGGATAAACAACGGGGGTCACAGGCATTGATAAAGCGGTTGGTCGGTCTCGGTGGATGTGGGATCATTGCCACACACGATCTGGCGTTGGGTAACCTCGAGACGCAATACCCTGAGGTGATTAAGAACTGGCACTTTGATGCCCTCATACACGATGATGCCCTGACCTATAGCTATAAACTGCAGGTGGGTATTGCGCGAAACATGAATGCCAGTTTTTTGATGAGAAAAATGGGAATAACTGATTAGAAAAGGCTTCCTAAAAATTATCAAAAATAGCAGAAAGAGAGTGTGGCATGACACTGCATGGCATTTTTTTATGTAAGTTTGCACCCGATGAAAAATAAGCTGATCATATCGCTTCTCGCTACTCTTCTCAGCGTGGGTGCAGCCTTCTCACAGGCACGCATCATCATGCCCGATTCATCGCAGATCACCAGCGACCCGGACTCGCTCGATCTGTTGCCCCGAGAGTCATCACACCTGGATCATCTCATCCATGATCATGGAGCGGAGGCCGACTCGTTGCAAAAGCTGGCGCGCATGACTATCTGGCGATTGGATGCCCGCACCGGCAACCGCTTACCGGCAGTGTCGGACACGCTGCTGCACAACTTTCAGCACTCTACGCTGCCCGACAGCTACTCCACAGCCATGGGTTTTCTGGGGACACTTGGTTCTCCGACAATCTCCAAGATCTTCTTCGACAGGGGAGAGACTGAGACCTTCCTTTTCAACAATGTCTACAGTCACTACCTGAAAGATCCTGAAAAGCTGAACTTTGTAAATACACGGGTACCCTATACCCGTCTGGGTTACCATCGTGCGGGACCCAAACAGACACGTGAAGAGCGACTGGAAGCTCGTCTTACTTCCAACTTCGGGAAAAGTCTCAACATTGGTCTCGATGTGGATATGATCAATTCCCGTGGCTTTTACGCTGAGCAGTCGGTCAAGCACAACAACTTCTCCCTCTACGGGAACTACCTCTCCGACAGGCTGGAGGCTCATGCCATGGTACATCTGGGAAGCATCACCCAGTTCGAGAATGGCGGCATTACCGATGAACGGTTTATCACCGATCCCCAGGCTGTGGGCGAGAGCTTCACATCACTCGACATTCCCGTGCGGTTCAATGATACCTGGAATGCACTTAAAAACAACCGTTACTTCTTGTCGGGACGATACAACCTGGGCTACCGTGAATTGCCGCAGGATTCACTGCACAAGGGTCCCGGAACATTCGTGCCGGTAGCCAGCATTGGTTTCGCTACGCAGCTCACCCAGCAACACCGTCGCTTCCTCTCATACGACACCGCCTATGTGAATGTGGAAGGGGTGCAGATGCAACAGATCGACCGATTCTATGAAAACCGTTATTATGAGGGGGCGGTGGATGACAGCATACGATTTTCATCGATTAAAAACAGTGTCTCGCTCAGTCTGCGCGAGGGATTCAAGGAGTGGGTCAAGTTCGGCCTCACTGCCTTCCTGGAACATGATCTGCGCAACTACTCCATGCGCGATACCACGGGGACAGGATACAGGTCGCACAGTGAGAGCGCCGTGACTCTTGGTGGGGTGCTCAACAAGCAACAGGGGGAGCATCTGTTGTTCAACCTGCGTGCCGACCTGGGGGTACTGGGCACCAATCTGGGGGAACTAAGGGTAATGGGTGATATGGAGACAGGCTTTGACCTGGCCGGTAAACGTACCACGCTGACGGCGGAGGCCTATATAAAGAACTTACGTCCAAAGTACCTACAGGAAAACTATTACTCCAAATATTTCAGATGGAATCAGGACTTGGGTGACATGCGGAGAGTCTATGTGGGCGGAAAACTTTTCATCCCATTTACCAATACAACATTGAGTGCCGGTGTGGAGAATCTGCAGAACCATATTTACTATGGAGCTGACAAGAAGATTGCACAAGAGGGCGACAATATTCAGGTGATGACGGCACGGGTGGACCAAAAGCTGAAACTAGGCATCTTTAATTGGGACAACCAGGTGGTCTACCAGACATCCAGCAACGAGGAGGTAATTCCTGTTCCCATGCTCAGCATTTATTCCAACATGTACCTGAAAGCGAAGATTGTGAATGAGTTGACGCTGCAACTGGGTGTGGATGCACATTATCACACCAGCTATTTTGCCCCCGGTTATGAACCTGCATTGCTGCAGTTTTACAACCAACGGGAGCGGGAGATCGGTGATTATCCCATCGCGACAGTTTATGCCAACATGCATCTGAAGCAAACCCGTTTTTTTCTGATGTTCTACAACGTAGCTCCGAAAGTGCTGAAAGAGAATGACTCCTTCACGTTGCCCGGTTATCCGGTGAATCCTTTTATCTTTAAGCTAGGCCTTTCCGTTAATTTACACAACTAAAAACAGATCCGTTTTGAAAGTCAGGCGAAGGTTGAATATTTATCTCACCCTGCTGATCGCTGCTCTTCTGGCAATGATCCTGCTACAACGGCTCATCAGTCCTCAGGAGCAAGTGTTGCTGCCACGTGATTACAATGAGATCATGGCATCGGGAGAGATGAACGTGGTAACCGACTACAATTCCATCGGTTATTATGTGTCCGGTGATACCGCGCTCGGATTTCAGCTGGAGATGATGCAGGCCCTGGAGAAGGAGTGGGGTGTGAAGGTAAATCTTTTTCTGGAAAACAGCCTGGAGGACAACCTGAAGGGATTGCTGGAACAGCGGTACGACCTGATAGCACGAAACATACCGGTGAACAGTGCACTCCGGGACAGCTTTGCCTTTACCGATCCCATCACCTACAACCGCCTGGTGCTGGTACAGCGAAAAGCCTCTTTCAACGAGGGACGCGAGCCGATACGCCAACACCTCGACCTCGCGGGAAAGGTGATCCATGTCGCTGCCGATGCACCAGCCATCATGCGACTGAACAATCTCTCACACGAGATTGGTGATACGATCCTGATTGAAGAAAATCCCATTTACGAAACGGAACAACTGGTGATGATGGTCGCTTCTGGTGACATTGACTTTACCATTTGTGACAAAGAGGTGGCAGTACGTCTGGCAGATCATTTTCCGGAAATTGACATCGATACCGATATCAGCTTCACCCAGGTCGAATCATGGGCCCTGCGCCCAGATGCACCACATCTGCTGGACAGTCTCAACTCCTGGTTGAGCCGCTTCCGGGAGACAAAACAGTTCGATCGGATATTCCGCAGATATTATAAGGAGTAAACTTTGTTTAGCATGCTAAAGAGATTGTCTCATCATCGAGGCAGTCTCTTTTTTTGCAGGATGGGTCTCATCCTGTAAGAACCTTACACCATAAAAGTGACCCTTTTCCAAACTTATTGGTCGCTGCTTTTATATTCTAATCTTATTGCACCCTTATAGCCACTCCCATAATTATTGGAGTGGATATAAGGGTGCAATAAGGGTGCAATAAGGATAGAGGCTCAGAGAACCCTGTTTTGTCCAATTTTTTCCCTGTCTCATCCTGAATTTGGGATACAGTAATGGAAAAACAAAAGCACAAAAAAGGCCGTCTCATCTGATCTGATGAGACGGCCTCTTTTTTTGACGTTTTAGTTACAATGTAGTTCAGGCACCTGGTCCATTTCTGCGGGGAGCACGGCGTTCGCTCCGGTTGGCATCCTGCATTTTCTGCCTTACCTCATCGCGATACTGTTTCCATTGTTCCATCTTTTCCTTGCCGATGATACTTTCCAGTTCGGCGTCATTTTTTGCTACAGCCTGCTCGCGTAATTTTTGCATTGCTTCACGGCGGCTTTCACGATCCTGCATCACCTGCTCCCGTTTCTCACGCTGAAGTTTCAGTTGTTCAGCTCTTTCAGCGTCCTGTTTCTCGTAGAGTGCTTCCACCTTCGCTTTTTGCTCCTCAGAGAGCTCCAGTTGTTTCGCCATG
>Ga0123335_1008874_pt1 | contig 10603 bp, 12 predicted proteins | sample BiotimSIPDNA_2_FD_89707 | JGI IMG/M metagenome (GOLD analysis project Ga0123335, IMG submission 89707) | Anaerobic biogas reactor microbial communites from Washington, USA - Biogas_R2 time_0 SIP DNA | ecosystem: Engineered > Bioreactor > Anaerobic > Unclassified | place: Washington, USA... | reverse complement strand
TAGATGATTATTATTCATTTGCCGCCGAATTTCCAGACAGCAAATACATGAAGGAGGCAAAACGATATTACAGGCTTTCAGCCACATACCTGGGAGAGGACCCAGACAATTTGGAAGTAAACAGTAAATTATAATATATAGGTTAAAATGGATTATAAAAAATCAAAAGCAGCCAATACTACCATAACGCGCGAACCTGCAGAACTCGAAAAAAAAGCCGGAAATATTTATAAAGCAGTTGTTATCGCTTCCAAGAGAGCAAATCAGATTGGTGTTGAAATCAAAGAAGAACTGAACCGTAAGCTTGAAGAATTTGCCAACTATTCCGATAACCTGGAGGAAATCTTCGAGAACAGGGAACAAATTGAAATTTCCCGTTTCTATGAAAGAATGCCAAAGCCCACGCTCATAGCTCTTGAAGAGTATAATAACGACCAGATCTATATTCGTGAGGCCGAGGAAGAAAATCTTTAGGTGCTCCTTAAAAACAAACATATTATAGTCGGTGTGACCGGCAGCATAGCAGCATACAAAGCTGCTTTTATTATCAGGCTCCTTGTAAAGGATGGTGCTGATGTTCAGGTAATTATGACTGAGTATGCAAAGGAATTTATAACTCCTTTGACCCTTTCCACACTCTCAAAAAACCCGGTTCTAACTGAATTTTTTAATCCCCGCGATGGCAGTTGGAACAGTCATGTCGACCTTGGAATCTGGGCTGATGCTTTTTTAATTGCCCCGGCTTCTGCAAACACCATTGCCAAAATGGCCCATGGTATTGCCGATAACCTGCTGCTTACCACATATCTTTCCGCCCGGTGCAAAGTGATTGTGGCACCTGCTATGGACCTCGATATGTTAAAACATGCCGCTACCCAGGCTAATATTCGTACCCTTGCTTCCCGTGGTGATATAATCATAGAACCTTCAGCGGGAGAACTGGCCAGCGGTCTGGAAGGCAAGGGCCGTATGGAAGAGCCGGAAGTCATTGTTAAAATTCTTTCGGAACATCTTGGTAAAGATTCAACCAGAACCAAATAACGCCCTTCTTCAATTAAAAGGAAAGAAGGTGTTGATAACTGCTGGTCCTACTTATGAGCCAATAGATCCGGTCAGGTTTATAGGAAACCACTCCTCTGGTAAAATGGGATTTGCATTGTCCGACGCCTTCCTCAGGGCAGGAGCAAATGTATGGCTGATTGCCGGGCCAACTCAAATTAATCCTGAATTCATACCTGAGAGATTTATTAGGGTGACCACTGCAAAAGAGATGTATCAGGAATCCATACAGCTTTTTCCTCACTGTGATATTGCAATCCTTGCTGCAGCTGTTGCCGACTATCGCCCTGTACGCCCTGAATCAAAAAAGATCAGAAGCGCTGCCCCTGAACTCGTTATAAAGCTTGAAAAAACTGAAGATATTGCTGAAGCGCTCGGAAAACTGAAAAATGAAGGCCAGATAATCGTTGGTTTTGCACTTGAAACCCACAACGAAAAGGAGCATGCCAAAGAAAAGCTCAGAAAGAAAAATTTTGATTTCATAGTTTTGAATTCTCTTCGAGACCCAGGATCCGGATTTGGACACGATACCAACTTAATTACCATCATCGATGCTGATTTTAATACTCTTACCTATAAGTTGAAACACAAACTGGATGTGGCGTTGGATATCCTGGATGTTATTGCAAAAAAGCTTCAGGATTAAAATTTTTTATAGCTGTCAGAGACTAATTTATTGAATTGTTTAAGTTTGTAATAATAAAACATGAACCTGAGTGTTTTATTTAAAAGTGAAATATCATTTAACATAGGTTTATGCATATTAATAAGATTATAATTGGTACCATTATATCGCTGTCCGGGCTATATGCAACAGGCCAGGAGTTAAGTTGTCTTGTATCAGTCAATTCAAGTCAGCTTCAGGGTAGTAATAAGGAGATATTCAACACCCTGCAGAAATCAATCTCAGATTTCATGAATAGTACCGTATGGACCAATCATGTATTTGAAATTAATGAGCGCATAGAATGCAATATCTTAATTAACCTCACTCAGGAGAAACAGCCCGGAGAATATAAAGGAACGATGAGTATACAAGCACGCAGGCCGGTTTATGGGTCCTCCTATACAAGTGTAATGTTGAATTACTATGATGAGAATGTTGAAATTAGTTATAACGAATATGACCCTCTTGAATTTTCAGAAAATACCCATCTTAACAATCTCACATCGATCCTGGCTTATTATGCTTATATTATTATCGGACTCGATTACGATTCATTTTCACCATTAGGAGGTACACAGTATTTCCTGAAAGCTGAAAAAATTGTCAACAATGCCCAATCTTCAGGCAAACTCGGTTGGGCGGCTTTTGACAGTGAAGGGCGAAAAAACAGATATTGGCTTGTGAATAATTTACTCAACGAAGGCTATGTTCCCCTGCGTGAATTTATATACACTTATCACCGGCACGGCCTTGATGTCCTCAATAAATCCATGGAACAGGGAAGACTTGCAATAAAAGATGCTATAACGAATCTTGAAAAATTCAGCAACAACAAACCCGACCCATTCATGCACCTTTTTGAAGTGGTAATGCAGGCAAAAGCTGATGAAATACCGCTGATATTTTCTGAAGCTCCCATGGAAGACAAACAAAGGATTTATGCCATCTTGACAAAAGCGGATCCTGCCAACAGCTCAAAGTATGCTTCATTGCAACAATAAAAGGTTGGTTGTTTGAAAGATGTTTATAGATTTTAACGTATTGCCATATACCCCATAAAGGGAATTCCATAGTTTTACCTAAAGAAACAATGCATGCTGAAATCGATTTACATCGATAACTATGCCCTGATTGAAAGGCTTGAGATCGAATTCAGGGAAGGTCTGACAATTATTACCGGTGAAACAGGCGCAGGTAAAACCATACTTCTGGGAGCACTGGGATTGCTTCTTGGAAAAAGGGCCGACAACTCAATATTGAAGGATAAAGAACGCAAATGTGTGGTAGAAGGTCTTTTCAACCTGGAAGGATATCAATTGGAAAACTTTTTCAGAGACAATGAACTCGATTTCAACCGCGATACGATTATACGAAGGGAAGTCAGCAATAATGGGAAAAGCAGGGCTTTCATTAACGATACACCAGTAACACTAGACATCGTCCAGGAGTTAAGCCTGTCTCTCATCGATATTCATTCACAACATCAGAATCTTTCGCTGAACAGCGATTCTTATATGCTCTGGATTGCAGACACATATGCAGGCACAACTCATGCAGTTAAAAAATATAGTCAGGTATATGCTGAATGGAAGGAACTTGCCCGGAAATATAACAATGCAAGAGAGACCTATCTGAAAGACAAACAAAACCTTGATTATCTTTTGTATCAATACAACGAACTGCATGCTGCAAATCTTAAGGAAGGAGAATACCAGCAATTGGAGGAAAGGTACAGTATGCTCAGCAATGCAGGCGAAATAAAATCTGCATTGGAAAGCATATCGGAATTGCTTGAAAATGAAGAAACCGGTGCTATTGTCGAATTACGGAAGTCAATGGAACTTATAGCACATATAAGCAGGCACATCCCTAAGGCAACTGAACTTAAAAACCGGATCGAAGCAAACTATATAGAATTAAAAGATATCCAGTCTGAGGCAGCAAATCTTTATAACGATATCGAATTCGACCCGGGAGAGGCTGATCGGTTAAATCAGCGACTTGAAACTATCAATGGCCTTCTCTTCAAACATAAGGTAACATCAGTAGAAGAGCTTATTTCTATAAAAAACGTAATGGACAATAAGCTTAAAGATCTGTCTTTTGGCGTTGATGATCTTGAGAAGATGGCCAGGAATATAAAAGAGAAAGAGGACCAGATAATGAAGCTGGCAGGCACACTTTCATCCTCACGCAAAGCGAAATTTTCCGAATTCCAGGATAAGATATCCAGGGTAATCCACCAGCTAGGAATGAAGAATGCAGAATTCTTTGTAGCATGCGAAACTATCCAGCCCAATGAAACGGGGATCGACAAGATACAGTTTAAATTTTCAGCAAACCGTAATATGCCTGCCCAGAATCTTTCAAAAGTGGCTTCGGGAGGTGAACTTTCAAGGCTTATGCTGGCCATAAAACACCTTATTTCTGGGGCATCAGGCCTTCCCACAATAATATTCGATGAAATCGATTCAGGTGTGTCGGGTGAAATTGCGGATAAAGTCGGCAGGCTTATAAGAGAGATGGCGACAGGTATGCAGGTCATCAACATCACACATCTGCCGCAGGTCGCCAGCAAAGGGAACCATCATTTTCTGGTGTACAAGAAAACTGTTGAAGGTACTACCAGAACAATGGTAAAATTATTAAATCGTGAAGAAAGGCTGAATGAAGTTGCCAGGATGCTTAGCGGCGATTCAATTACTGAAGCGGCCCTGGAGAATGCAAGAGTACTTATGCAGGAGGAATAAGTATTACTAAATCCTGTTCCTTACAAAACCAAAAGCCATTTCTCGTTAATATTTTTATCACTATTTTCCATAACTTCCTGTAATTCAGGAAATACGACTAAATACGTACCGGCATTTTAAGTATTTAACCTGATCCGGCTGGATTTGTGAAGGTTTAATTTTGGAAACGGCTACCGGAATTTGTTCTGATCAAACTGTTACATCAAAACTATTAGCTATGGTTAGACTAAGTACCCCTCTCAGGATAATTTTAATGGCAACGGCGATTGTGCTGGGATCTTGTAAAAGTAGCCCTTCCGGACGCTCTGCTGAAAATACTAAAAACGGTCTGAAAGGAAACATTAGTATTTCAGGTGCTTTTGCGTTATATCCCCTCACTGTTGCATGGGCTGAAGATTTTAAGAAATCCCATCCCAATGTAAATATTGATATCAGTGCCGGAGGAGCGGGTAAAGGTATGGCCGATGTGCTTTCTGGGATGGTTGATCTGGCCATGTTTTCCAGAGAGGTAACTGACGAAGAGGTTGCAAAAGGAGCATGGAAACTGGCAGTTGCTAAGGATGCTGTATTTCCAACAATTAATACCCAAAACCCTGCACTTTCGGAAGTTATGGAGAAAGGGCTTAAAAAGAGTGATTTTCTGAGATTATTTACTTCTGAAAATCAACTTATGTGGAGCGATCTGAAGGGTTATAATTCAAAGGAAAAAATAAATGTTTATACCCGGTCCGATGCCTGCGGTGCAGCTGCCATGTGGGCTGAATATTTTGGAAAGAGCCAGGAAGAACTTAAAGGAATAGGTGTGTATGGCGATCCGGGTATTGCCGACGCTGTAAAAAAAGATAAATATGGTATTGGATTTAATAATCTCATCTACATTTATGAATTAAAAAGCAAAAAAGTTACGGCAGGTATGGCCATCATACCTGCAGACCTGAATGAAAACAGGACTATCGACCCTGAAGAGAATTTCTACTTTAACATGGACAGTGCAGTTGCCGCCATCCAGGATGGAAGATATCCCTCCCCTCCTGCCCGCGATCTTTACCTGATCTCTAAAGGAAAACCGGAAAACGAAGTGATCCTAAGTTTTATGGCTTATATACTTAACGAAGGTCAGAAATTGATTGCCGGTGCCGGCTATGTTGATCTGACAGAAGAAACACTTTCGGCACAAAAAGAAAAACTGGGGATCATCCCCATGAACAATTAATTATATGGAATTCAGGAAGATAAACAGGAAACTGTTCGACAGTTATAATACAGTGCTGATGATCATCACTCTCAGCCTCGTCCTGCTTACTCCTGTAATTATGCTGATAATACTGGGATACAAATCCGGAGCCATTCTGGAAGATCAGTCAATCTGGAAGCTCTTGTTTACCACTGCATGGGAACCCAACAGAGGCAATTTCGGCTTTATGTCTTTTCTGATGGGCTCTGTATCTGTTACCATCCTTTCTTTGCTCATAGCCGGGCCGGTATGTCTGCTCACTGCAATCTATCTCACACAGTATGCAGGGGAGCGTCTTGTAAGGATCATGCAGCCTGTAATTGATATCCTTGCAGGGATACCCTCCGTGGTTTATGGAGTTTGGGGTATTCTGGTAATTGTGCCCTTTATCTCAGAAATAATAGCTCCATGGTTCAATGTGCAAACCACCGGCTATAACCTGCTCACGGCAAGTATTGTTCTGGCTGTTATGATCATCCCGTTCATCCTTAACATACTTATCGAAATTTTCAGGGCTATTCCTGTTGAACTTACGGAAGCTACTCTTTCCCTTGGAGCCACGCGTTGGGAAGTTATAAAACATGTTCTGGTGAGAAAGGCAAAATCCGGGATCATATCAGCTTTTGGTCTTGGTGTATCAAGGGCTTTCGGAGAAACCATAGCAGTACTCATGGTGGCCGGAAACGTTGCACGAATTCCGAACGGTTTGTTCGACCCTGTGTATCCGTTGCCGGCCCTGATAGCAAACAACTACGGAGAAATGATGTCAATACGCCTGTACGATTCGGCGCTCATGATGTCTGCACTAATTCTTTTCAGTGTTATTCTGATATTTAATTTTTTCTCAAGAGTTTCTATTTACCGTATAGAAAGAAATTTATAGGCATGAGGAACAGTAAAGCAAGGAAAAACGAAGAGATATTTTTTATAATGCTAATGCGAGCAGCCTGCGGCCTTATTATTCTTGCCATGGCACTTATTATCTTCACAATTATAAAAAAAGGTTTCCCCTCTCTTAACTGGCAGATGCTTACCAGCGTTCCAAAAGGTGGTTACTACTTTGGCGGTGAAGGGGGTATACTCAATGCATTGCTCGGATCGCTTTACCTTGCAATTGGAGCGACATTGCTCTCACTGGTCATCAGCCTCCCATCTGCTTTGTTCCTCAATATACACCTGAAAAAATTCCGCAAACTTCAGAATGCTATCCGGCTGTTTATTGACGTGATGTGGGGCATCCCGTCGGTTGTTTATGGAGCGTTCGCCTTTACGGTGATGATAGGTTTTGGATGGCGTGCCTCATTACTTGCAGGTATTATTACTGTAACTTTATTCATAGCCCCTATCATGATACGCGGAATGGATGAAGCACTCAAGATAATTCCCGACCTGCTCCTTGAAGCATCCTATTCTTTAGGTTCAACGAGATATGAAACTGCCTACAAAGTTTTTTTGCGTCAGGCTATGCCAGGAATTGCAACTGCTATATTGTTATCTTTCGGCAGGGCCATTGGTGATGCTGCTTCTGTGCTTTTCACAGCAGGTTTCACGGATAATGTTCCAAAATCTCTTCTACAACCTGCAGCAACGTTGCCATTATCAATCTTTTTCCAACTTAGCAGCCCCATTCCGGAAGTACAGCAGAGGGCATACGCAGCAGCAATTGTTCTGACAGTTATAATTTTAATTATCAGCATTACGGGAAGGGCATTATCTTTCCGCTACTCAAAACATGATATTAAATAAAAACCAATGCGTGAAAAGATCGTCATAAAAAATCTTGATTTAAAGATTGGCAAGGAACATATCCTTAAAAATATTAATTGCACCATTCCTGAAAAGAAAATAACAGTAATTATGGGCCCTTCAGGATGTGGCAAAACAACATTGCTTAAAAGCCTTAACAGGCTCACTGACCTGTATAGCAAAAAAACCTTTTCAGGATCTGTAGAACTTAACGGGGAAAATATCTATAACGGAATCCCTGATATCAACGATCTGAGGAGGAAAATGGGATTGCTGTCGCAACGTCCTACACCATTGCCCATGAGTATTTTCAATAATGTTGCTTATGGTCTGCGGATCAGCGGTCGCAGAAGTAAACGTTTCCTTAAATTACGTGTCGAACATTATCTGAAACAGGCAAACCTGTGGGAGGAAGTTAAAGACAGGCTGCACTCTCCGGCCAGCAGTCTTTCCATCGGCCAACAGCAAAGGCTTTGCCTTGCCCGCGGTCTGGCAGTTGACCCCGAGATAATACTCGCCGATGAACCTACTTCAGCCCTGGACCCATTGTCAAGTAAGGCAATTGAAGATAAATTTGTTGAACTTAAAAACCATTATACCATTATTGTTGTAACCCACGCCCTCCGGCAGGCAAAACGTATTGCCGATTATGTAATATTTATGTACCTTGGAGAGATCATTGAGCAGGGAGATGCCAATGATTACTTCACAAACCCGAAACACGAACTTTCGAAAGCATACCTGAGAGGAACTTTTAATTAGGGTTAAGCCATGAAATATAAAACCATTCTGCCATTTTTCCTGATGGGCATCTTATGTTTACAAGCCGCATCACAAACCACAATCAGCGGTGAGCTGAGGTTCAGACCGGAACTCCGGTATGGATACAGGAATTTACCCGACAGCGGTTCTAAACCTGTTTTTATTGTGAGCCAGAGAAGCCGTCTGAATTTTTCATTCAAAAAGGAAAAACTGGCTGCAGCCATCTCGATACAGGATGCAAGAATATGGGGTGACGAAAAATCATATTCAGCAACAGGAAAGCAGGGCGACCTTGCAAGTATTGACCTTAAGGAAGGCTGGCTGGCTTTTAATTTTTCAAAGGAATTTACAGTGAAAGCCGGAAGACAGGAATGGAAGTACGGCGACCAGAGGCTTATCGGCACACGTAACTGGGCACAGACAGGTATATCATACGATGCTTTACTGCTCTCCTACAAAGGCAGTCTGCGCATTGATGCAGGGTTCTCCTACAACAACGACAAAGATTTATACTTCCAGGATTTTTATCCCACTGATAAATTTAAAATGATGAATTTCCTGTATGCTGAAAAAGAACTGTCAGGAAAATTTGAACTGTACGGACTATATGTTATGACCGGGATGCAGGATCCCTTAAAAGCAGGTGGTTTGAATGTGAAACATACTATCGGAGGTTCTGTCACGTTTCAGGGTGATGATTTAATGCTAAACGGAAATGGCTATTATCAGGCTGGCAGAAATATAAGTAACGTTAAAGTATCTGCTTTTCTTCTCAATGGTATCGTAAGCTACACCATCGGCAGTTTGAAACTAACTGCAGGGTCCGATCTTTTATCAGGGAATGAGGACTCTACCTTTACTATAAAAGACCGTCGGTTTGATATCTTTTACGGGGCCCGCCATCCGTTCAATGGCGAAATGGACTTTTTCTCCAATCTGAATAACAGCACCCTGGGAGGAGGATTAATAGACCTGTATTTTACTCCTGAACTGAAAATTTCTGATAAGCTGAACGCTAAGGCGGCTTTTCATTATCTCCGGCTTCACAAAAGTGTTTTGGGGTTGGGTAAATTCTTACTTCCTGAAGCAGACTTTAAGCTGGCCTATAAATTTAACGATGATCTGAGTATTGATTTGGGATATTCTCTGGCCTTCCCAACCAATGACTTCTATACAATCATGGGAAGTAATGCTGAAAATAATTTTCCCTGTCATTGGGGGTGGGTAATGATCACCTACAAACCTGTAATATATAAATCCGAAAAATAGATCGTTTGCTTCTTTAATGATGTCAGAGGTGACTTTCCGAATTATCTTTTATTGCCGGTATATTTGTAGCTCGAACTTTCACCTGTATTTCTGAAAACAGTGATACTATCTTTTGAAAAAAACCTTGCATAATCGGCAGGCCTGTTCTCGCATCCGGTACATATATACTTGTTTTTTTCATCGTACCTGCCTTCAAATGAGTAACCATCCATAGAAACCAATATTGAACTATCAGATATGATACCCACATGGATAATTTTATCTGTTGAAAGTGTTTCAGTTATCCATCCTGTAGATCCGGGTGATTCATCATAGTAACGGCTTATTTCGATGCAGGAATAAGCTCCAATAATATCTTCACGAAAATCAGGTTCATCTTTCGTACATGAATATAATCCAGATAAAATCATCAAGCTGAGCATATAAACCAAATGTCTCATGTCATCTGAAAATTAAGTTTCATTCACATTATTCGCTAACGATAGCTTGAGTCGTATATTATTCTTCAATACCTTTTCTACTAAAATTTAAGATGATTCAGTAATAGCCTGCGATAATCACATTTTTAGATATTTTACTGCAACAATCTCATTAATAATTGTGGAAGTACCCAATTGCATATTGTAGATTCTACAGTTTTGTGTGTACCCGTATGGATCATGCTATCTCTGCCATTCAAGGTTTAACTATCTGATAGTGCGGGAACAATATCATGTTTATAGCTCTTATTTTTTTCTGGCATGATTATGCCTTAATATAACATCAGTTATAAATTTTAAACTCAATCAAAAATGAAAAAATTTATGTTTCTTTTCACCGTAGCCCTTGCATTGGGCCTGGTTATGCCACTTACAGCAAATGCAAACCAGATAACTTGTGATGACGATAAGAAAAAAGTCGCGCTGGCTGAAAATGAAAAATTCGAGGAAATTCAGGTTTCTGAACTTCCCGCAGAAGTAAGCGAGGCAGTAACAAAAGAATATGCTGATTACACTATTGAAAAAGCTTATCGCGGCAATGATGGAAGCTATAAAGTAAGTGTTAGCAAAGAAGATGAAAAGTTTGAAGTTATAGTAAATGATGAAGGCTCCCTGTCGAAAGTTGAATCACCAAAAG
>Ga0123335_1008873_pt1 | contig 10604 bp, 12 predicted proteins | sample BiotimSIPDNA_2_FD_89707 | JGI IMG/M metagenome (GOLD analysis project Ga0123335, IMG submission 89707) | Anaerobic biogas reactor microbial communites from Washington, USA - Biogas_R2 time_0 SIP DNA | ecosystem: Engineered > Bioreactor > Anaerobic > Unclassified | place: Washington, USA... | reverse complement strand
TCAATAGTTATGTCTCCTTTACTGGTTTGCAGAAGAACTTTGGTACTACCGTTGGAAGCTGAAGGAGACGTGGTAGCGGTCGGTGTGGCAGTTGGCGTTGCTGTAGCTGTAGGTGTAGGTGTCGGCGTTGGTGTAGCTGAAGTACCAAATAAACTAAACAAAGGTGATTGCGTAAGCATAACAGATACCCCAATAACAATAACAACTAATGCAACTACACCTATTATAAGCCAACGTTTCTTACTTGAACCGTTACGTTTTGGCTGATACTGTGCTGGTTTTTTTCGGTTATATTTAGGAGCCATAGCTTATCTTGTTCAACAACACTTTATATAAAATTTTTTCCAAAACCAAGGCATCCCTGCAAGTCTTGCATTAACCAGTAATTTCGTCAAACCTTTCATAAATCTCCTCTAAACTGTTAACAGTAATATTTGGTTTTATCTTACTCTCCAAAAGGCCCTTTAACGAATTAAACTGTGAAGAAAAAAAAACAGTCCTCAAACCAGCAGCCTTTGCCCCCTCGACGTCCTCAAGTGGGCTATCGCCAATGTAAACAGCTTCTGACGCTTTAACCTGCAGCTTGCCTAATGCATCGTTAAAGATGTGTTTGGAAGGTTTTCTCCAGCCGTTTGCGTCTGAAACAACTATAGCGTTAAAACAGTTTTCGATGCCCAGTTGGCGTAAGCTTCTGTAAACAACTGGGGCATGAGTAAAATTAGACACTAAACCGACCTTGCCATGCTGCATCGCTTTTTCAATAAGCTTTTTTGCGCCCTCTCGCAGATAAAGCGAATCAACATAATCTTGAAAGAAAACGTTCAATGCAGCCTTAACATTCAGATCATCTGGATTCACATTGTAGCCTATGTCTGTTAGCGCTTCAGCAACCCAAACTGCGTTGGTGACCTCGCGCAACTGCTCGTAACGTACAAGGCGGTATTTCTCGTGAGCCCTAATGTACGCGTCTAAAAACCTGTCTTTCTCTACCTTAAAGCCCTCATCAACAAGCGCGTTGTAGAGCTTTAATCTTGAAGCGTCCATACTGTAGCTTTTACAGCTCACCAGCGTTCCGATGAAATCAAAAACGACAGCCTTAACTTTTGCCACAGCCATCATCTTTCAAAATGTTTCTTTCAACAACCTGACCAATTGCCCTGCCAATGCTTGAATTGAGCAGTTTAACTTCATCACCAATCGAGTCTTCAACTGCATCATCAAAGTCTATCTCCGCAAGATACCTAAGCCCCAACTTTTCTGTCTGAGCCTTAATGGTGGCATTTTTTGTTCTTTTCATGTTTTCCACTACACCGAGAACTGGCGCCTTTAACTCAATAAGCAAAGACACCTGTTTTTTCACGGTCTCAAAAGCCAAAAGCGACGATGTCGTGACAACCAAAAACTCAACTCTATTAATTAACCGTAGCAAATCTAAAATCACATCACCGATTCCAGGCGGCATGTCAATAACTAAAAAATCCAAACTGCCCCATTGAGTTACAGCAAGCAACTCGATTAAAGCGTTGGAAACGTCTTCTCCACGCAGAGGCGCAGGCTTGTCACCAGAATAGTAAATTAGAGACATATACTTGATGCCGTGCACGATTGGCGGAACAATCCCCTTTTCCTCTTGAGGCACAATTTTTTCAGCGTTCAAAATAATGTGCGTTGAAGGGCTAGTGAAATCCAAATCGAACAAGCCCACCCTGCAGCCTTTACGGGCTAAAGTCAAAGCCAGCGTGGTTGCAACAAGGCTTTTTCCGACACCGCCTTTACCGCTTGAAACTGCCACAATACGCTTAACCTTTGATAAACGCCGATTAATCACAGTGGTTCTTGGGTCAACCATTGATTATTTGACCCCTTTTATGTTATCCAGCCAAACTCCTCTGCCAGAAGTGATTTCAAAGTCTGGACTGCCGCATTTGGGACACTTGATGTAGGTGTGGGCTACTTCAGGCACAAAATGGATAGCCTCCACAGTTGCCTCATCCAGCGTGTTCTTCTTGAACTGCCAAGATGTGCCACAAACACGGCACTTTAGTGTCGTTTTCGCATTTAAAAAGCGGAACTTCGCGTGTTTGAAGCAGTCATTTTTTAGTTCTTTTATGGCAAACCGCAGGATTTCACGTTCCACCTGCTGAAGCTCGCCTATACGCACAGTGACCTCAGAGACTTCCTTTAGTTGTTCCTTTTCTGCAATTTGCGTTGCAGTTGCAAGTATTGCTTCAGCGAGCGCCCATTCATGCATAAACCAGCTTTAAGCGGAATGATTAATTTAAAAATATTGCATCAATTGACAAAACAGAATCGACTGCGTGAAAGTAACAACTGTTAAATTTTTAAAACATCTATAATTTATACATCGGATAAGCCAGTCCGTTTGGGCAAAGATTGGCTTTTGAGGAGATAGGTAAAATGAAGAATCTAAAATACCTATTAGGCTTTATAGTAATAGCTGTAGTTACGACCCTGATTTCTGTTTGGCTTGCAGCTAACGGCTTAACTTTTGTTTTCTCCATTGCTTCAATTGGTTTTCCCGAAAACCTGTGGCTTGTTCTCATCAACGGAATCCTTCTGGGGTTATTTCTTGTTTTCATAAAGTTCCGCCGTCGAGTTGCAAGGCTGCCTTCCAGCATTTACTTGGCATTCATCGTTGCATTGTACATTGAAATGTATGGTTTTCCTTTAACCATGTACTTAATCGCTAGCGCTTTTGGCTTTAACAACGCAGCCACCTTATGGTACCTTATATCGCCGTTCACAGGCTACGACCTGTTCGTTTCCATATTTCTAGGCGTCATACTACCCATATCAAACGTAATCATCCTGTCAAGCATATTCTTGATAGTTTTTGGCTGGAGAAAAATTTTCAAAGCAAAAGGGCAACTGGTAACTGACGGCATCTACCGCCATGTTCGACACCCACAATACCTCGGTTTCATCCTGCTAACTTTTGGCATCGATTTTCTGTGGGTAACCTTCTCAACGCTTATTCTCTGGCCTATCTTGGTGTTTCTATACTATCGGCTAGCTAAGGAAGAAGAGAATATTATGGAGGAAAAATTCGGTGACCAATACCGACAGTACGCAAAGGAAGTTCCGAGGCTTTTTCCAAACCTTAAAAAGTTGATTTCTGAACTGAAAGAGTAACACACTACTTCAGGGTAACAGGGCTTTTTTAGAGGTTTGGCGTCTTCAGTCAGGTTCATAAGCAACCTTGCTACTATTGTAAAGGTTTAATTTACAAAACAGCATAAAAGGGATTACTGTGGAGCCATTAACCAAACGTTCAATTCAACTACTAAAAACCCTGTATGAAAAAGGAAAATCAACCAGCACGTACACGCTGCGAATTAAACAAGACGAGTTATCCAACCAGTTAGGCATTAGCCGTCAAGCCCTGAACGTGCATTTGCGCAAACTGAAAAACCGTGGTTACATACGCACAGGCAGAGGCTTCATTGACGTAACCGACAAAGGCTTAAACGCACTTGGCGTATCAACCACTCCAGCCTTCATTTTTCTCAAGGTTTCACCGATTAAACGTATTCAAGTTTACGAGCAACTTCACAAACTTGCTGTTTCACGTGCCTTCCGCATAGCAGGAGAAATTGACGCATTAATCATTGTGGAAAGAGAGAACCTTGATGAAATCCTAAAGAAACTGTACACCATCGACGGCATTGAAGACACACGCTCTTATGTCACAATTGAAATTATCAAATAGGGCAAACATTGAAACTATACGAGTATGAAGCAAAACAAGAATTCGCTAAACACAAAATCCCAGTTCCCAACAGCTATATAGCTTCAACCCCAGAGCAGGCAAAACAAGCAGCCTCCAGATTGCATGCGCCCTTTGTCGTTAAAGCTCAAGTTTTAGTCGGTGGAAGAGGCAAAGCAGGCGGAATTCAAACCGCAGTTACGACTCAGCAGGTTGAGGATGTTGCAGGCAAGCTTTTGAGTATGCAAATTCGTGGTTTGCCTGTGCGTCAGGTGCTTGTGGAAGAAAAAGTGTCGATTCAAAGAGAGCTGTACTTGGCGGTGACTGTTGACCGTTCAAACCGAGAGTACGTCGTGCTATCTTCTGCTGCTGGAGGAGTAAACGTTGAAACAACCGCAGAAGAGATGCCCACAGCAATAACTAAAACGCCAATTAACGCGAAAACTGGCTTACGGCAACATCACGCCGTGGACATAGCAAGACAGCTTGGGTACAGTGGAAACCAACTCTTGGATTTAGCAAACGTTATTTTGAGGCTCTACAACACCGTTATAGATAACGACGCTGAACTAGCCGAAGTAAACCCGCTTGCCCAAACCGTCGAAGGCAAATTTGTAGCGTTAGACGCACGATTAACCCTTGATGACAACGCCCTGTTTAGGCATCCTGAACGAGCAAGAAAAGAGCCTCAAACACTGTCACCTCAAGAAGAAACCGCTTTAAAACACAATTTAGCCTACGTTAAGCTTGACGGCGAAATCGGTGTTATCGGTAACGGAGCAGGACTAGTGATGGCAACGCTTGACCTTCTCAAGCTGTCTGGCGGAAAACCAGCAAATTTTCTTGACCTAGGCGGTGGAGCATCCGTTGAGCAGATTAACGCTGCAGTAAAACTGGTTCTGTCGGATTCACAGGTTAAAGCTGTTTTAGTTAATGTGTTAGGCGGCATTACACGTTGTGATGAAGTAGCCAAAGGCATACTGCAAGCAAGAAGCGCAAGTGGCTCTGGCAAACCGTTAATTGTAAGGTTGATTGGCACAAACCAGCAAGAAGGACAAAGAATCCTTCAAAACGCTGGAATTCAAGTTTTCGATAGCATGGAAGAAGCGGCAAACCAAGCCGTCAAAGCCGCAAAGACAGGGGAATCTTGAATGGGGATTTTAATTGGCAAAAACACCAAAGCCATCGTGCAGGGAATCACTGGCAAACAGGGCAGCTACCACACACTTCAAATGATAGATTGCGGCACAAAAATTGTGGCGGGGGTAGTTCCAGGCAAAGGCGGCTTAGACTTGCACGGAGTCCCTGTTTATGATACCGTCAAAGAAGCGGTTACGTCGTTTTCGCCTGACGCCTCGATTGTTTTTGTGCCTGCATCTGCAGCTTTAGACGCAGTTTTGGAAGCCATCGAGTATGGCATCAAAACAATCGTTGTTATTACTGAGCACCTGCCCATAAAAGACGCAATAACCATGATGGCAATAGCTAAAGAAGCGAACGTAACCATTGTTGGTCCAAACACGCCTGGAATCATAACCCCCGGCGAATGTAAGCTTGGAATAATGCCTTCAGAAGTTTTCTCTGTTGGAAACGTCGGTGTTGCTTCAAGAAGTGGCACTTTAACATATGAAATAGCTGCTGGCTTGTCACGGTCTGGCTTGGGACAGTCCACGTGTGTTGGTGTTGGCGGCGACCCAATAGCAGGGTTAGATTTTATTGAAGCTTTGAAGCTTTTCAGGGATGACTCAAAGACTAAGGCGGTGGCTTTAATCGGTGAAATAGGCGGTGCCATGGAAGAACAAGCTGCCCAATACATTGCTGAATCGCATTACCCCAAGCCAGTGGTTGCCTACATTGCCGGTGTTTCTGCTCCGCCTGAAAAAAGGATGGGTCATGCAGGTGCAATAATCATGGGTAAACATGGAACCGCGCAAAGCAAAATCGAAGCTTTCCAAAAAGTCAGCGTCAAAGTAGCCAGAAAACCCAGCGAAGTCACAGGACTGCTTGCTAAAGCCTTACAATTTTGATTGGATAGACAAAAGGTATATTTGACAGTTAACCATCAAAGACTTAGCCAAAATCGGAAGGTTAACATTAAAATGCCGATATTAGATCCAGTAAAGAAAACAATCGCTCAACAGCGTAGGTTGTACATGAAAATCTGCCGTGACTGCGGTGCACGTAACGCTAAGACAGCGCTGAAATGCCGTAAATGCAAAGGTAAGAATCTGCGCTGGAAGAAACGAGAAATAGTGAAGTAAACTAGCCTTTTACTTTTATTTTGTCATATTTTCGTTAAAATCTAGACAAAGCGCCGTTCCATCAACCGTGGGCTTTCTAGTTGATATTGAATATAGCAATATTGGCTGTTGTTGCTTTTTTCGGTTTAAACTCGATAAATTGAGCTTCTGAATAAAAATCAGGTTTAATTTTGGTTAAAAAACTATGGACGATTGAGAAAAGGGCTGGGATTAGAATTAAAAAAGAGATATAAATGATTAAAGCAGAACTTAGCTCTAAGGAGATAAGGATGAGAGTAGGTCTTTTAGGATTCGGCAGAGCTGGTAAAGCTGTTGCTACAGTACTATTGCAAAGTGAAGAAACATATTTATGCTGGGTTTTGAGGAAATCCAAAGTTCTGCAACACAGATCTGTGTCAGAATTTCTGGGCATTAAACATGACGATCATGGTCAAGGAGTTATTTTTCCCAAAGATGAGTGGACGCCAGAGCAGCTTTTAGATAAGTACCCAGTAGACGTTATTATTGACTTTTCTTCTCCTGAAGCCGTATGGTCATACGGAGAGGAGGCGGCTAAAAGAGAAATAGCTATTGTAACGGCAATATCATCTTATCCTAATGAAACAATTACTTTTCTAAAAAAGCTCTCCCGTAAAACAAGAGTGCTTTGGTCTCCAAACATTACCATAGGCATTAATTTTTTGATGTTGGCAGCTAAAATTCTCAAAGCTATCGCCCCTTACACAGATGTAGAAATAATTGAGGAACATTTTAAAAACAAAAAAGGTGTTTCAGGCACTGCAATAAAAATATCCGAGGCATTGTCCTTGGCAAATACAGATATTAAATCAGTAAGGGCAGGCGGAATTGTCGGTCGCCACGAGATTATTTTCGGTTTTCCATACCAAACCGTACGGTTAATTCATGAATCCATCCAAAGAGAGGCGTTTGGTGATGGAGCTATGTTTGCAGCTATGAATCTTATCGATAGAAAAAAGGGCTTTTATTCTATGGAAAACTTGCTGATACCATATTTTAACCTGAAATAATCAGGCGTTTTCTTCTTTGTATTAATGCTCAATCGGCTTAATCTTGTTTGCATAATAGTTGTCTGTAAGGTTCTTCAGTTTTTCCATTCCCTTTTTCTTTTTTCTTCCGTAAATGTCTATACCAAGCATAACTATGTAAGGCAATGAAAGGTAAATAACCGCGAAAATTGGGTTATTAAAAATTTGAGCAAAAGGAGCCGAATATAACGCTGAAGGGTCTATTGCATCTAAGATTACGAAAGCTGATAAAGTAATCGCTAGGCATACTAGGAATTGAGCTAGAACGCTTCTTTCCTTCCCTAAAATGATTGATGGGATGATGGATGATAAAACGAAAACCCAAGCGAAAGCATAGATGAAAACAATCATGTCTATTCTAGAGTTTAGCCAAGCACTTAAAACCGGAAAATATGTGCAGAGCAAAGTCACGACTGTCGTTACAGCGGTCTGAGTGAAAAGTTGATAGCCCACCATTAAAGTCCATGCTACTGACAAGTAAGCTGGAGTTAGTAACATCGCTTTAACCGTTTAAGCCACCTGCAATTAAGTGCTAAAATTCGAAATTTAAGACTTGTTTATTGCAAATATGAATTCAAAGCGGAACACCGTAAATACAAGGATATACTAAAATGGCGTGTATGGGTGTTGCGAACGTCTGATTTAGCCCCAAATTGTCCCTGCCCAAAAAAGGATTGCCCACGCCACAGCAACTGTAGTGAATGCGTCAAATACCATAAGGCAAAAGATGAAATACCATACTGTGCAAGGTGACCACTATGGTCAAGCTCTCCGATAGTGAAGCGTTAAAGAAAAGAGAAAAAATCCAGAGGCATTTCTGGAACATCGTGGGCTCTGTTGAGCACATTAACATTCCTAAACTGGAAGACGCCGTCCGCAAAGAATTCCGAACGCAGGAGGATAGGTTCATTCAAAAGCAGATTAATTTGATGCAGACAGAGGGCAGAATATGCGTTGAAAACAAGGTTAAAGTCTGGATAAAACAGCCAGAAACAAATGAAACGTTGGGCACCACTAAACATTAAAAGTGGCTACTTTCTGTTTTTCCTATAAAGCAAAAGTCCCAACATCAACAGCACTATGCCGATTGGCAGGAGCACGTATGGCAGCCAGCCGTATATGGGTATTCTTGAGCCAAGCTGAATCTGTGCATCAACGCCGCTTGAGCCATCCGCGTTCATGATTACGAGCATGCCCATTTTGTCGCCTTCACTATTAGGAGCACAATATAGCGTGGTTGAATCTGACGTTGTAACTGTATTTAGGTAGAGTGACTCTTGAGGAGGGGGTAATGCTGGGCTGTTCTGGTTAATTATATGGGTTGATGAAATGTTTATCGCTGCATAATATGCACGGGCAGTGTAGCCCCAGCCTGATTCAGGAGTTTCATACTGGTAGTTTCCTGTGTACGCGTTAACTGTGCTTGCTGCACCCCAACCAGCAAAAATCAGTTGATTAGCATCAGTTGAAGTGACTATCCATTTTAGTCGTGCTTCGCTTACGGGGGACCCGACCCACAAAATGAAAGCGGTTGCTGAAGTCTTCACCGTGTAGGTTTCGCTTAAGGCGTAGCCTTCAGAATCGTTTGTGCTGTTAAGATACATAAAAGCAGCGCCCGCCACTATGGCAGCAACGCCCAGTACAATAATTAAAACGCTTGAGATAATGGTTAGTATCTTTTTATTTGATTTAGCAACCAAGTTACCCTTCCCCCTAAGAGAGTAGCAGTATGGCTTGAATTAAAAAGGTTTTCCAAAATACTAAGCCAAAAGACGTGTTTATAATGAAAGTAGCAGACAGTAACCGCTAAACTCTGACTTGCCGTGGGTTCTGTTGAGCATCAAATTAATCTGCTTTTGAATGAACCTGCCCACTGTTTTCTTTCGTTTAAGGAGTAAATCATATATGTTATAACCAACTAAGAGACCGCTTGGAATAGGGAAAGGAGAAAAATGAGAAAATTAACAATAGCTACTTTAGCGCTTAGCATCGTTTTCGTTCTTGTAATGGCAAGCTCTTTCGCAAATGCAGACCTCGGCGTTAACTTAACCGTGGCGAACCCAACCATAAACCCATATGAAACACAGCAAATCACCGTAACAGCCAACGAACAAGGCAAAGGCGTTGTAATAGTAATTCAGCCAGCACCAGGCGACGGCTCAGCTTGGGACGATTACTTTGAAGAACACTCATTAATAGCTTATATTTGGAGCAAGGCTCCAGTTGATGTAAAAGAGAAAATCGGAGATGCAATCGGAGACAAGATACTTTCATTTGCATATGTTGATTTCGGTTATGGCGGAGGTTCTGAAACCTTAGACTTCGCAGATGATTTCACTGGAATCAATGGCGACCCAAGCACTGGCTTGATTGGAGAATACAAAGTGTTCTTTGCGTATTTGTCATATCAGGGCTTTCCGTTTAGATGCTTAGAATCAGGCTTTGCTTGTGGTTCATGGAATGTTGTTCCTGAGGTTCCTCTTGGAACAGCCGCTGCAGCATTCTCAATGATTGCCGCCGTTGGATTCGTTAAATACCGAAAACGTCTATCAATTCCCAAAATCTAAACTATTCTTTTTTTATTTTTTTTGTCTTGTTTATGCCGTAGCACGTTAAACACTTTAGCAATAGTGCTCTTTAGCTGTTTTGATTATCAGGTTAAATAAGCTTGGATTTCAGAAAAACATATTTTATTCAAACTTTAAGTAACAATGTAATGCCTCAATACTTCAAAGCTGCACTTCTCCTGCTTCTTTGCTTTTCAACAACCATCAGTTTGGTTGCCGTTAAGCCTGCTAAGGCAGAGGGCAAAACGATAACTGTTCCTCAAGATTTCGGCACAATAAATTCAGCAATTGGTAATGCCTCTTCAGGAGACACCGTTTTTGTTAAAGCTGGAGTTTACAATGAAAACTTGATAATTGATAAGGCTCTTACGGTTATCGCTGAGTCAGCTTCAACGATTATTGACGGCGGCGGTAGGGGGACAGTCGTATGGATAAATGCAAACAACACCGTTGTGAGCGGATTTACCATCCGAAACAGCGGAAGCAACTTTACTGACAGCGGCATATACGTCGACAGCTGTCAAGGTGTTAATCTTTCAGGCAACATGGTAACCGAAAACAACATCGGCATCTACCTCAACGAATCCCCAAAAAGCCAATTCAAAGATAACTCTTTGGCAGGTAACAAGTTCAATTTTGGCGTCTACAGCAGCACCTTAGAAGGCTACGTTCAGGATATTGATGAGTCAAACACTGTTGAAGGCAAACCCATTGTTTACTGGGTTGGTCAAGTAGGCAAACAAGTTCCAGCGGAAGCGGGATACATTGCAGCTGTGAACTGCAGTGACGTGACAATTTCTGGCGGGGTCTTGGAGAAGAACTGGCAGAACCTCCTGTTTGCTTACACAGAAAACTCTACAATTACAAACGTTAGAAGCACGTTAGGAATGGATAGCATTTGGCTTTTAGAAAGCACCAACTGCACCCTACAAAACAACAACGTAACGGGAAACGTTTGGGGAGGCGTTGCACTAGTTAACACTTCAGACTGCACAGTTCAAGG
>Ga0123335_1008872_pt1 | contig 10604 bp, 11 predicted proteins | sample BiotimSIPDNA_2_FD_89707 | JGI IMG/M metagenome (GOLD analysis project Ga0123335, IMG submission 89707) | Anaerobic biogas reactor microbial communites from Washington, USA - Biogas_R2 time_0 SIP DNA | ecosystem: Engineered > Bioreactor > Anaerobic > Unclassified | place: Washington, USA... | reverse complement strand
TGTAATCTCGGTTTTCCAACAGCTAGGCTACCTGCAAGTCATTTCCCACTCGATAACCTTCCAACTTGACCCACTAGTCGTAGCAGCGAACTTTATTCTACTCTCAGTACTGGTTTGCGTTAACATAGCACGTATGGAGCTAAAGCAATGAAGAAAACTCAAATTATATACGTGCTAATTCCTGTAGTAATCCTAATCGCCATCACGATAAGACTTTACCCTGCACTAATAAGCGGCATGCCTTTCTCCACAGACGCCTGGCCATTAATAAAAAACACCGAAATCCTGGTAAACAACTCCCCAATTCCCCTTAGTAGCACACTTTTCGATAACTACAACAGCTTCTGGCCCACAATCAGCACCTTCGGCGCCATATTAACAGAAGTCACAGGCACCTCAACCATTTCAGCTATGGCTATCGGTGTTCCCCTCGCTTCAGCACTTGCAATCCCCATATTCTATTCACTGGTAAAAAAAATAACCCAAAACAGCAAAATAGCAATTATAGCCGCATTATTGCTGGCAACAGCCTTTCCATACACGCTCTTCACTGCCGGCGTAACCAAAGAAACATTCGCAAGCCCAATCTACATTACCCTAATTATGACCTTCCTGCTAAAACATGACTGGAAAACCACGACCTTATTTGCTGTAACGTCAATTGCCCTTGTTCTTACTCATCACCTTACCGCATTTATTGCAGTAGGAATAATGGCTGCATTAACCATTGCAACTTATGTTAGTCAAGATAGAGAACGAAAAGTCAACTCCACCCAATCCAACCTGCTCTACCTTGCTATACTCACATGTTCTACGGCACTGTATCTTGGCGTGTTCTCTTACAACGCACTCGCCATATCGATTTCAACCAGCGACTACCTATCAATTGGCGCCTACGAATTCGCTGCCGCTGCCCTAACTCTATTTGTTCTAAGCAGAACAAACAAGAGGTCAACAAAACAATTAGTCTGGGAACTAGTCGGTGTCCTCTCCGTTGTAATAGCTGTCCTAATAGTAATAACGCAGACTTCCCTTCTACCAGCTACTCCCGTGGTCCCAATCTATTATCTACTGTTTGCTGTACCGTTTGTAATAGCGCTTCCAGTAATATCAATCGGATTAAATAATCACAACAAAAAACTCTCTATGATGCTGCCCTTATTCTGGCTAATCCCCATACTGGCGTTCGCCTGCTACGGAATATTCGCCAACTCGGCACCGGGTCTCTCATACGCTGTCAGGTCACTCAACTTCTTGCTGCCACCACTAATAATTCTCACAGCCATTGGACTTAACAAATTTTATCAATCAGCGAATCATCAAAAAACCCGTACCCTAACAAAAATCGCCGCCTGCATAATCTTGTTATCTATGGTGTCAATAAACGTTAACAGTATATACTCCACCGTATCTTTGCAAGAACCTTACTTGGGCTACTTCTGGCGCTATGAACCCTCAGAATTCCAAGCATCCAGCTGGCTCTCAACAAACATAGAAAACCAAACCGTTGCAGGAGACAGTAAAGTAAGTTATCTTGTCAACCACTACTTCAACGACCCTGTAAGCGTATCAGCCGGCTTATCATATCTTAAAGATAACGGTTCAGCACCAGAGATTCTATACATTTATAACCAAATGAAAGCAAATGGATACGTACTCCACCAAGGTATCCCTATAACGCTGCCCGATAACTGGACAGACAAACTGTCAAACTACAACTGCATATACATCAACAATGAGGTCACAATCTATGCAAGAAGATAACCCCGTCCTCGAATTACGAAACATACACAAAAGCTACGGCACAACCGAAGTGCTAAAAGGCATAAACCTTACAGTAAACTATGGCGACTTTATTTCAATAAGGGGAAAATCTGGTGTAGGTAAAACCAACCTCTTCAAAATTATCGGACTTCTCGAAACTCCAAACAAAGGCACCATAAGCCTCTTTGGAAGTGACGCCTCAACACTGAACGATAACCAAAAAGCGGATCTGCGATTGAAACAAATTGGCTTAGTCTTTCAATTTTTTAATCTACTACCTTCATTAACAGTTTTTGAAAACATCGAGTTACCCATGTCACAAAACGGCATAAAAAAAACCGATCGCATACTACGCGCAAATGAGCTCCTTTCTTTCTTCGAATTAACCAAACTCGCAGACCGATACCCGGGCAACCTGAGCGGCGGTGAAAGACAACGAGTTGCAATTATGAGGGCACTTGTAAATTACCCTTCAGTACTCCTTGCAGATGAGCCTACATCTAGTTTAGACGACGAAAACTCCGCGTTAACACTTGATTTGCTTTGTAAAATCCAGAAGGAACAAAAAGTATCCATCTTAATAACTTCAACTGACCTGCATGAAAAGCTACCAACCACTAAAGACTATATGCTAAAAGACGGACTGATTAAGTAGACGTCTCACCTAAAAGTGTAGGCCATTTGCCTCGCTTCTTTTTGCTTCACTCGAGTCCTTAAATTATCCTGTTTTCTTTAATATCCCGATTACTGCCTTGTTAAAGAAGAAAAACAAAAACTAATCCCAAGGAGTGCGCCAAACCGACACCATACCCAGTACTATAATAGCAACTTAGCTCGATTTAGTCTTTTTGGGTCTAAAAAATTCATATTGAACACTTGTCTAAGAGGTACATATCAAAGTTACTTATAGCCTTATAAAACTGGAAATCTAACCTTTGATTAGGGGATTTTTTTGAACGGTAAAACAGTTAGAATTTTTTCTATATACCGACTCTTTAATTTGGGAGGTAAATAATTTTGGCTTCAATTGCAGGATTGCCTTACTTGACTACAATGCTAATTGTTATGATGGCGTGCCCGATTGTCGCAACAGCTGTTATGACACAGTTTCCTTTTATCGATAATTTAACCATCACACCAGTTGATGTCAGTAAAAATGGAAAGGAGATAACTGTAAGCGTCACTTGTGATGTGTACTTCACTGAGGAAGCATGGTCAACTTTCCGCTACAAAGACGGCAGTTTCCCATACATGAGTGATTGGTGGGAGCAACATGAAGGCAAAAAGTTTTCGTTTATGGGTTATACTGCTAAGCTGGTGGATGTCGATTTTACGCTGCTTGAACACACATCAGAATATGACCGTATTAAAGCAGTGGTAACGCTAAAGCTATAGTAACATAATTTTTTCATCCTTTTTTATAAAACATAGAGCTATTTTTCACCCGAGAGGTTAACGTTAACATTAGGCTATTTTTATGCTTCATATCTCATTACCCTTGACACTAACCGCTCTATCAACAGAACCAACGTCATCATTGCCATCACTTTGAATAAATTTGATAACTTTACAAATCTTAGAAGTGATAAAGCGGGAATAGCAATTGCATTTAGATATAAATACCGTGATTTTACTGGGTTCATTACAAAAAACGTGTTTAGCTGCAAACTTGTGTCAAAGAATACCTAAAAAACATCTGAGCAGCAAACAGCCTTATATCTAAAAAAACCCAACATAAGCTTGGAAGAGAGACGGTCTATGAAAAAGGATTTACCACACCCACTAACAATAGCAGATGCGCTAAGCAGTAACTCATGGATAAAATGGGCTAAAAAACAACAAAAAGCCAAATCTGATTAACTGCCAACAACACAGAACCTATCTTCTAAAGGTTATAGAAGAACTGCCATCAAATGTGCGAATAGTTATTCCCATACTTCAGTAGGTCGGCCATCATGCAAATCATACACTATTACTTTACGCCTTTGCTTTGGCTTCTTCTCTCTTGTGAATAAACGTAAACACTTCATGTCAGCTATCCCCACTATTCTAAATTGGCTAGAGGGTTTGCGTGAGAGCCCTAAGTTAAGTTAGCTATCCTAATATATATTAGATATAAGTTTAAAAAGATTCTATAGATTGATCGGTGTTTTAGGTAACTGTACAAAACAATTGCGAGACTTCCTTTTACGATTCGACCGGAAAAAGGTGCTCATAATGCTTTAGACCACGAATCTCAGCATCTGTTCACTACTTGCTTCAAAATGCCTAAATTCCTTGCAGTCTTTTCCCCGAAAAATTGTGTCATGCCACGAAATTGAATTGAGAAATTCACCATAACTATAAACATCTGGTTTTTCATTTCAGTACCTCAAGCGGGCAATCGACGCATGAGTAAAACTGGCGATATTGCAAAGGTTTCAGCTAAAGGTAGTTTTGACTTACTTTGGGGTTTAATCGTTTCAACTGTAATCTCTGCAGTCGGTACTATATTCATCGCTCGTCTTCTAGGCTCTGATGAGTATGGCTTATACACAGTAGTTCTAACTGTCCCCGCCATAATCGGCATCTTTAGGGATTGGGGCGTTAACTCGGCGATAATAAAATTCACCGCCCAGTTCCGGGCCGAGGGTAGAACCAACGAAATAAGAAGCATATTCTTGACGGGTTTAATATTTGAAGTTTCAGTAGGCTTAGTATTAACTATAGTGTCCTTCTTCCTTGCTGATTTCTTAGCGGTTAGCGTTTTAAATCGACCAACCATAGCTCCTTTAATACAAATTGCGTCACTCTCAATACTTGCGGCTGGACTGATTAATGCCGCCACCGCCATTTTTACGGGTTATGAGCGGATGAAGCTCAATAGCATTATGCTTATCATTCAAGGTATCATCAAAACTACGACTATAATCGGGCTAGTAATTCTTGGCTTAGCAAGCACAGGCGCAACCATAGGCTACACTGTAAGCCTGATCATCGCAGGAATAATCGGTTTAGCACTAATAAGGGTCATATATATGCAGCTGCCCAAACCAATCCTTACAAAGCAACCATATTTGATTGCTGGCAAAATGTTGTGTGTAACTGGCGAGATTCCCAGAAGAACAGCTTTTGAGACAGGTTTTGCTAATCACAAATGCTTCATTGAGGGCTCTTGGCAGCCTTCAGATAGCTCTTGCAGTTTGCCTTCCTTATATGCTGTAATTACTGCTTTAACAGTGTCTGCGTTTGCTTTCAACACTCTTATGCCGGCGTTTTGGAAAGCATTTATTCCTCTAGGACCCATGCCGTATACTATCAATGCGTTGGGTTGCTGCTCTACGATGTGGTCGTGAGCGAATCCTGCTCCTCCTGCGTGTTCGCTGGTATTTGTGATTGTTTTTACATTAATGACTTCATTGTTCTCTAATTCGATTACTGTGAAATACGGTGTTCTGCCAAAATGCTCAGCTAGATTTGCGTTTAGACCCTCTTGAGTTTCAGTTGGAACAATTATTTTTTCAGTCAACTTTAATTTCACCTCCAACTGTTTCAAGGATAATAATGTTATTCACCATAAAGAGCCTTCTTTTCCTTAATTTTTGTTGTTAAAGTGTTCCTCAGTTGGGGAATACCTAGTTCGGCTCAGTTCTCCCCTGTTAAATTTTTCAATAACTTCTTTGATTGTACCAAACGCGCCTGTTATCACTTCAACGCCTGAAGTTGATAATGCTTTCAAAGCGTTAGGACCAACATTTCCGGTTATAACCACTTTAACTCCTTTATCAGCAATTGTTTGTACAGTTTGGATTCCCGCACCGCCGGTTGCGCTACAAGCCATGTTTGGGATGGACTCGTAATGCATAGTTTGTGAGTCAATAATCAGCAGGTAATTGCATCTGCCAAATCGAGGGTCTATTTGTCCATCTAAATTGTTTGTGGTTGAGCTCACGCATATTTTCATTTTAACCTCTCCTGTGTGTTATTGTGGCGTTTGTTTAGTGAGAAATTGCTTGGTTCTGGTTACTATTTCAATGAAAGCTACAGCTGTTGGTAGGGTCGGGTTTTCAGATAGGAAAGATAAACCTTCGTCGGCATTATCACAAACTTTAGGGTCTATAGGGATGCTGCCTAAGTAGGGAACAGACAGTGATTGTGCAATCCTATGTCCACCACCAGACTTGAAAATGTCAACCTTTTTTCCACAGTCTGGACAAACAAAACCGCTCATGTTTTCAATTATGCCGATTATTGGGACGCCTATTTGCTTGGCAAAAGTGACTGATTTTTTCACTACTGATTCGGAAACTTCAGATGGCATAGTTACAATTAGTACGCCATCCATGTCGGGGACTAACTGCATAACGCTTAATGGTTCATCGCCTGTTCCAGGAGGTAAATCGACTAAGAGATAATCAAGTTCGCCCCAAGCTATGTCAGACAAGAACTGTTCTATTAACCGCATCTTTAAGGGGCCACGCCAAATAACTGGCATCTCATCACTTTGAAGTAGGAAGTCAATTGATGCAACTTTAATTCCTAAACGACCAATGACTGGTAAAAGTTCTCCATCTGGGCTGCCTTTTAATGTTTGACCTTTTAAGCCAAGCATTTTTGGAATACATGGACCATGAATGTCTGCGTCTAGCACGCCGACTCTGTTGCCTTGCATGGCAAACGCTATGGCGAGATTGGCGGTTACAGTGCTTTTGCCTACGCCGCCTTTTCCGCTGATGATGGCGATTTTGTGTTTGATTTTTGATAGTTTCAGTTTTAGCTTTTGCTTTTTTAGGTATTCTTCTTTTTTTGCGTCATTGCATTGGTTTGCTGAAGTGCATGAACCGCATTCTTCGTTGCATTCTTTTGTGTTGTTGCTTGTCATCTTAAACACCTTGAAGGTTTTTGCGAAAGTTTAATAACTAAAATAATATTAATATGTTTGGTTTAAAAAATAAACAAGAGCAGATAAAACAGTGGACGAAAAAGATAAAAAAATTATTACTATACTTCAAGCAGACGGCAGAGCAACGCTACAAGAGATAGCAAAAAACATAGGCTTAACAAGCATGGGTGCCAAAAAAAGGCTTGAGCGGCTACAAAAAAAGGGAACAATAAAAATATCTGCGCTACTCAACCCAAACACCCTAAAACTTTACCCTGCCATTGTTATGCTTGAAATGGAAAGTGCTGAAGCAATGCAGCACCTTCTTGACCGATTCGATGAGTGCCCCCGTGTCGTACAAATTTTTAAAACCATAGGCGGCTACAATTTAATCGCGCTTGTCGTTGCAGAAACCAAAGAAACTCTCGAAAGTATATCCATGGAAAAATGCTCCCTTAGATGCAGTAAAGGCATACGCCGCTCAGAGTTTTATCCTGTAAGTGAAACATACTTTTCACCATATCTCCAAATAAGGGAAAACCTTGCGCAGAAGAAAAAGAAGACCGCTCCATGCAAGGTTGAGTGTACTCCCTGCAACCGGTATCAAACAAAAAGATGTGTTGGTTGCCCCACGACAAGCAACTATAAAGGCACATTATAAGGCGATTATTATGCAGAGTAAACAGAATGTTCAGTTAACAGAAGTTGACAGTGTAGAAATAACCAGTGTTGTTGATAACTCGATAGATTTTATTTCACCAGTAAACCTTAAACAAGTCCAAAATTTCTGGCAATGGACAAAAGAACAATATGGTCCAGACTGGCAAAACACGCATACGCAACTGCCGATTGCAGAACATGGCTATTCAATGCTTATAAAAGTCTTCAGTGGAAAAAAATCAAAAGTTATCTTGTTTGATACAGGCGGCAGTTCAGACGTTATCGCCGAAAATGTAAAACGAATGGGTTTGAGCATCAATGAAGTTGATTGTATCGTTTTGTCACATGGACATTATGACCATTTTGGTGGCTTGGCGTCGGTAGTAAAACTTGTTGGTAAAGAAGATTTACCAGTTATAGTTCATGAAGACATGTTCAAAATCAGGGGAACGGTCTCCCCACAAGGGGCACTCAAAAAATACATTAAATTTCCCTCTCAAGTACAGTTAAATGCACAGTATGTTGGGGTTTCTGGTTCTGGGGTGGGGGTGGGGTTGGTATCTGTTGGGTTAAGAACTCCGGAGTACACGATGCCTGCTGCTGCAATTACGATAAAATTACAGCTACAATTGCAAACAAGATTGGTTTTTTCATTTGTTTACACCTAGTGTATGTGGATGGGTGGATAAACTATATAGCGTTTGTCTTTGTGCTTTTAACGGATTTTTTCGAAAAATTTTTGTTGAGATTATTGTTATCTTTGAGGGTTTGAGGGTGTCAAAATAAAAAAGTTGGGTGGTTAGTGGTTGATGGTTGCGGGCACTGTTTTTTTGTGGTAAAACCTGGCTGCGACGCATAACACTACAACCGCTATTGCAAGATAGAAAGGCCACTCAAATGCTGCTGCAACATAGATGCTGCCTGTTGCGCCTGCTGGGGCGATAGAGCTTGGAAAGCTAATTGCTGCTGAGCCCATAAGGGGGAAATCTACGCCGAGAGCCATTTTTGCTACGGCGACTAATCCGACGATTTCAACTATGAATAGGGTGACTGCGTAGAGGGGGATTTTGTAGCCGAAGCTAAGCAGCTTGGGTGAATAAGGCTTGTCGGGTTTTACTCCGTAGAAGAGTAGGACTAAGCTGCCGAGTAGTAAGGTTAGTAGTGTAGAGGTGTTTAGTGCCCAGATTAGTGGTGTAGTCATTGTGATGCCGAGCAGTTGGAAGTTTAGGTTAAGCGGGGAAAAGCTTGCTATGCCTAATTGTGGGTTGCCGATGACTAGTGTCCACCAGGGAACGTAGATTGAGGCGACGATTAGTAATAGTATTGCAGTTGCTGCAGCCAGTGCCAGATGGTTAATCTTGATCATCTTAGTTCCCCTTCAAGCGTTATTGATTGATCGTTACTGATTATTATGCCGTTTACGTCGATTACTATGTTGCTTAAGGTGATGTTGGTGAAGTCTGGGTCAGTTTGATTGTTGAAGTAGTCTTCGGCTGTTTGGTTCCATTGCCCTGAAACAGTTACTAGCTGTGTGTTGCCTGATAGAATTGTGACTGGGGCGCTTAGTTGTATCGTTGCCAATTCGTCTCCCTCTTGGTTGAGTGCGTCAGCGTTGATTGCGTTGAGAGTTAAGTCGTAATTAAGAGGGTTTGTAAAGTTAACTGTCACTGTAAATGTTTTTGTTTGCTCGTCAACTGTGCTGGAGACATATGTGGGCATGATAAAGCTCGATAGATCCATATCTGTTGAGTTGTCTGCAAAGAAAAAGCTGATGTCTCCCTCTATTATCTGTTGAACTTCTGGGGGAACAAACAATGTCGATAAGTCGTCTCTGCATATGTAGACGGCTGCCCCAACTGGTACAATGGTTGTTCCTAAACTCATTAAGACTAGAATTATTGCGATTACTTGCATAATATTTTCTTCCCTTATGTCAAGCAATCCCTTAGTTAATTATTTAAGTTTTTCATGTTAACTGGTTATTAAGCAGACAATAGGGCAGTGATCTGCTATTACCTGTCTTCAATAGTAGCGTAGGCGACCATAGGCGAGATATTTTCTTTGGGAAGGGGGCATGGTACTTGTTTTTGTTTGGGGCTGGTTTTGGCTGTTGGTTGTCGGCTGAGCGTGTGCGGAGGGGGGTTGTTTGTGAAGGTTTTTCTGTTGCCATGTGTAGGCGGCTGGCTAAAACTATCTTTAGTTACCTTTAGAGGCGGTGAATTTAGATTAACTGCAATTTTGCCAGTTATTTTTTGTTTTCCTTCGCTCGTATCATTCAAAAACTGAATATTCCCATGATCTACCGATCGCTTGCATATGTTGTTATTTTTGGGTATGACGTTCAGTAGGTCTTATATACCTCAATAATAGCAATAGGGTTCTAAAGCATCATAAGAGAGAGGGCTTGGATATTCAAAATATAGAGGCATTAGTAAAGCGCACTTCGAAGGGTTTAATGAAGAAAATAGGCGCGGCATCCAAAAGCCTCATATCAGTAACTGAGCTCTCAAAAATTAAAATTCTTGCACTCAGACAAAAAGTCTGGTACAAATCACTAAACCACCTCGAGCGCAGCATAATCGACTTAACCGTAAAATACGTTGACAGCATAAAAAGCGCAAAGCTAGCCCAAGTAGTGACGGGCATAGTCAGCAAACTGGAGTCAGCACTAGAAAGCATCGTTGATCGATTAGCACGCTCTGTTGGTTTATCTTTAGCACAAAAAATCAGTAGTATAGCAGTAAGTTGGGGTAACCGCTCCGCACATGCGTGGGCAGACGACTTAGCGTTTGCACGGTACCTAGCTGTTACTAACCATAATATCCGTTAACCGGTTAAGATTATGGAATTTTATCAAACCACAAACCAATCCTTCACCGTTAACAAAAACGAGTTAACAGTAATAATCCCCGTAAAGAATGAAGAAGGCGCCATAGGCAAAGTAATAGATGAGTTGCATCAAGAGGGCTACCTGAATATTCTGGTTGTGGATGGCTACTCAACCGACAAAACAGCGGAAATAGCAAAATCCAAACCAGGCGTAAGATTCATCCAGCAGCACGGCAAAGGCAAAACCGGCGCCGTAAAAACCGCAATAGAACGCGTAACCACCCCCTACATGCTCCTAATAGACGGCGACTTTACTTACCCCGCAAAAGACGTTGAGCACCTTTTAGCTCACTGCAGCAGCTACGCCCAAGTAATAGGTGTACGTGACAAAAAACACATCAGCCGCATACACCAGTTTGGCAACAAAATCATAACCTCCACATTTAACCTCCTGTTTGGCGCACACATCTCAGACGTCTGCTCAGGAATG
>Ga0123335_1008871_pt1 | contig 10605 bp, 10 predicted proteins | sample BiotimSIPDNA_2_FD_89707 | JGI IMG/M metagenome (GOLD analysis project Ga0123335, IMG submission 89707) | Anaerobic biogas reactor microbial communites from Washington, USA - Biogas_R2 time_0 SIP DNA | ecosystem: Engineered > Bioreactor > Anaerobic > Unclassified | place: Washington, USA... | reverse complement strand
TGGAGAAAGAGTTCCTTTCGTTAGTGTTTGTCCAGCAACAACATTCTAACCGATTGACCTCTTTCTCTTCTTCTTTCTCCTCCCTTCTCACAGGCGTTGTCCAATATGTATGGTACTCCTACAGAAACATGTCCAAGCCATGTAAAAAGCCTGTTGACAGCCCGGCCTATCCATGCTACAGTATCCCTGTAAATGGCAAAGCCGCTATGCATATCACATAGCGGCTTTGCTTATATCCCCGACGCACAAAGGGGTGTGTTTTGCCAAGGAAGGGCGAAACGCACCCCTTTTGCGAATCATAAAGGAGGAATACGATGGACAGCACAATGATCATTGACACCCTGTGGGTACTGCTGGCGGCAATCCTGGTTTTCTTCATGAATCTGGGCTTTGCGGCGGTGGAGTCGGGAATGGCCCGGGCGAAAAACGCCGTCAACATCCTGTCCAAGAACTTCATTGTATTCGCTGTGTCGTCCCTGGGCTTCCTGCTGCTGGGCTGGGGTCTGATGTTTGGCGGAAATAATCCCATTCTTGGCACCAAGAACCTTTGGATTTTGGGAAATGCCAATCTGGACTTCTACAGGGATACCCTGACGCCTCATGTCCCCTTCTGGGGAAAGTTCTTCTTTCAGCTGGTCTTTTGTGGCACTGCAGCCACCATCGTGTCCGGTGCAGTGGCGGAACGGGTGAAATACCTTTCCTTTATCCTCTTTTCCTTTATTCTCACCCTGGTGATCTATCCCATCGTAGGCCATTGGGTCTGGGGCGGCGGCTGGCTGGCGCGGCTGGGTTTCCTGGACTTCGCCGGTGACACGGTGGTCCACTCCGTGGGCGGCTGGGCGGCTCTGGCAGGTGCGCTGATCCTGGGTCCCCGATATGGCAAGTATGACAGACACGGCAAACCCAAGGCCATTCCGGGTCATAATATGTCCCTGGCGGTGATTGGTCTATTTGTGCTTTGGCTGGGTTGGTTCGGCTTTAACCCCGGTTCAACCATGAGCTTTCAAAACCCCGCCGACGTGGCCCATATCCTGATGACCACCAACACTGCCGCCATCGCGGGAGTGCTGACTTCCACCATTGCATCCTGGGTTTTCATCGGCAAACCGGACCTTGGCATGACCATCAATGGCTGCCTGGCGGGCTTGGTGGGCATCACCGGAAGCTGCGCCTTCGTGGATGTGCCTACTTCCCTGCTGATTGGCGCGATTTCGGGTGTCATCGTCGTATTCGCCGTCATCCTCTTTGACCGCAATAAGATTGACGATCCGGTGGGCGCAACCTCCGTGCATCTGGTCTGCGGTGTTTTCGGAACCCTTTGCGTGGGCTTGTTCGCCCAGAAAGGAGCAACCAGCCTATCCACGGTGGACGGACTGTTCTATGGAGGGGGATGGGGCTTGCTGGGTACGCAGATCCTGGGCATCACCGCGGTTGGTGCCTTTGTGTTCGCAGCCTCCTCCCTGACCTGGCTTGCCATCAAGAAAACCATTGGAATCCGCGTCAGCCTGGAGGAGGAAATCGAGGGTCTGGACATAGGCGAACACGGGAACTCAGCCTATCCGGACTTCGCTCCGGTGACGCAGGTGACGGGCCCCGTCAACGGATCTGCCGTAAGCATACCCCTGCCGTCTCCGGCGCCCGGCGCAATATCTCCGGAGGATGCCATCCCCGTGGTCAACAAAGCGCGGCCTGGCGCAAAGATGACCAAGGTCACCATCATCATGAACCAGACAAAATTCACCCAGCTGCACCAAGCCCTGGATCAAATCGGTGTCACGGGCCTGACCGTTACCAATGTACTCGGGCATGGCATGCAAAAAGGGCAGCCCACCTACTACCGGGGCGCTCCGGTGGACATCCGGCTTCTCCCAAAGGTACAGGTTGATATCGTCATCTGCAAAATTCCCATTCAGACCCTTGTCAACACGGTAAAGAAAGTGCTCTACACAGGCAATGTGGGGGATGGAAAGATATTTCTTTATGACGTGGAGAATGTCATCAAGGTGAGGACCGGGGAGGAGGGGTATGACGCGCTGCAGGATGAAGAATAATCGTTAACTCACTCCCGACAGACGCTTCTGCCCCTGGTTACGCCGGCTTCTTCAAAGAAACCTTTCTGGCGATACAGAACCCGGGGCAGGAAGCGGCCGCCCAAGTGAATACTCTCCCACTACAGGCACCTTCATCCATTTCATCGGCTCCTTCTGCCCCAACGCCCACATCAGCTTGCACACCGCCGCTTCCGTGGTCATGTCAAAGCCGCTGTGGATATGGCCCTGCATCATTCCCCGACCCACCTCATATACGGAGAAATCTGCTTTTTCGTGAAGACATTGGCTCACCACCAACACCTCCATCCCACTATCGGCCAACTCCTCCAGTGCTCTTACCAGATTCCGGCGGATGTAATGCAACCCGCCCAGGCCAAAGGCCTCTATCACCAGGCCTCTGTACCCGGCCTCCCGTACAAAACGGAGCACGCCGGGAGATGTGCCCGGAATCAGCTTCAGCAAAAACACCCTGGGGTCCAGCGTGGCCCGCAGACAGTAGCCCTCTCCCTGGGGTGGAGTAAAGGGCTGGGGATTGTCAAAATGCATGCCCTCCGCATCAAAATGGCCCGCCATGGGTCCATTGATGCTGGCAAAGGCATCCATGGCCGTGGTGTGGGTTTTCACACAGCGCACACCGGAAATCAACTTTTCGTCAAAGGATACATATACCCCGCCTACTCCCTGGCAGGCGGCAGCCATAGCCCGGAGCAGGTTGCTCCTGCCGTCGGAGAGAGGATGGCGCAGGGGGAGCTGGGAGCCGGTAAGAATCACGGGCTTGGGAATCCCCGCCAGCATGAAAGAAAGAGCTGAGGCGGTATAAGCCATGGTATCCGTGCCATGGGTAATCACCACCCCATCGCTCTCTTCCAGCGCCTGGTGGGCGGCTTTGGCCAGGGCACACCATTCCTCGGGCTGCATGTTGCTGGAGTCCATCATGAATACGTCCCGGGCTTCCACCTGGCAGGGCAGGGCATCCCGCACCATGTCCAGCAATTCCTCCCCCCGCAGGGTGGGTATCAGGCCGTTTTCCCCGGGCGTGCTGGCGATGGTACCTCCGGTTGCCAATAAGGTCAACTTTTTGCCCATGTTTCCTCCCTTACCACTCTGGCGGTGTAAACAGAACCACTTTGCCCTCCTGGCGGGTCCGTTTCAGATCTATCACCCGCTGGTTGCGGCTGCCGCAATACAACAGGTCCAGCGAACGCTCGGCCAGCACAAAGGGTCCATCCACCAGAACATCACATTCCCCTAGGAGCGCTTTAACGTCCTCGTCCCGCTGGGCCCAGCGCTGCAGCTCCTCATAGGTAAAACCGCTGTAGACCCACACGGACAAGCCTTTGGCATGGGCTCGCCGGGCCAGTTCCGCACAGGGTGCGGGCTGCAAGAAGGGCTCGCCACCGGAAAGGGTGATCCCATCCAGCAGCGGATTCCCCGAGAATTTCTTCTCAATCTCATCCAGGCTCCATTCCAGCCCTCCAGCCGGGTTATGGCTTCCAGGGTTGTGGCAGCCCTCACAGTTTCGGTGGCAGCCCTGGGTAAAAATCGCCACCCTGTAGCCGATCCCATCCACGATGGAATCCGTCTCCAGCCCGTGCAAACGTATGGTCTGGCTCATTCCTTTTCCCCCTTTGTGTCGTTACCGGCAGCTGCGGCATCCTGCTCCTGCTTCTTGGCCAACCGGCAGCCCTCCGCCATGGGGCAGCCTGCGCATCCGCCACAGCCACAGACGCTTTCCCCCCTTCTTCGACGCCGCACCATCCCGGCCACCAGCCAAATGGCATAAGCCAACAGTACCACGGGGATAAAAATCGTCAGTGTAATGCCCATCGCTACCCCTCCCCATCCACAAGAGATCCGGTCTCAGCCTATCCCCAGCAGCAGGCCGCCCTGATATACCACGGTGGCCACCACCCAGGCCAGGGCTGTCTGACCGGCAACCGTCCAAAAAGCCCAGCGCAGGCTTCCCATCTCCCGACGCATGGCTGCGAAGGCCGCTATGCAGGGCATATACAGCAGCACAAACAGCAAGAAGGAGATTGCCGACAGGGTGCTTGGGAAGATGCTCCGCAAATTCGCCAGCATCTCCACGCTGTCCACCTCAGCACCCGAAAGTACAGCCAGGGTGCTGACCACACTTTCCTTGGCCATAATCCCCGTCAGCACGGCAGTGGAGGCCTGCACATTGCCAAACCCGGCGGGGGCAAACACCGGTGCGAGGAAGCCCGCGATGGATCCCAGCATGCTCTCCCCGATGGACTGCGCGGCCGTAAGGTTAAAGGTAAAGCTTTGCAAAAACCATACCACCAGCGTAGCCAGAAAAATCACCGTAAAAGCCCGGCGAATAAAGTCCTTGGCCTTTTCCCATATCTGCCGCCCCACATTGCGGGGAGTTGGCAGGCGGTAACTGGGCAGCTCCATAATAAAAGGGGACGCATCCCCGTGGAAAACGTATCGCTTGAGCAGCAACCCGGCTGCGATGGACATGAGAATCCCCATCAGGTACAGAGCGGTCATCACTGTCACCGGATGGTCCGGAAAAAACGCGGCCGTGAACAGCGCGTAGATAGGCACCTTGGCCCCACAGCTCATAAAGGGCGTCAGCATGATGGTAAACCGCCGGTCCCGCTGGGTACCCATGCTCCGGGCGCTCATGATGGCCGGCACACTGCACCCAAAGCCCATCATCATCGGGATGAAGCTGCGACCGTTGAGCCCCAGTTTACGCAGGGGCCGATCCATCAAGAATGCTGCCCGGGCCATATACCCGCTGTCCTCCAAAACCGACAACAGCAAAAACAAAATCAGGATCGTAGGCATGAAACCCAGAACGCTGCCTACACCGGTAAACACGCCTTTGACCACAAGCTCCCTGACCCACAGAGCCACGCCCCATCTTTCCAGAGCATTGCCCATCACCTGGATGCCGCCATCCACCAGCCCGGAAAACCAATCCACTACCATGGACCCGAATGGACCAAAAGTGATATAGAACACCAGCAGCATCATGACAAGAAACACAGGGATCGCCAACACCCGATGGGTCAGCACCCCGTCAATCCGGTCGCTGAGCTTGTCGGGTCCCTCGGGATTGCGGATAACGCAGGCAGTGAGCATCTCCTCAATAAACCGGTAGCGCGTGTCTGCCATCACCGCCGCCCTCTCCATGCCCTGTTCCTTTTCCATGGAGGAAAGGATCTCCTCGATGATATGCCTGGTCTCCTCGGACAAGTCCAATTCCGCTATCATGGGTTCATCGCCCTCAAAGAGCTTGGTAGCCGCATACAGAGGGGTAATGTCCCTCGCCATGGCATTGCGTTCCACCAGATGAGCCACCGCATGGAGGGCTTTATGGGCCTCCCCCCGGCAAATATCCAGCTTGCCGGGAAGCTGCCTGTGTTCTGCCACATCCATGGAGCGCCGAACCAGTTCGTCCAGACCCTCCCCCTTGCGGGCGGAAATCGCCACCACGGGCACACCCAAAGCCTTTTCCATGGCCTTCAGGTCGATGACGTCTCCATGGCTTCTCACCTCGTCCATCATGTTCAAAGCCACCACAACAGGACGCCCCAACTGCAGCAGTTGAAGTGTCAGGTACAGATTTCGCTCCAGATTGGTAGCATCCACAATATTGATGACCAGATCAGGCTTCGTCTTCACGATATAATTGCGGCTGATGATTTCCTCCATGGAGTAGGGACTGAGCGAGTAGATGCCCGGCAAGTCCACGATGGTCACATCGCTGTACTTCTCGGGGACTCTTGTTTCCTTTAAATCAGTCTCTTTGCGCAGCACGCCATGCCCCGACCTTCTCCAAACGGGCAGGCCTAAATGCGTCTGCTTTCCATGATGGTGGTGCAGCATCGTCCCGGTTTTCTGCTCTACTGTCACCCCCGGCCAGTTTCCCACATGCTGGTTGCTGCCTGTCAGCTGATTAAAAAGGGTCGTTTTTCCGCTGTTTTGGTTTCCTGCCAGGGCAAAGGTGTAGTGCATCGCTATTCCTCCGTGTGGGCAGGGACACATGGGTGCAATGCCCCCTGGACCCAAGTGGTTACTTCAGTGAGGCAGTCCCTGCGGATGGGCGTTGGGGGTAGCGTATCCCGGGTCCTCCACGTCCTCATCGTCCCCTCTTAGTACGATCTTTCGCGCATCATCCACGCGGAGGGTGAGAGCATATCCCCGCAGGTGAAGCTCAAGGGGATCGCCCATGGGCGCGGTCTTTTGGAGGAGGATGGAAACGCCGGGGGTGATGCCCATGTCGAGAAGATGCCGGTGGAGAGCTCCTTCTCCGCCTACCTGGGCTACGATACCCCGTTCACCGGGCTTTAAATCCGCCAAGGTACGGAGCTGTTGGTTTTCATGGGTCATGGTTTGGCCTCCTGTCCGATTGATCGCGCATTACTTGATGATGGGCATCCAGGCATCGTCCTCCCGGAGCCATTTGCGGACTTCGTGCTCTATGATGTTGGCGGCGATGACCGTGCCCTGTTCGCTCCTGAGACGCTCGCCCACTTCCCGGGCAGCCACCCGGTAGGCCTTGACAGTCACCAGGTTCTTCAGAGCCCTGGCCAGTTTGCTTGCTGTAAGTTTCTCCCGGCGGATGGGCTTGGGGCCCAGGCCCAGCATTCGCACACGCATGGCCCAGAAGGGCTGGTCTCCTCCAAAGGGAATCACCAGGGTGGGGCGCCCAGCCAGGATGCCTGCCGCCGTGGTGCCTGCCCCGCCATGATGTACCACCGCCGCCACATGCTCAAACAGCCATGCATGAGGCACATAACCCACCACATACACATTTTTATTCTTTGAAACCTGAACATCGCCCCATCCGGTGGACAGCACTGCCCGCACGCCGCTGCGCTCGATGGCTTCCAGCACGATGTTCAGGGTTTCCCCCATGTCGCCGCTCGTCATGGAACCAAAGCCAATGTATACAGGTTTGGGCCCGGCATTCAGGAAAGCAGCCAACTCCTCATCCGGGGTAAAATCCTCCTGCTGGTCGTCCAGCCAGAAGCCCGTCATGTGAATATTCTCTCCCCAGGAGCGCGGCCTGGGCATTAACAGCGGACTGATGGCATATAGCACGGGAATCAGGTGGCCGTTCAGATAGTAGTTGGGCTCGGCCTGAAGCTTGCGGGGGCTCATGCCGTGCTGCTTGCGCCAATCCGCCAGGTACCACCTTTCCAGAATGTTAATGAGCAGATAGGCAAGCTGATAGGTCATCAGGTTCCAGCCCCGGCCCACCCGCTGGCCTGGGGCGGAGGAAATGGGGGTGGTGGTGTTGGGGTCCATGGGGAAGTAGTGGGTCTGGATAAAGGGCACGCCCCGCACCTCCGCCATGGACTGAATAACCGTACCCAAATAAGTGGACACGATAACATCACAGTCCTGGCAGGCTGCCTCCAGGTCCGCCAAAAAAGGCGAGAGTATCTTTTCCAGGGTAACCTTTACCTGCTTGAGGAAAGCGATCCCATTGGTGCCGGGCTTCATCAGGTTGCTCATGAACAGCTTTACATCACCGGTGAGGGGCAAAAAACGAAACCCCTCCTGCAGGATCATATCTCGAAAATTCTCAAAGGCGCAAATCCCCACATCATGGCCCCGTTTGGTGAGTTCGCGCGCCAAAAGCACATAGGGGCGCACGTCACCGGTGGAACCGATGCAAATCATGTTGTACCGCATGCCAAATACCTCCCATCCGTGAGATACACGCATCAACCCTTGACATTCAGTATAGCGCACGGGAGGGGCAAATGCAACGCAAAGCCGATTCATCCTCCCAGCCTGATTTTGCGGCATTCCCCTTTACAGAACTCTAGTTCTTGTGTTACGATGCGGATATGGTCTCCCCCATCCTGTCCTAAGGAGAGAAGCTGCATGCCCAATACCATATCCAAGGAACAGGCCCAACGCTTTCTGCTGAAAAAGCATGGTCTGCTGGGCTTAAGCCCCTTTGCGGGCAAGGCCGGCATCGTGGCCTATGTGCGCCAGACCGGCTGCGTGCAGTACGACCCTGTGGACGTGTGCGGTAAGAGCCATGAACTGGCCTTTTTTAGCCGGATCAAGGGCTTCCGCCAGGAAATGTTATGGGAACTTCTCTATGAGGAGAGAGTCCTCATGGATTTTTGGGATAAGAACATGTGCCTGGTGCTCACTGAAGATTGGCCATATTTTGAACCGGTTCGCCGCCGCTACCGGGAGGATGTGAGGAGCAGGGAAGCCATCGACGCCGTGGCGGGTGCGGTTCGCGCCCATCTGAAGGAGCATGGTCATACCAGCTCCCAGGAACTCCCCCTGGAGGGCAAGGCCGACTGGTACTGGAGCGAAACCGCCCTCAGCCGTGCAGCCCTGGAATGCCTGTATTTCAGGGGCGAGCTGGTGGTCCATCATAAAAAGGGCACGGTAAAAAGCTATGCCCTTGCTGAGGACTGCCTGCCAGAGGCTTTGCTCCATGCACCCAATCCCTGTGGGACTCTTGAGGATCAGCAGGCCTGGCAAGCCTTGCGACGGATCGGGGCTGTGGGCATGCTCTGGAATCGGGCCTCGGATGCCTGGCTGGGGATGACGGAGTTTACCGGCAAGGCGCGGTCTGCGGTATTTGCCCGCCTGGAAGAAGAGGGAGCCATCATGCCCGTGGAAGTGGAGGGGATGGGAACTCCTCTGTACATCCGAAGCAGGGATGAAGAGCTGCTGCTGTCCTGCAGCAAACCTCACTCAGGGACAAAGCATGTTCGCTTTCTCGCACCCCTGGACTGCCTCATGTGGGACCGCAAACTGATACAGGCACTATTCGGCTTTTCCTACAAGTGGGAAATCTACAACCCGGAGCACCAGCGGCGATTCAGCTATTATGTGCTACCCGTAATCTACGGCCAACGCTTTGCCGGACGAGTAGAGCCCATCTGTGACCGAAAGGCAAAGGCACTGATCATGCGGCGTTTCTGGGCGGAGAAGGGGTTTCGGGATACCCCCGCTTTCCGGGCTGCCATGGAGGCAGAAGCGGAAAGGCTGAAGGAGTTTCATGGGCTGGATGAGGTTCGTTGGGAAGAGGGATTCTGGCACAATGAGCCCAAGGACGTCTCCTTTGGCAAGGGGATCGGGATCAAGGACGATGGGAGCGCAGGGGATGACCTGTCTATCCTTTCATAACGAGGTGAGCATTTGATCTACAGGCACCCCATCCCCGGTATTTTTCTGTCCCGGCCCAACCGTTTCATCGCCATGGTCCAGGTGAAGGGCCAAGTCCACCGCTGTCATGTGAAAAATACAGGCCGCTGCAAGGAGCTCCTTCTTCCCGGTGTTCCGCTTATCCTGGACAAGGCCGCAAATCCCGCGCGGCTCACCCCCTATGATGTGGTTGCCGTCTACAAGGGCGATACCCTCATTAACATCGACAGCTCCGCCCCCAACAAGGCCTTCGGAGAATATTTGCAAAGCGGCGGCTTTCTCCCCGGCCTCACCATCATCCGTCCTGAGACCAAGTTTGGGGATTCCCGCTTTGATTTTTATGCAGAAACATCAGATAAGAAAATCTTTATAGAGATCAAAGGCGTCACCCTGGAGGAAGACGGCGTAGCTCTGTTTCCGGATGCGCCCACCTTGCGGGGAACCAAGCATCTGGGGGAACTGGCCCGTGCGGTATCCCTTGGTTACGAGTCTCACGCGGTCTTTGTGATCCAGATGAAAGGCTGCTCCTTGTTTCGGCCCAACCACCGCACCGACGCCGCCTTTGCCCATGCCCTGGTTCAGGCGGCCCAGGCCGGAGTGCATCTGTGGGCCCTGGATTGTCAGGTTACGGAAAGCAGCATGGAAATAGGCAATCCGGTGAGGATCGAATTGGAATAAACCGATTGGCAGCAAGCCTGCTGTGTGAAGGAATCTGATGTATCCTGCCAAGAGGGAGGGATATCCTTCTCCCTCTTGACATTTCCTCCATAATCCATGAAAATCAGAATGATTCATGTGTTCCCTCAGCTAAAAACTTGTGGAGGAAACCCATCAAACATGACACTGAAAAGCATTCTTCTGACCGGCGCAGGCTATGTCCTGATGGCCATGGCAGCCATCGGACTTTTCTTGCCCATTTGGCCCACCACCCCCTTTGTGCTCCTGGCCGTGGCATGTTTCTCGGGAAACCCCAAGCTTCAGTCGCGGCTCCTGCGCATCCGTTTCATTCGGGAGCATGTGGACAACTACCGCAGCCGCACCGGCCTTCCCAAACGCAATGTCATTGTCAGCCTTGTCTTTCTGTGGGTCTTTCTATTCCTATCCATGGCTCTCTCCCGTCAATTATGGGCCATCCTCCTCCTCACAGCCGTCGGCGCAGCTGTTACCACCCATCTTCTGGTCATGGCCAAGCCGAAAGCGAGGAACGAAGGGAATCAGTAAGCATCCCGAACTCGTCCCCAAACCCATTGGGAACTGAAACCCACAAGCAAAAAGCCGCCTTGGAGCCGTTTCCCGGCCCCAAGGCGGTTTCCTTCTGTTTCTTCTTGCACCCTCTAACGGATACGGTGTGCCATGAGGGATTCATGATGTAAGTCCGAGACGATGACAGAGC
>Ga0123335_1008864_pt1 | contig 10612 bp, 7 predicted proteins | sample BiotimSIPDNA_2_FD_89707 | JGI IMG/M metagenome (GOLD analysis project Ga0123335, IMG submission 89707) | Anaerobic biogas reactor microbial communites from Washington, USA - Biogas_R2 time_0 SIP DNA | ecosystem: Engineered > Bioreactor > Anaerobic > Unclassified | place: Washington, USA... | reverse complement strand
ACCAACACCAGGGATTTCGAGATAGCCCGCAATCTGGATATTTTTGTAACATTGTTTAATGAGATAAATCTCTTTTATGTTGATGAAAAAGAACCCGAAGATCTGATTAATTCCAGTATATCGGGTATGCTTGAATCCCTTGATCCATATACGACTTTTATTCCCGAGTCGGACATGGATGAATTCAGGTTTATGACCACCGGACAATATGGGGGTATAGGGGCTCTTATCAGAAAAGGGGGCAGGTATACCATTATTACTGAACCGTATGAGGGTTTTCCTGCTCAGAAGGCAGGACTAAAAGCTGGTGATACATTGTTGATGATCAATGGCCTTACTACAAAAGACAAGGATGTAAGTGATGTGAGTGAAATGTTAAAAGGCAATCCCGGCACAGAGCTCAACCTCTTGATAAAAAGAGGCCATGGACAAGCATTTGAAAAGAAATTTATGCGTGAAAAGATTACTATCAAAAATGTTCCCTACTATGGTATCATTGATAATAATATAGGTTATATCCGCCTTAGCAACTTCACAAAGAATGCAGGCAAAGAAGTACGCCATGCGTTTACAGAATTAAAATTACAGGGAGCAACATCTATTATACTTGATCTAAGAGGTAACCCCGGAGGACTGTTAAATGAATCCGTGGAAGTTGCAAATATATTTGTTGATAAAGACAAAGAAATTGTAAGCACCCGTGGTAAAGCTAAACAATGGGATAATGTTTATCTGACCGATAAACCTGCCATTGATACCCTGATTCCTGTTGCTGTACTTGTAAACAGGGGTTCTGCATCAGCTTCTGAAATTGTCGCAGGTTCCCTTCAGGACCTTGACAGAGCTGTAATAATTGGTGAAAGGACTTTCGGAAAAGGACTGGTACAAACCACACGCCCACTCAGTTATAATACCCATCTGAAGATTACAACCGCCAAATATTATATACCCAGCGGGCGATGTATTCAGGCCCTTGACTATGCCCACAGGAATGAGGATGGAAGCGTTGGGCACATTCCGGATTCTCTGATATCGGAATTCAAAACCCGAAACGGCAGATTGGTTTATGATGGTGGTGGTATTAGCCCTGATATTACAGTTGCCATTGAGCAACCTTCAAATATCACCATGAAATTGTATATTGAAAATCTGCTTTTCGATTATGCAACCATTTTTTCCTATAAATACGATTCTATAACCCCTGCCAAAGAATTCGAAATTACTGACGAAATTTATAATGATTTTGTAAATTTTCTTCAGGACAAAAAATTCGAGTATACCACACAAAGCAACTCTAAACTCGATGAATTAATAAGCATTTCAAAACGTGAAGGTTACTTTTCACTTGCTGAAAATGAAATAGAATCATTACGCACAAAACTTGAAGCTGATAAGGAGAGAGACCTTAAAACTTTTAAGTCCGAAATCAGTGATCTATTAAAAGATGAAATTATTAGCAGATATTATTTCCAATCGGGCAGGATCATGTCAAGCCTTGAGGATGATTCACAGATTAAAAAAGCTGTTGATATTCTGAATGACAAAGCTTCTATTGAAGCTATTTTAACCGGTGTTTATGAAAATGGAAATATAAAACTTGCCCTTGAAAAGAAATAATTAATTCTGCGAATTTCTGTTGTTTTTAATATATTCATTAACAAGTGCATCGTAACCTGATGCGATATCTTGTATAGTATTATTCTCTACTTTAAAAACAATTTTATCGATACTGTGGATTGGCATTACCCTGGGAGAAGTCCCACAGAGAAATGCAGATTCATAATTTTTAAGTTCTGAAAATTTTATGGGTCTTTTTATCAATCTGATGTTATGGTTTTCAATTACATTAATAACATACTTCCTTGTAATACCTGCCAATATTGTATGGTCAGGGGCTGAATAAACCAAGTTATCTTTTATAAAAAAGATATTTGATCTGCTGCCTTCGGTAACATTCATGTCACGATCGATCAGAACAACTTCAAAAGCTTTTGCCTTATCCTTCAGGTCATCAAAATGTGATCTGACTTTTTTACTGACATCAACTTGTTTAATAGATGGATCGGTCCGTTCAACCTGATAACTAATCAGTGTCGCACCCATCTCATACATGCTTTTGGAAGGATAAGCATGTGGAATATAATATGCTGACAGAAAAGGCTTTTTATCGTTATACTTACATAAAAGCTTGATATTACCAGCCATCCTGTTGTTGGCATTCAATAAACTGATCATCTTACTTCTGATATCTGAAAAATCCGGCAAGGATTCTATTCCGAGAGTCCTTAAACCATTAAGCATTCTTTCAATGTGATCTTCGAGAAAGAGGAGCACTTCTTCCTGAACCCTAATGACTTCATAAACTATATATCCTACAGTTTCAAATTCAGTCTGAGAGGTGGTATCCAGTAATTCTCCTGATTTGAGATAAACTTTTCCCCAGATTCTGTCCATGATCATTGCGCAACAAAATCATAAGTGATAGTCCCCTGCTGTCTTGATTCAGCACCTGGAACTTTATTGAAAGTAGATATAGCTGCTGATTCAAGAGCGGTTTTAATAATGCATTCTTCATTGGTATTTGTGGAAGAAACTGAGCTGGAAATCACATCGCCATCAGGATTTACAACGATATTTATGATAACCATGCCTCTTCCCTGGCATTTATATACGGGGATATGCATGTACCGGCTAGTCCTGCCTTCAAGATGATAACTAATCCTAGTGGGGCCTTTATAAAATTCAGTCTTAGGCTTTTCTTTTTTGGGCTCATTTTTATTCTCTTCCTGAACGACAGGTTCATTTCCCTTTGGTTCATCGAACTTAGGGTTGAGTTCATCGATATTCAATTCCTGTTTTAGCTCTTCTATATATTTTTCAGTGCTGATTTTTTGTTCGAGTTGATTAGCAGTGTTTACGGCAATATTTGATAACTGATCATTGGATAAAGGTTTAACATCAGATTCCAACATCTTTATTTCCTGCATTAGCTGTTCCAGAGTTTTAAAAGCAGGATCGTCGAACTCTATGGTTAGAGGTTCCTTATGCTTATTATGGACTTTATCAAGACGTACAACCAAAAATAATATCAGAACAATCAAATGAATTGACACAGTACCAAGTAAGCCGGATATTATATTTCTCTCCTCGGGTTTTAAAAACATATTTTTCTCCCCTACACTACTAAAATAGAAAATTGTATCACAAAATTTATAATAAAAATAATTAATCCCAATAATTGCAGATATGTTTCAATCCAATCAATAAGGGATTGTAATATTTTCTCTGTGGTTAATCAAAGTTTACTAACGAAAGAAGTTTACGGAATCATATCAAAAGAAAGTATAAAAACAAAAACCGGTAGTAAATACCGGTTGCTGCTCCCCAGGTAGGACTTGAACCTACGACCTACGGATTAACAGTCCGCCGCTCTAACCAACTGAGCTACTGAGGAATTTTTTGAGGCAGCAAAAATAGGCGATAGAAGTCAATTATGCAAAATTTATAAAGCCTTTTTTGAAAGTGCGTCGAATACAGTTGAACAGGAGTTTTTTGTTAACTTCAAACCCAAAATCAAATTTTTATTAATCAAATACATAAAATGAGAGTTCTTGGTATAGGTAACGCATTGGTTGACATATTAATACAGCTCGAAAACGACACGGTATTAAATTATCTTGATTATCCTAAAGGAAGTATGCAGCTCATTGACTTATCCAAAATCGCGGACGTAACTGAACTAATAAAGAACATACCTGTAATTATGGCATCGGGAGGTTCGGCGGCCAATACAATTCATGGGCTAGCCCGGCTTGGGATTTCATGTGGATTTATAGGGAAGGTAGGTAAAGATGAGCTTGGAGACTTTTATATAAACGACCTTAAAGAAGCAGGTGTAAAAGCATACCTTGAACAATCCAAAACTGTAACGGGACGTTCGTATGCACTTATTACTCCCGATTCTGAAAGAACTTTTGCCACATACCTCGGTGCTGCTGTTGAATTGAATGCTGAAGACCTGAAAAAATCAGTATTCTCAAACTATGAAATGCTTCATATTGAAGGCTATCTTGTCCAAAACCCACTTTTAATTGAAATGGCCATGCAGATAGCTAAAAAGGAAGGTCTACTAATTAGTCTTGACCTTGCCAGTTTTAATGTCGTAGAATCAAATCTCACATTTTTGAAAAAGATTGTACCTGAATATGTAGATATTGTTTTTGCCAATGAAGAAGAAGCCAGAGCATATACCGGAAAGACGCCTTCGGATGCATTGAAAGAATTAGCTGCACAAGTTAAGATAGCAATAGTTAAAACGGGGAAAAAAGGATCCATGATACGTTCAGGAAGCGTAGAAACAACGATTCAAATAAAGCCTGTTATTGCAGTAGATACCACAGGAGCAGGAGACCAGTATGCGGCGGGGTTTTTGTATGGGTATCTTAACCATCTGGATTTTCACAAATGCGGAGAAATCGGTTCAACACTGGCAGCCTCTGTTATATCCACCTATGGAGCCCGCATACCTGAAAAATCATGGCCTGAGATTATTCAAAAAATCGACCGCATCCACCAGTATTAAAACAATCCATGGAGTTCTGCATGAAGTTTGTCAATAACCTGGCTTAAATCTTCAGGCTTGTCGATAAAATTGTTATGATCGACATCAACAATCATTAATTTTCCCAGATTATAAGATTCTACCCAACTTTCGTACCGTTCATTAAGTTTGCGGAGATAATCGAGTCTTATATTATCTTCATATTTTCTGCCTCTTTTTTCAATTTGTTTAACAAGTGTAGGTACTGATGCCCTCAGATAAATTATCAGATCTGGCGGTTGGATAAGAGAGGCGAATAAGTTAAACAGTGTAAAATAATTCTCGAAATCACGTGTCGACAGGAGGCCCATGGAATGAAGGTTCGGGGCAAAAATATAAGCATCCTCATAAATAGTCCGGTCCTGGATTATAGAGTGCTTTGATTTCTTTATTTTAATAATGTGGTTAAAACGACTGTTAAGAAAATAAATCTGCAGGTTGAATGACCATCTTTGCATATCGTTATAAAAGTCATCGAGGTATGGATTATCATCTGTATCCTCATAATGAGGTTCCCATCCAAAATGCCTTGCAAGAAGGCTTGTAAGGGTTGTTTTACCCGATCCGATATTCCCGGCTACCGCTATATGCATCATTCAAATATTAAGTATTACAACTGATTAATATTTAACCATTGACCTCATTAAAGCAGGGTCAATAAATCGTCTATATATTTTCTGCTATTAAATAAACGTGGAACTTTATTCTGACCTCCTAACTTTCCTCTTTTTTCCATCCATCTGTAAAATGTTCCTTTAGGAACAACTTTCAGAAGAGGTTTATCGAGTGTTATGTTCTTATATCTTTTTGCCTCATAGTCTGAATTAAGGTTCATTAACGCATTATCGAGGATATACGTGAATTCATCGATATTTTTCGGCAACACTTCAAATTCTACAATCCATTCATGGCCTCCTTTACTTTGTTGACTCATAAAAACAGGACCTACGGTATATTCCAGAACCTGTGAGCAAGTTCTTTCACACGCTTCCTTCAATGCTTTTTCTGCATTATCAACAATTACCTCTTCCCCAAAAACATTTATAAAATGTTTGGTGCGCCCTGAAATTATAATTTTATGCGGATACAATGATGTAAAAACTATTGTGTCGCCAATCATATATCTCCAAAGGCCTGAGTTGGTAGAAATAATAATGGCGTAATTGACGCCTTTCTTAACTTCGCTAATAGTTAACGCTCTAAACTTTTCATTATGAATCTCTTCAAGAGGAATAAATTCATAGAATATACCATAGTCCAGCATTAACAACATTTCATCACTTTCGGGATTATCCTGGATAGCGAAAAAACCTTCCGATGCATTGTATGCCTCCATATAATGCATAGCCGGAGATGGAATGACCTTTTTAAACTGTTCCCTGTATGGAACAAAGCTAACTCCTCCATGGATAAATAATTCCAGGTTAGGCCATATTTTAGTCAGGTCTGTTTTACCAGTATAATCCAATAAATATTTTATCATAACCAGATTCCATGAAGGAACACCGGCAATACTTGTAACATTTTCATTGATTGTTTCCTTTGTTATCCGCTCAAGTTTTTCTTCCCATTTATCCAGCAGGGCAACTTCCTGACTGGGAGTACGGATAAATTCAGTCCAGAAAGGCAGGTTTTCAATCAGAATGGCAGATAGGTCGCCATAATATGATTGATTATTATAATTGTCGATTTTATGGCTTCCACCCAGAGTAAAACCTTTTCCACTGAAAATTTTCGACTCCGGATAGTTGGTAGTATACAAAGCGAGTATATCTCTCCCACCTCTGAAATGGCATTTCTCTAGAGCATCACGGGTAACAGGAATAAATTTACTTTTATCATTTGTAGTACCCGATGATTTGGCAAACCATTTTACCTCTCCCGGCCATAATAAATCCTGCTCGCCATTCCTGATCCTATCAACATACGGTTTGATATCTTCATAGGATTGAACAGGAACTGATTCCTGAAAATCAGCAATTTTTTCGATATTCTTATAATTATGTTCCTTCCCCCATGTTGTATCTAAAGCTTTATGAATTAATTGTGTAAAGCATTCATTCTGAACCTGTTCAGGATAGTTACGAATGAGGTCAATCTGTGACACTCTTTTAAAATTCAGCCAGTTTACAATTGAAGTTATAAGGGGCATAGGAATCCGAATCGAAATGGTTGTTTAAACAAAGATAAAGAATAAGGCAAAAAGTGCAAAAAGAAACGACAGGAGTATAAATGCTAATTATCTAAACTCTGTTATTCATTGCATTAAGTATCCATATATTATTTTGATTAACAGAGATGTAATTTCAAAGTAGAGTATAAATTTTAAAATAAATCTCATTACAGATAATCCATCGGGAAATAGCTTTAATATTTTGTTTCAAAAAAGGGCAAAATAATTCTGGTGCGAATACATCGTTCTTTTATCTGTCAGTGCTTTATTCGTTGATACAAATTCAACTATTTTTATATTGAATTTGTTAAAGGATAAAGAATGTACTTAAACCCATGATCGAGCTTTACGGAACTGTAGCTAAAGAGGAGCACGTAAAAACAGTTGAGAACAATATTTTACCTGAAACTTTCGTGCTAGAAAATCTTGAACCTTACCCTGGTTACCATGGTAAAGATTTACCAACAGATGTTGGTCCTGATACTTTCTTTCTTATAACGATTGAAGCCCATCCAGCGGACCGGATATTCAGGGTTTCAGATAATGTCAGGAAGAAAACAGGTTATTATTTTAATGGTAGCCCTGCTTGTCTGACCATTAAAAATGAAAATTATAATGCCATTCGCATTCGTGATCTCTCTGAATATAAAAGAATTGAAGTGATACAAAAGCACTTTATTGATTTCGGTATCAGGTTTCAGAAAAAGAAGAAAATCGATGAAGTGACATTTATCGAATTAAAAAAGATTTTTAAACTCGAATGGGTGAATGACAACACATTAAGAGACCATAATGGAATCGTTCACTATTGTAAGTTGCCGGGAGAGATGGATTGGAAAACTTTCAAAAAAATAACAGTTTTTGTAAAAAATAATCTCCCTGAGAATAATTTCGATGCAGCCCTGGTAGTACTTTATGCAACAGACGTACACGACCTGGTTAGAATTTACGATAAAAATGTATCGATCAACAGACTGGAGGAAATCAGGAAAAAATATATTGAAGGGATCAGAATGTTGACATGAGAATTATTTAATGTGCCTCGAGCCAGTTTTTACCTGTCCCCATCTCAACTATTAAAGGTATGCTTAGCTTAATTACGTTTTCCATTTCGTATTGTACTATACTTTTTACGATATTTATTTCCTTACCAAAAACATCGAAAACCAATTCGTCATGGACCTGTAATATCATTTTAGATTGTAAACTTTCATTATTAAACCTCCTGTAAATATTTAACATAGCCAGTTTAATAATGTCGGCAGCTGTACCCTGGATGGGTGAGTTTATAGCGTTCCTTTCAGCAACACCCCTTACCACTGCATTTGAAGAATTTATATCGGGTAAGTATCTTCTTCGGTTATACATAGTTGTTACAAAGCCTTTTGATTTTGCCTGTACAATACAATTGTCCATATATTCCTTTACTTTAGGAAATGTAGTGAAATATGTATCAATCAGGTTCCTGGCATCGCTACGTGAAATACCCAGGCGTTGTGACAAACCGAAAGAAGATATCCCATAAATTATCCCAAAATTTGCTGTTTTTGCATTCGACCTCATTTCCCGTGTTACTGAATCTTCACTTACCTTATAAATTTTTGCAGCAGTAGAACGGTGAATATCAGATCCCTGCAAAAAGGCATCAATCATTTGATGATCATTACTTAAGTGTGCCATCAGTCGAAGCTCTATCTGTGAATAATCTGCTGATAACAATATGTAATCCTTTCCTGCAGGAATGAAAGCTTTTCTTATTTCACGACCCCGTTCCTCACGGATTGGTATATTCTGAAGATTCGGATTTACAGAACTTAGTCTGCCTGTGGCAGCAGTGGTCTGATTAAAAGAGGTATGTATGCGTAATGTATTATTGTCAATAAGTTTTGGAAGAACCGATACATAGGTTGAAGCCAATTTAGTCAGTGATCTGTATTCAAGAATCATTGCGATTATTGGGTGTTCATTTTTATACTGAACCAGTACATCTTCACTCGTAGAATATTGCTTGGTCCTGGTTAGTTTTGCATCGGATGCAATCTTAAGCTTTTCAAAAAGTACGGTGCCTAATTGTTTAGGTGAAGAAATATTAAATGTTTCCCCGGCAAGACCATAGATTTTATTTTCCAATTCCTTGATCTCGGTAATAAGTTGAGACTCGTAATCACCTAAAACCTTGGTGTCGAGGTTAAAACCAGACATTTCCATTTCAGCCAATACTTCAATCAGGGGCATCTCAAGTGTAAGAGATAAGGTAGATAACTGTTTTTCAGAAAGTTGATCTTTTAAAATATTGTATAGTCTTAATGAAATATCAGCCTCTTCACACAAACAATTCATGAGATCATTATCATTTACAGAGTCAACTTTACTGCTTAACTTTTCTCGAGATATCATTTTATAATTCAGAATGTTTTCTGAAATTATATGAAGCTTATGTTTAGATTCTGGATGTAAAAGATAATGGCCTATACCTATATCAAAAAATGGTTGAGAAAGAATAAATCCTGATTTTTTTAGAACCTGGTAACAGAATTTAACCCTACAACCAACCTTATTAATATTCTTATTATCAAATATGATTTTAAGCTTATCTAAAGTTGTTATTTTATTTGATATATCATTTTTCAAATTAATATACCAGGCTTGTTGTGGTTCTATCGCCAGAGCTATTCCCAGTATCACCGAATTATGCATGGATACTCCAGATGTTTCCAATGCTATACTCACTGCCTCTGCATGTTTAAGTTCATTAATTACCTCATCCAGTTGATTTTCAGAGGTGATGTTTATGTAATTAATATTTTCTGAACTAATATCACGCAATAAAGGCTCTTCAGAAGCAGTAAAGTCAAAAAGGGTTCCCTGAGCATCAGGCTTTTTTGTATCACCTCCAAGTATTCTCTGTGTTAAAGTTCTGAATTCCAATTCTTTGAAAAGCGATAATAAGTCATCGCGTAAAATTTCCTTTCTTTTATATTTGTCAGGTTCGAACATTATCGGCACATTCGTTTCTATTGTGACAAGTTTCTTTGAAAGCAAAATCTGTTCACGATTTGTTATTATACAATCCTTTAATTTTGGATTTAACGATTCAACTTTTTCTATTAGATTTTCGACTGTTCCAAATTCACTGATAAGCTTTTTAGCCGTCTTCTCACCTATACCAGGTGCACCTGGAACATTATCACTTGCATCTCCCCAAAGGGCCAGCACATCTATAACATTCAAAGGAAAAGGAACTTTAAAATTCTCTCTGACTTCATTAACCCCCCATATTTCATGGTCGTTACCGGATCGCCGGGGTTTGTACATATACACACCTTCCTGCACCAGCTGAGCAAAATCTTTATCCGGCGTCATCATATACACTATAAACCCTTGATTTTTAGCTTGTTGAGATATAGTGCCTACAACATCATCAGCTTCAAAACCATCTACTTCCAATATAGGTATCTGGTAAGCATCAAGTATTTTTTTTATGTAAGGTATGGCCTGTTTAATATCGTCAGGGGTTTCTTCTCTGTTAGACTTATAAGATTTGTATAAGTGGTCCCTGAATGTAGGAGAAGGAGGATCGAAAGCAACCGCAATATGGCTGGGCTTTTCGTTTCTCAAGAGTTCTTCAAGAACATTTACGAATCCGTAGATGGCTGAAGTGTTCATTCCCTTAGAATTTCTAATGGGTCTTTGTATGAAGGCATAATAAGCCCTGAAAATCAAAGCATATGCATCTAGAAGAAACAGTTTTTTTTTGGGTCCCATAGAAAATGGCGGTTGTTTTAGTTACAGGCACAGGAATTAATACAATCTATTAAAGTACCCAGACGGTTGTGTTT
>Ga0123335_1008858_pt1 | contig 10615 bp, 9 predicted proteins | sample BiotimSIPDNA_2_FD_89707 | JGI IMG/M metagenome (GOLD analysis project Ga0123335, IMG submission 89707) | Anaerobic biogas reactor microbial communites from Washington, USA - Biogas_R2 time_0 SIP DNA | ecosystem: Engineered > Bioreactor > Anaerobic > Unclassified | place: Washington, USA... | reverse complement strand
GATCTCGGAATTCGGGACAAAATTCCATGTCGCCGCCGGGACGCTTGCGAACATGCGCAGGTTCGCAGCCAGAATTGGCAGGCGCTGGATAAAAGGTCTCTCGGCCGCTCGAGCCGCTTTTGCTCCATGCATGTCCAACTCAACATAAGACCTATCGGCATTTCGATCGGATGCTCACTCTGACTGCATCGCTTGAAAATCGTCTCGCATCGTAACGTATGACGAGCCGACCTGTCACTCCGTGACTGCTCTCACCATTTCTGTTTGCGCTCAGTGCTACAGTCCATCCAAACTACCGTAAATCCTTGCAACCAGGGAGTCGGCACGCGGCCGGCTCCCACACTACTTATGCCACACGTTCCTCTCTCCCACTTCTCGCATGTCCAGATGTAAATCCAGATCTAAGTCTACGGCGGCGGGTATCCAGATTTGGTTTAGTTGGTTAGTGTGAGGTGGAGTTCGTAGATGAAGTCGGGACGTCCACCACCGCGCGCATCGCTAATTCGAACATAATACGTCCCTGTGCCAGGCAGGACATACTCCTCAATTCTCGAGTCGGAGAGCCCACCCGGCTCGATGTCGTCATGATGCGCCAGCCTTACTCCGTCTTGATCGAGCAGCTCCAGAAAAGAGTCAAAATGGGTGTCCTGATTTGTACGTATTTCGATAGTGACACGCCCGCCGCTGATCCCGCGAAACGAGTACACATCAATATCGCCGTGCGGGCTGATTGACGCGCGGATCACCCCGTCCGAAATCGGGGTGGCGGAACGAGGCTCGTCGTTTCTCCCCAAGTTGCCTGCCCGCACCCGGATATTCAGCAATTGCAGAATCTCGGAAGAAGGAGACGCAGCGTCGACTACTCTCACGGTAAAGGGATAGTCCGTTTCAACGACGCCTGACAGCAAACCGGAGACCTCGCCTTCTGATGACAGCACGAACCCGGGCGGAAGCGAACCCGACGAAACAGCCCATAAGTAAGGAGGCTTGCCTCCCCCCGCCTGAAGCGTGTAGCGGTAGGTCCTCCCCGTAGTCGCATCAGGCAATGTCTTGGTCAATACCGAGAATGCACCAGGATCGGGGGCAAGCCCGCGAGGCGGAGTAACCGAAGAAGAGGGAACTGCAGCTGCAGGAGTCAAAGGCTCAGCGCCGCCACCGCACCCTGCCAGGATAACGACGACAAGGCAAAGGGCTGCAACCTGTGCAGATAGCGTAATTCGCATTTCCTTCAAGGACCATCTTCCCATTGATCGTAACGCTCAGGTGTCCCGAGAAGCACAACGTCTGTCCCGGTATTGAGAAGCTCTCCCGCCCTCAACGTAAGAATGGATCGTGCGGCGCAGTCATCATCAGGTGTCGAGGGAGGATGGAGATACTGGACTCTACACCGGCCGGGCATCTTGAACTGAAATCCCAGGGACTCTCCGACAGGACCCACCCCGCGGCTGCCGACAAAGGGAAACTGTCCCGAGTTGTTTATAGCTTCAACTTCCACCGTATAATCGCCAGGCGGCAATCCTGCAATGTCGTAGAACCCTATCAAGTTCGTATCACGGGAACCGAAGAATAGATTCGTGTCATTCCCGTCAGGCATCAGCGGGTTTCCCGTACCCGCAGTGAACAAGAACCCTGAAACCGACGAAACGGCCGTACGCGCCGGATCAACTACTTGACGCGCAATGACGTTGTACCCTTGGGCGGGCGTCACTCCATCGGAAAACACCACCTGTCCCTGGATTCTTGAGGTCGTCGTACTGAACGCAGGGTCCGAATAGAGCAAGGAGAGTGAAGCCCGGTCGTCGACAGTGAGCTCTATGCCGGGTCTGTCGACAAGCACAGGAAACATAACCGGGACACCCGCAAGTTCTTCCGGCCTGCAGAAGGAGTCGGTAAGGCACTTGACATTCACCTGTGAGTGTCCAAGACCGATGAGATGTCCGAACTCGTGAATCAGAGCCGCCCGGTAGCTCTGCAGCGAAATCGACTGATGACCGGGAGCATTCGGCTGCCCGTCGATAAACCTTCCGTTCAGTACAGACCATCCGCGGGTGTAAAGGCCGGCAGAATCATCCGTGCAGATGATTCCCGCAAATCCAAGCACGCTGTTGTTGTCCATCCCAAGCGCGGCCAGAATAGTGCCGTCAACATCGTAGACGATGGAATTCTGTGGGTGTCCAGAATCGGAGCAGCGGCCAAGAGAGTTCTGAAAGGCCATGACATTCTCGGCCGTGACATCGAATGGGAGCTGCCCCTGGTTCTGGACATCGAGGGACGCCGTGCCGACATTCTGCCAGACCAGGAAAGCCCCAGCGACCATGGAGTTAGCCTGGGCATTAGTTTGGTTTCCAAGTCCGCCCTGGTCGGTGTGGTAGCTGATGGTCCCGCCCCAGCGATATGGGTGTCCAGGATTGCGGGAGGTGGGGCCGGTTACATGAGACGGGCCGCCCGCACAGGCAGGAAGCACCATCGTCAGGAGCGCCAAAATGAACTTCCTCATCGTATTCTCGGCAGCACATCGAGGCTTCGGATCAATGAGACGAATTCACGCAGCGATACAGGGCCGTGCTCATTGCCGACCATCCGCAGCTGCGTCGCCGAAAGACGCACCCCGCCTTCGAGTGCGGCACGTGCGATATCCCTGAACAGTCCGGCGTTTCCGAACTCGTTTGCAATCAGCTCTTCGCCTGCAGCACCGTAGCGGACATGGAAGCGTCCCTGCTCAATCCCGACAGGACTGCTCAAACCGTACTTCGACGGTGTCGTAAGAAAAAGCAGAAGTCTCTGGCCGACCTGGTATCCCTCTTTGCCTTCCCGGGCGCGCAGGCCCAGAAACACCTCGCGAAAAGTGTAGGTTCCGCTAATCGTCCCGCGCAGTACATCTTCGATCTGCAGCGTCACCGCAACCGTCGGAATATTTGGAAAGGCGGCAAGGCTCTCATGCCTCACATCGGTAACCGTCCCCTGCACGATAATCTCGGCACGACGCGTGAGGTATTCCAGATCGACCTGCCGTGTCAGAAACTGGGCATCCAGAGGTTGAGACCAAAACAGAAGCAGAAGGAGGGGAACGAAAAAACCGGCCTTCTTTTTGTCCATAGAAAATCTGTTGATCGGGAGGGATCGGGATCGGAGCTGCTAAATAATGCCATGCTCCGCCGTGGAGATCAACCTGGCCGGTTCGAAGCGTTCCATCATCTACGGCGGAAGGTGACGGAATCGAGAATCTGGCGGAATGTGCGTTGATAACGGCCGAACTCACCCTCAGGAGCGACGAAGATAAAATAGACAAGGCCTTCGGGACGGAGCGCCGTCACCAGCCAGTTCATCTCCCGCCCCCCGTACGCTGAATTGTTCGTCAGAATTCTGGACATTGCCGCCTGCCCGCCCACACGTATCTGTCCGTGGTCTTTCGAGAGCCGCATGTCAGGGTTGGATTTCCGCAGTTCCCCGACGAGTTCATCCGTGGCCTGCCTGAGCGTGCGAGACCGCCCCGTGCTGCGCGGAGTATAGATGGAGATCATCGTCCCATAAGCAAGGGCCTCTGAACTCCCCGAGCCTGCAATCCCTCCTTCGGGCGCGAATGTAAAGGTTTGTTCATTTCCATACGCACGCCAGTTGTCAGGATGCCGCAGTTTGAGAATCCCGGCATCGTAACTCGCAAAACGCGCAGACGGCTGCGCAGGCGGAGCCGGCGGCGCCGAACCTCGAGAGTCTGCGGGAGCGGACCCGGCTTTGGGCGCCGGCGGCAGAGATTTCAGATACTGTTTGATGTTCCTGAACTCACGGCTGTCGCTGATCGAGTTTTTCGGAATCGGGCCGATCCTGCCGATTTCATCATTGATAAGTCGTATCCGGTTATCCGGGTTCGGATGGCTGCTGAAGAATTCCGTTCCCTGTCTCCCCTCGAGCTTCTCAAAGAACCGGGCAACATACCTCGGGTCATAATTGGAGTCGTACAGGATCTGAGTGCTCATCAGATCGGCCTGCCGTTCGTCATCTCTCGAATACTTCAGCAGGATGGAACTGGTCGCGAACTGAGTTCCAATCTGCGCCAGAATTCCTCCGACAGAGTTCCCTGCCATTCCCCCCAGTATCGCCAGCGGGAACTGCGTCAGATAGGACTTGGTAGCCTGGTTTGTTCCATGACGAAGCGCCACATGACCGATTTCATGGCCGATTACCCCGGCAAGCTCCGCCTCATTGTCCGCAGCCTCTATCGTCCCCCGATTGACGTAAAGAAAACCTCCCGGGAGCGCGAACGCATTGATGTTCGCATCGTTCACGCATTTGAACTGGTAGGGATACTTCTCACCCGGCGCCTTTGCCGCAAGCCTCCTCCCAAGCCGGTTCAGATAATCGTCGACCCGGGAGTCGTTCAACATCGGCAGTTTCTGTTCCGCATCTTGTGCGACCTGCCGACCGAGTTCAACCTCCTCCTTGGGAGAAAAGAAATTCCATCTTCCCGGCTGCAGTTGTGTGCGTTGGGCAAGAGCAAAGCTTGCAGCAAGGAGAATCAGCAGAAACGCCCGTAAGGGAAGTCTGGAATAATGTCTCATAAGCACCTCTCGCACCAGATTCGGTTCAGCAATGATAACACGACTGCAAAGGCCTGGGAGGACTCAGCCATTCTGAGGCGACATCAGTGATGCGGAAAACTGTATCAGGATCTAGTATTCTGCTTTTCCAGCGAAATCGCGATGGTACGTTCTTCGCCGCGCCGCAGGACCTTCAGGATCACCTGTGATCCCCAGTTTCTTTCCAGCAGATATGATTCAAAGCCGGAAGTATCGGTAATCGGCAGACCATCGATCGAGGTGATGACGTCGCCAACGAGAACCCCGGCGTTCTGTGCCGGCGTCTGGCGCGCGACATCAATTACAAGAAGCCCCGTACGGCCGGGCATCTGGAGGGCATCGGCGAGCGAAGGAGTCAGAAGAATCGTATCGAGCCCGAGCCTCACCCCCTGATTGACGCTCGCCTGTTCGGCAACTTTTCCGCTGAACTCGGCCGGCAATTCCGGCAGGTTGAAAGACAGCTTGCCATGACCGGACCGCAGCCTGCGGTTCTCTATGGGCGCGGTGATGGTCAGGGGCGTTCCTTTACGGATTATCTCAATCTTCGCCTCGGATCCTACCGGCGTGTTCTGGACGAGGTGAATGAGCTGGCGGCTGTCCTTGATCTTGTGCCCATTGTACTTGAACAAAAAATCCTGCGGCGCAAGCCCGGCTCTGTGGGCCGGACTGTCCGGCTCTACCGCTTCGACAAGCACACCCGAACGCATCGCAAGTTCGGCATCCACCAGGAATATTCCCAGCCAGCCGGTGCGGACATCGCCCCCTTTCTTGAGGATTCTCTCGGCAGAATCGAGCAGCCCGTTGATAGGATAGACGACATTCTGCAATCCCATCAGATCCTGGCCGGCAATGAACCCGAGAACGCGATTATCGGTCGTCAGGATGGGTTGCCCGATGTCGGGAAAAGGACGATCCAGCATCATCACCCAGCCTCCGGAGGCGCCTCCCATTGCGGCTCCCGTCTCCACCGAGACTATTTCGGCCCGGGCGAATTGTTCTATCTGGCGGCCCCGTGGGACCGGCGTCATCACGGTAGCCCCGTCCTTGATTTCGCATTTGCCGCAGACGCGCGTCTTTGTCAGCCTGCCGTCGATCAGCCGAATGACCGCGACGCCATTACTCTGGTCTATCCCGACCAGGCTTCCCTCCCAGCGCCCCCCCTTACCATCCGAGACGTCGATCGTCCGCTCGGAACCGTGCAGGTCCAGCCACCGGTAGCCGAGAAAGGTCATTATGTGGCCTTTGTCGTCGAGAACCATTCCAGTAGCAGAGAATGCCTGGATGATCACCGGCCGGTAATCGACCATAGGTTTGCCGTTGATCTCTACCGTGTTCTTGCCGCCAATAGTCCTGGTGACGAAGTTCACACGCACCAGATTAGGCTGTTCGTCGTCATCGCCGAAAGCATTTCCACTGCAGCAAAGGACTCCGGCAAGAACGAGATACCAGACAAGGGCCCGGGCGGGAAGAGTTGGACGTGTCGAGAATTTGCCGGCCATGGTCAAATCAGTGGCTTACGTTGCGAATAAAGTATTCTTCGTGAGTCTGACCGGACTGCATACGGGTCTTGATCTGCAGGGGAAATCGAAGAGTCACAGGACGTTTGTCCGGCCCGATCATCTGGTACTCAACATAATCGGTCTCGGCGATATCCAGGTTCGCCACCGGCCCGGACGGCGGAAGGACGGAAACCGGGGTAGCTTTTACCGCCACTTCAGGAACAACTTCGGGCCTCTTGGAGACTTCTTCTGTTCTGGCTTCCTTTACAGCTACAGGCGCGGCCTCGCGCACCGGGGAAACAGCAACGGGCTTGATCTCAGGTTTGACCGCTGCAGGCTCATGCACAGCAACAGGAGAAACGAGGGGCGGTTCATTGTCTGGCGTGCTGTTCGAAAGGAGGAAGACTCCAAATCCGGCGACCGCTATGCTGCAGAAAGTCAGCGAGAGCTTCAAGGAAGGCCGTTCGAGGCCGTATATCCAGAGCCGCCTGAGGCCCGAATAGAAACGTCCCCGCGCTTTTCTATTCCCTATCCGGTTCAGGATGGAGGACTCGAAACCCTCGGGCGCCTTTACACGCTCGATCTCACGAATCATGCTGCGCAATTTCTGCGCCGCGGCCAGGTCTTTGCCACAACTGATGCATTGGTCTGCGTGCCGTTCCATTCCGAAACGCCCCGCAAAATCGAGACCATCTTCCAGATAGACTTCAAAATTCCTATGAAACGTGCGACAGTCCATGACCACACCAAAACCAGAATATGCGGGTTCCCGCTTCTAGCACTCCACATACCGCTCTAGTTTTCTCTGGAGCAGTTCCCTCGCCCGGTGCAGCCGGGACTTGATTGTGCCGGCCGAACAATTCAGCACCCTGGCAATCTCATCGTAGGGGAGTCCCTGAACTTCCTTCATTATAAACGCGGTGCGGTATTTTTCAGGCAGGGACCTGATTGCGTCCCCAAGGACCTGGCCGCTCTCTTTTCGCAGCATCTCATCGCGCGGACCGCGCCTGACATCCGTTATTTCAAATTCGGGCGTCTCATTGTCGGTTGACCTCCTGCTTCCCCACACGTTCCTGTAAAAGACACGTCCCCGCCGTTGACGATATCGGATTTCGTCGATTGCCAGATTAGTCGCAATACGGTAAATCCAGGTGGAGAACTGATACATGTTGCTGTACCGGTGAATGTTCCGGTAAACACGGAGAAAAGTCTCCTGGCACAGATCAACGGCCGTGTCATAGTCACCGACCATCATACTCAGGTAATTCGTAATCGAATCTTTATAACGGGAGACCAGTCCTGTAAACGCCGCGTCGTTTCCCGCAATGAACTCCCTTACCAGACTGTTGTCCGTATCGGGCGCATTCTGTGCAAGTTCGAGTTCCTGTATCGCTAAAGCTTCTTCCCGCAATTCGGAAGTCAATCTCATTTCCTCCAGCATCTGCACCACCCGGCCCAGATGCCAACTGCATTGTTCTACACGTAAACGCGAAACGTAGGTTCCGCATTATTTCATGTCCATCCAATTCCGAGCTACATTCAGATCGACTTTCAGCGGTACCAGGAGCGTAGCCGCCCCTTCCATTTCTTCCTGAACAAGGACTCGAGTCTCTTCAGCCTGGCTTTCAGGCGCTTCGATAACTAATTCATCATGGACCTGGAGCAAGATTCTAGCCGATAAACCTTTTTTCTGCAAAGCCCGATGTATCCGGATCATCGCGATCTTGACTATGTCGGCTGCCGTCCCCTGGATTGGACTGTTGACAGCAGTCCGCTCGGCAAAATGACGTAAGTTGAAGTCTTTGCTGTTGATATCGGGAATCGGCCTGATTCTTCCGAAAAGCGTTTTCACGCTCCCCGACCGCCGCACCTCCTCGAGTGTGCGGTCAAGCCAGGCGCGGACACCGCAGTAGCGCCTGAAATACGCGTCGATGAACTGTTGAGCGTCTTCTCTCGAAATCCCGAGTCTCTGAGAGAGGCCGAATGCAGAAAGACCGTAAACTATTCCAAAATTGATTACTTTTGCCATTCGTCGGCACTCCGCCCGGTCCAGCAGCTGCGCCTCGGTAAAGACTTCACTTGCGGTCCGCTCGTGTATGTCTTCACCCGACCTGAACGCCTGGACCAGAACTTCATCCTGGGAAAGATGAGCCAGAACCCGGAGTTCGACCTGTGAATAGTCTGCCGACAGCAGCACGTTTCCTTCTTCCGGAACGAATGCCGCACGAATCAACTTTCCCATCTCCGACCTTATGGGGATGTTCTGGAGATTGGGGTCGGAACTCGAGAGCCGACCCGTAGCGGCGCCCGTCTGGTTGAACGAGGTATGGACCCTCCCCGTATCCGGATTGATCAATGCCGGAAGGGCATCAACGTACGTCGATTTGAGCTTGGCCACCTGCCGGTATTCCAGGATGAGCCTGGGCAGTTCATACGTCTTGGCCAATTCCTCAAGCACGCTCTGGTCAGTGCTGTATCCGCCGGTCTTTCTCGTCTTCTTGACGGTGGGAAGGTTTAGCCGCTCGAAAAGAACCTCTCCCAGCTGTCTCGGCGAATTGATGTTGAACTCCGTACCGGCGGCCCGGTAGATCCGTTCAGTCAGATCCCCAAGCGTCTTCTCCATTTTCGAGGACATTTCCTTGAGAATTCCACGGTCCACCTTGATTCCCGTCCGCTCCATATCTGCGAGCACGGGGACCAGCGGGAGTTCAATCTCTTCGTAGAGCCTGCGCAGCCCCATCTGGTCCAAAAGGGGATTCAGCCGCTCGTACAGCCTGCTCACGGCCTCCAGCCGACCGCAAAGCCCTTCCACCGTATGGTTGGGCTCCTCGGGAAGGAGCGATCCCTGCCTGGAGGAGGGAGTCGCGTTCTCAAGCGAGATGTGCAACTGGTTCAGCGCCCAATGCTTCAAGCTGTAGTCGCCGACATTCGGGGCCGTCAGAAAGGCCATCAGCATCACGTCATCCGGTATCTGTCGGGTCTCGATTCCCAATCTGTCCTGAGATAGGAGATAGAGCTTTGCATCCCAGCAGATCTTTCGCTGGGACTCGATTTGAAGGAGTCGCTTCCACTGCTGCTCATGGTCGGGCTTCTTCAGGTCTATCAGAACCGCATCTCCCGAATCTCCGCGGATGCAACAGACGTCGGCAGTCTTGCGTCCAAACATCCCCTGGGCGTGGCCGAATTCAACAAAAAGACGCTGCCGGTCGGCCAGAACACCAATTACCTTGTCTCTCTTCTCATCTGTAAGCCATTTCCCCGTCAGAGGCTCACGTTTTTCCTCATCGTGGAATTCGCGCATCAGGGACTTGAATTCGAGTTCGGAAAACAGCGCAAAAGCGGCTTTGCGGTCCGGTTCACACAGGACCAGGGACGACAGATCGAGTTCGATCGGCAGGTCGCACCTGATCGTAACCAGTTCCCGGCTCATCCGGATAAGATCGGCGTTGTCGCGAAGGCTCTCCTGGTACGTGCGCCTTTTCACTTTCTCCCAATTCGCGAAAAGACTTTCCAGATTCCCGTAGGTCCGTATCAGCTCTCTCGCCCCCTTCTCCCCTATTCCGGGAGCGCCGGGGATATTGTCCACAGTGTCTCCCCAAAGCCCGAGCAGATCCGGCACCTGATCCGGCCTGACTCCCAGCTTCTTCTCAACCCCCTGCTCATCGATGATCAGGTTGTCCTTCATCGCGTCGAGCACCAGGACATCTTTCGAAACCAGCTGCAGCATGTCCTTGTCGCTGGTCACGATGATCGATTTGAGCCCACACCGGGTCGCCTTTAACGCAAGAGTGCCGATCACATCGTCCGCTTCATATCCGGTATGGCCTATCACCGGCACGCAGAAGACTTCGCAGACTCTCCTGATATAGGGGATCTGCTGCACGAGATCGGGAGGCATCGGTTTGCGCGTCGCCTTGTATTTCTCGTATTGTTCGTGCCGCACCGTGGGGCCTTCCAGATCGAGAGCGACACCTATGTATTCCGGTTTCTGTTCCTCGATCAGTTTCCGGAGCATTGACGTAAAGCCGTAGATGGCGTTCGTAGGCATTCCCTTGGTGCTGCTCAGCCCTCGGATTGCATAGTAGGCCCTGTATATGTGGGACATGCCGTCGATAAGAAAAAGCCTTTTCTGATTCACCTTGTCCTCTTGATTGACCGAGCGACCAGGCCCGGCATCCTGCGGGCGATGTGGCGTGCAATTCGGACTCAGTCCGACACTTGCTTTCCCCTGAAAGCCTCGAGCGTCCAGATATCGCGCTCCTGGTCATGACGCAGAATGTAGATATTACCATCTGCCGCACGTACCCGAAAGAATTGGGACGTGGGACCATACCACTGGTCCTCCACTTCCTCCACCTCCAGAACCTGCTGTCCCAGGATGAAGCGCAGGGGATACTGATCACCCCGGTATCCCGCGTAGCATTCGACCCGGATCGTACTCATCTTGCCGGCACCTCACTCGCCGGAAGACCGTTTGTCGGCCCGGGGATGACATGACCGATACACGCGCATCAGGTGCTCCATCGAGACATGGGTGTATTT
>Ga0123335_1008857_pt1 | contig 10618 bp, 10 predicted proteins | sample BiotimSIPDNA_2_FD_89707 | JGI IMG/M metagenome (GOLD analysis project Ga0123335, IMG submission 89707) | Anaerobic biogas reactor microbial communites from Washington, USA - Biogas_R2 time_0 SIP DNA | ecosystem: Engineered > Bioreactor > Anaerobic > Unclassified | place: Washington, USA... | reverse complement strand
TCATTCCAGGCTAAAGCTACAACTAACCCAAATCCACTTGTTGATAAAGTAATAATATTTTTAATGATAGCTAAGGGAAGCTCATCAATTTTGTTTGGCGTGTGGATGTTTGACATATTTTTCAAATTATAACATTTATATTGTCAATTTTATTTATTTATTAAAGAAAATTTATAAAATTTAATCCTGCAAAAAATGCAAAAATCAATTACAATGCATTAACTTATTGTTGATTAGTTTTATCCAATTATTTAAAAAATGTATAAGCCATACTTTAATCTTACTAACAACCTATTAACATACATTAGTTCCATCGAGTCAGCTAAAGCTTTAATTGATCACTCGCCACTTGTTCCTGCTTGGGAAGCTAAGTTTAAAAAAGATGCTATGGCCAGGACCATTCATTTTGGAACAAAAATTGAGGGTAACGATTTAACTCAGGATCAAGCTCAAAAGGTCTCAAGATTAGAATTAGTTGATGATCCTGAAGAGGCGGCAAAAAGGGCTGGCATTATTGCGCGAGAGCGCGATATTCAAGAAGTACTTAATTATCGCAACGTTATTAAGTGGATAGATGAGCAAGATCCGACACTTTCACCAAATCTTTTATCAGAAAAAACCCTGAAAAACCTGCACTCGCTTACAATGGATAGACTTTTGGTTGAAGACCAAATTGGTCACTATCGTAGGAAGCAAGTTATTGTCAAAGGTGCTGGTGATAGTGCGGGAAAGATTGTTTTTAGACCTCCGATATCTGTAGAAGTACCGTTCATGGTAGAGGAGTTTTTTGAGTGGCTAAACTCTCCTGAAACGAAAAAAACTCATCCTATCTTTAGAGCAGCGATAGCTCATTATCAGCTGGTTTTTATTCATCCTTTTATTGAGGGGAATGGTAGAACAGCTAGAGCTCTTGCCTCACTAATATTGTATGGAACAGGTTATGACTTCAAGAGATTCTTTTCTTTAGAAGAGTATTTTGATAGTGATGTTGAAAGCTATTACAGCGCTCTTCAGTCAGTTCAACAGAGTGAAAATGCGGAAATGACTTATTGGTTAGAGTATTTTTGCTATGGATTGGCAATTGAGGTTGATAAAGTTAAAGAGAAAGTCTTAAAGCTTTCAAAAGATTTGAAACTTAAAAAAGAGTTGGGAAGGCAAGTAGCATTATCAGAAAGACAAATTATTTTGCTTGAATTATTGCAGGATCAAGGCGAGATTACCTCAACAGATGCTCAAGATATTTTGCCCAATGTATCGGTAGATACTGTTCTTAGAGATCTAAAGGATTTAATTGAGAAAGGCGTAGTTAAAAAACATGGTGTAACAAAGGGCGTAACATACAGCTTGATAGATAAATAAACATCTGTTTGATTGACTGTGGTGATAAGATATCTCTATGAATTTTTCTCAATTTTGTCAATATCTTCAAAAGTTGGAGGACACAAGTTCTAGACTAGAAATGACTGCTCAGTTGGCAAGTTTGTTTAAAGAACTGCAGTCTGATGAAGTGGCGGTAGCATGTTACTTGATGCAAGGACGACTAGTGCCCATCTATAAATCTCTTGAGTTTCAGATGAGCGATAAACTTCTAATGAGAGCTTTTGCTAAAGTGCTGTCAAGGCTTGCTCCCGATGAGAGCTTACCTCCATCAAATCTTTTTGATCAACAAGATGATAGCCTTTATCTTAAAAAAATTGTGCAAGCTTACAAAAAAATTGGAGATTTGGGGTTAACAATTGAAGCTCTTTTAAAGGATGTTAGTCAACAATCGAGCCAATCAATTCTTGATGTATATCAAGAATTGAAGGTGATAGCAAAAGACAACGGAGATGGATCTCAGGATAGAAAGGTTGAGCAAACTGCAATTTTATTGTTAAAACTAGATTCTATCTCAGCAAAGTTTGTCTCTCGAATAATTTTAGGAAAGATCAGGCTAGGTTTTTCAACAATGACTATGATTGATGGTTTATCTTGGTTGGCATACAGAGACAAAACTGATAGCCTCAAAATTGAGGAGGCTTACCAGAAAAAAGCAGATATTGGTAAGCTTGCCCAAGGATATCTAGCAGTCAGTTCGAAAAATGATAGAGATAATTTTTTAAAGAGTTATCTACTTGAATCTGGAGTACCTGTGTTACCAGCATTGTGTCAAAGGCTAAATTCAGCTAATGAAATAGTTGAGAAAATGGGTGAGGTGATAGTCGAACCCAAGTATGATGGTCTTCGAGCACAGATCCACATCAATAAACTTGATAAACAAGCTCCAATAAAAATATTCACCAGAAGTCTTGAGGATGTGACACACATGTTCCCAGAAACAAGTGAGTTGCTAAAACAGGTTGATGCCACCAGTTGTATCTTTGATGCTGAAGCGATTGGTTATGATTCAGCAACAGGTATACTATTACCCTTTCAACAGACGATTACTCGAAAACGGAAGCACGATGTTTTGGAACAATCAGACAGCACGCCAATCAGATTTTATTTATTTGATCTTTTGTTTTTAGATGGAGCGTCATTAATTGATGACACTCTCATGCAAAGAAAAAGAAAGCTAACAAAAATCGTTACACCAAATCAGTTTGTGCAAACAACTGACTTCATTATTACCTCAAGTGCTGAGCAAGTTCACCAGTATCATGCTAAGCAGCTCAAAGATGGTCTGGAAGGAGCTGTGATTAAGAAAGTTGACTCTCGTTATAGGGCAGGAAGAAAAGGTTGGAGGTGGGTGAAAATTAAAGAGCAAGAAGGAGAAAGGGGTAAGTTAAGTGACTCGTTAGATTGTGTAGTTATAGGTTATTACTTGGGTAAGGGTAAGAGAACAAAGTTTGGAGTTGGCGCATTTCTAGCAGGGGTTTTGGCTAACAGTGGAGAGATAAAAACGATAGCAAAAATTGGCACCGGACTCTCAGATGATCAGTTTCTTGATTTAAAGAAAAAGGCCGACACTGTTCAAGCTCAAAAACAACCATCTTGTTATGATGTACCTAAAGAGTTAAAACCAGACGTTTGGCTTGAGCCAGAGATAATTGTTGAGATTGCTGCCGATGAGTTAACTAACTCTCCCCTTCATACCGCAAAAAAAGCACTGCGTTTTCCTCGTTTGATTAAGTTTAGAGATGATAAAAAACTTGAACAAATAACAACGATCGAAGAATTGGGGGAGATAAAAGTAGTCTAGTGAATTAGGATAAAAAGCCTCAATCTTCAATAAGCGTCTCCCAAATCTTTTTAGCTTTTTCTACTTGTTTTTTTGTGGCTTTTTTAAAGTAACTTTCAACTCTTTCCATTTGCTCTCTTAAATTAAGTGATTGAGCCATTTCGTAATAACTTCCACCCAACATTGGATATTTATCATAGTTTTTAATAGGCCCGTTTAATAAAAATCTAATTCTTCCTTCAATGGCAACAGATGCTATTTTTAATAATCCTTCTTTTTTAAATCTTCTTAGTGAGTAGATATAGGCTGGTTTTTGGAGATATTTAAAAGTATATCCTGATTTAATAATTCTTTTTACTAAGTCAGCGTCCTCATAAATTTTATCAACAGCAAATTTGAATTTTGAAAAAACCTCCTTTTTAATTCCAATCATTGCCCCCATCGCTTCAGAGTTAAGTAGGCTGAAACTAAAGTTAAGAAATCTAATTGTGGGTTTATATACAGTTGGATATTCATCAACCTTCATCCAGCAAGAGAAAGCATCAACTGATTTATACTTTTTAAGCTGCTTCTTAAGCTCAGATAAAAATGTTGTCGGAAGACGATTATCAGCATCCATGAAGATGAGCCACGTGCTTTTTGCATCTTTGGCGCCAAAATTTCTTTGATAACCAACATCTCTTTTTTTAGAGACGAGTATCAAAAGATTGAGTTTTTGAGAAAACTCTTTTGCTTTTTTTACTGTGTTGTCATTAGAATTTCCATCAACCAAAATTACCTCAAAATCTTTAAAATCTTGATTTGAAAGATCTTCTAGAAGATCGGGAAGATACTTTTCTTCATCTAAAGAAGGAATAATTATTGAGAATGATGGAGGCTGACTTTTTTTCATTTAGAACTTGACTAGCATCATAAATAAAATGAGTTCTTCAATTATTACTTAGCAATTATACAAGATGTTGGTAGAATGTAATTTATGAAAACAATCTTGGTCGGGTTAGGAAATCCGGGTGAACAATATGAGCAAACAAGACATAACTTGGGTTTTTTATTTTTAGACTATTTGCGCGAGAGATGTCAACTCGACCAATTTTCATTAAAAAATAAGCTAAATTCGCAGTTGTCGGTTAATTCAGATTTGGTTTTGGTTAAGCCGCAAACATTTATGAATCTGTCGGGTGAAGCCATCTCAAAAACATTAAGTTATTATGGAGATTCTGGCTTTAGTTTGGATCGAGCAGCACAGCAATACTTATTAGTTGCTCATGACGACCTTGATATTAAATTTGGTGAGTTTAAGATTCAGTATGGAAAGGGACCAAAAGATCACAACGGTTTAAGATCGATTTATCAACATCTTGGCACTGCTGATTTCTGGCACATCAGAATTGGTTCAGATGATAGAGGAGTAAATAGACAAATACCCCCAGAGAAATATGTTCTACAACAGTTAGAGTCGAGTCATCTTAGTTCTCTTGGTGATTTATTTAGTGAAATTGTTACTCAGTTAAAAAATAGGGATATACTAGCACTTTTTTAAATGCAACAAGTTCTAAATTTAGTGAAATATCAAATTTATGCCCAAACTTAAACAAGTCGTTGATTCAATAGAAAAGAGATTTTCACAAAGAAAGAAAAACAGGATGTGGTTGTCATTGAGCTATCTATTTAGGCAACTAGCTGGAAATTTAAGTTTTTTTTATTTACCCCTATTTTTATTTCATCAAGCACAACAATTGCAATGGTGGGGATGGGATTTAAACTCTATCCAAAAAGGGATGATTCTAATTGCTGCGTTTTATTTTACTGAAAGGGTTGTGAGTGCGATCTTTTGTATGATCCAAGCTGGATTTTCAATTAAGGTTGGACACGAGTGGTCAATGATTGTTGGTACCTTGTCATATATGTTATTTTTAGTCAGTTTTTCAAATGCGGACAAGTCTCCCTGGTTTTTATTATTTGGTTCACTAATGGCTGGAGTTCAGCTGGTTTTTTACTGGCCATCATACAACACATTAGTAGCCAGATTATCGTTTAAAAAGAACATGGGTAAAAACCTTGGAAGATTTGGTTTCATTTCTAATTTTACCTCAATGATTGCTCCAGCAGTCGGAGGATTAATAATTCTTTTTCTAGGTTACAACTACTTGTTTTATGTCAGCATTATACTTCTTTTGTTTTCTTTAATTGGCTTATTTAAGCTAGATCTTCCTGAGGAAAAAGATGAGGTAAATCTTAAAGAGTATTTTGAGTGGATGAAAGAAAAAAGGTTTGTTAAGTTAACGGCATCTCAATCAGGGAGATACTTTTATGACATGAGTATCACTCTTTGGCCACTTTATGTTTTTTTATTATTGGGAGATGTTGAAAAGGTGGGTTATGTTTACAGTATTTCGCTATTTATAGCTATGATAATTAATCTATTTGTTGGAAATTTTCTAGATAAGAAAAGAAAATCAAACAAACCTTTTTATTTTTCCGGAGGATTTCTATCAACATTGTCATTGTTAAGATTGGCGGTTATTAATGTTTGGGGAGTAGTGGCGGTGGATGCTTGTTCTAGAGTAGTGGGTAACTTTCATTGGCTATTTAACGATAGTATTCTGTTTAGGAGGGGTAAGGGAACCCAAGAATTTTCGTATTTTGTATATTATGCTTTTAACAGGGCTGTGGCAGCAGCTCTATTTTGGGCAGTTATTTTGTTTTTCTTTATAACCATTCCGGTTGAATGGACCGGCTTATTTTTAATGGGAGCTTTGGGTGCACTCATGAGTCTTTTAATAAGAGAAGAAAAAGAGTAGTTTAAAAAATATTGATTATGATGACTAGTAAAAGAAATGATATTGATTTAAGTAAGAAGAAACAGAAAAAAACCTCTTTTCAACCATTGGGGGATCTATTTTCTCAATTTAAGATTAAGCAGGGAAAGGGCTATATTTCTCAAGAGTTTCAAGATTTTGGTTATCGATTGGCCCTCGAGCTCGATGATCTAAAGCACAAAAGTTTATATATAAAACTAGCAAAGAATGAGGACAGAGGTTTGCTTGAAAGAGTATTAAGTTTTGTTTCAGATTCTAATGCTAAGAATAAAGGTGCTTTGTTTATGTGGAAATTGAAACAGTTAAAAAACGAATAGCTACTACCATTATTATTGTTAACAAATTAATTATGACAAATCGTTCTACTCAGATATTTGTTGCGGCGTTGGTTGTTCTTGCAGCTTTATTGGGTTATAACTACTTTGTTCAACCATTCGCAAATCTCAATAAAGCGAGTATAGAAGAATCTCAGAGTGAAGTAGACCAGCAATCCGTCGATGATTATGTTGATAAACGACTCAAGCTTCTTGAAGAATTAACTCCGAAACAAAAAATTTCTCAACTTATTGCTTATCCATATGTTATTGAGGGAACTGAATCAGGACAGCTAATGGATGAATTTGTTGAAAATTCTTTAAGCAAAAACGCTACGAACTCCGCGAGTTTGTCTAGTTTAGAACCTGGCATAATCACAATTTTTGGCTCAGAAATTTCTTTTGAAAATGCTGCCAATCACCTTAATTACATCAATGAATTATTTCAAGATAAATCATTATCTCCTCTAATTGCAGTTGATCATGAGGGTGGATCTGTTCAAAGATTGTCGGGCTACGGATTTACCCACCTGCCACCATGGGAAGAGCTATGTGACCTTAATCAATTTGACCTAAAGCAGCAGCTTTTGTCATCGGCAAAGGAGTTGAGTGATTTGGGGGTTAATATAGTTTTTGCTCCTGTTTTGGATATAGATAGTAAAGTATTGGGCGATAGAAGCTGTGGAGATTATGACTCACTATTGCTGACCTCGATCGAGTATATACAGATATTTGGAAACCAACAAATACTTTCGGTTGTGAAACATTTTCCAGGCTTGGGAAATACAAAAAAAGACTTACATTATTATTCCGATACGATTGAAGTTGGGGTGGATGACACCTTAATTTTTTCAAAAATATTCGACGTTTTTCCAAATATTGGAGTAATGAGTTCACATATAAAGATTAAAGACAAACTTGATGGCAAACCATGCTCTATGAGTGAAGAGTGTTTGTCTGTTTTTAATCAAGAAATGCCACTTATTCTCGTATTTACTGATGCATTAGAAATGAAGTCTTTGGATGGTTTTTCAGTTGAGTTGGCAAAGGAGTTTGATTATAAAAAGACTGATAATTCTGAAGAAAAATCCTTAAATAAGATTCAATTAACCCCAGAATCAAGGTTGGCAGCTCTTTCTTATCAGGCAATTATGGCAGGTAATAATGTTCTGGTGTTCGGAGCTGGAGTTGAAGCCGATCAATTATTAGCAGTGGTGGACGAGCTTTCTATTCATTATGAACAAAATGAGGAGTTCGTAAAAAAAGTTGATAATAGTCTTTTAAAAATATTAGCAGTTAAACAAATAAATCATGATTAAAAAATTAATTAATAACAAAATATTATTGTCAATAATATTTTGTTTACCATTTTTATTAACAATTGATTCTTGGCAAAGAGTTGTTTTGTTTATTTTGGGAGTGTTTTCTGGAGTTATTGTCCTAATACTTGATGAAAGTCATTTTTTTAGATACTACAAAGAAGAGTGTGATGATGGCAATCAAGCTGATAGTTACTCGCTGGATTATTCTGCAAGAAAGAATTTGATATCAAGATCTACTTTGTTTTTGTTATTGCTTACACCCCTGTCTTTTTTTGTGATTACTTCTACCAGCGGAACCTTAGGAAAAGGCTTTGTTTTGGGTTTAATGTTGGGAATAGTGCAGGAAATGTGGCAGCTTAAAAACAACGATAATTTATTTAGATTAAGATTTCTTTCTCAATTGAAAATAAAACTAAATAGTTCTCAGCACGAACTGATTGTTTTGATTGCAACAGGATACTTTTTATTAATAAGTGTGTGGTCGGCTTTATTGAAATGAAAATAATAGAAAAAATATTGAAAGCAGTGCTTTTGGTAATAGTTTTTAGCTTGGTGTTGTTGTTGATTACAGAAAAAAATATTTTTGGAAAAAAAAGTTTTCGCGACAAAACAGCAATTGAGGATCTTGTTGAATTTGATGATGGTTCTCAATTAATTCTGACTTTGGGTGAAGAAAATTATACTTTTGAAGTTGTCAATACTTTGGCTAGTAGAGTTTTGGGTTTAAGTGGGAGAGAAGAGATCGGGTGCGATGGGCTTCTTTTTGTTTTCGAAAAAAAGGATTTTCATCCAATCTGGATGAAGGAAATGAAGTTTAATCTTGACTTAATTTGGATAGATGATGAAAAAGTGGTGGATATTACGTATGGACTAGAGGCGCCATTGGAAGACACAAAATTAGAACAGCTTCCAACCTATTCTCCGTCTGTTCCAGCTAATATTCTAATTGAAGTTGAAGAGGGTTTTGTTGATAAAAACGGGATTATGGTTGGGGATCAGCTTAAAATGTTGGAAACTATTTACTAACGCTAACTAATTCTTTGCGAAGAATTTATACATATACTTTATTCTCAAGCAAATTCCTAGTAAGATAGAACAATAATAGAGTTCGGTCTTTGGAATTTAGATTTGAGAATATCAATATGTCTGCCCAACTTACTCCATCACAACTTTTGAGTAGATACAAGGCGAAGCCTGTAGTAGATACTTCTGATAATACTTCTAATCAAAGTAAATCTCAGTTAGAGCAAGTTGGTGATGTTGGGTTAGAGCAAGGTAATATAAATTGGGATTTAGCAATAACTCAGCCAGAAGCGCTAGATTTATTAGAACAGGCAATTAGTGAGGTTGAGCGATCAAAATTACCAACGATTATCCAGAATATTGATAAAACTAATTCTGATCAATCACCGCTAAAGAAAACCGGGATTGATCTTCCAACTTTAGATCAATCCCCAATTTCTTCGACGAGAAAGGAATCTGAGGGAGCATCGATGCTGTCCATAGAACAAGGAGCAAACGTTCAAGTGGTTGAGGTTGAGAAAAGTCCTGAGTTATCTCCAGAAGTTGAAAAGTATCTTCAAGAAGTGCACGATGATAAAGATCAGGCTCCAAAAGAGATTGCGATTGCTGACGAGATAGCTAACTTACCCACTCAAAATCAATTTGTGTCTGAGCCAGTAATAGTTGTTCCAATTACCCCAGAAATTGAAAAAAAGGGTAAAAGAAAAAGTCCTAAGTTTAGTATCCGTTGGCTGGTAGAATGGAGCCAAAAGATCATAAAAATGTTTGCAGGGAAGGTGATATATCTGGAACCAGTATCAAAAGATTAAATATTACTATATATGGACTCAATTAATCAGCTCGTAAGTCAGCTTTTTGCAATTTTTGCAAGTGTATTGATATTTATCCTAGTTTTAGCTTTGATAGGAGTGTTTGTGTATATGTTTGCTCAATGGTTAAAACATTTAAAGCGAGAAGAATATGCCATTAATTTTGTGACTCTTTTAGTTAAACTTCCCAAAGATAACGAGATAAAAATTGATGCAGCGGAGCAGATGTTTGCTGGACTATACTCGCTTCATAAAACTGGTTTTTTTTCATTTATCAAAAGGCAAGAAACCATTGCTTTTGAGATTGTTTCTCTTCAGGAAGAGTTAGGTTTTTATGTAAGCTGTTCAAAAAAAATTCAAGATATTGTTGAGAAACAGATAAATGGTGCTTATCCACAAGCGGTGATTAAAGAGGTTGATGAGGTGAATATATTCAATGAGGAAGGAAAAGTTGCTTTTGGGGCACTTAGACTTGAAAAACCTACTTATTATCCCATTCAAACTTATAAGGATTTGCCCACTGATGGACTATCGTTAATTACTTCTGCTTTATCTAAGATGCAAGTTGGGGAGGGTGGAATTTTGCAGATACTTATTCAACCGGTTGGAGGAAGATGGCAAAAAAGAGGCAGTTCATACATGAGTAAACAAAAAAAGAAAGAAGCAGATCCAGAAAAAGCTTCTTATACTCATGATCCCAAAGAGATGGAGGCAATTAGTGATAAGATTTCTAGACCAGGCTTTCGGACGTCGATAAGAATAGTGGTTTCAGCTAGAAATGAAGAGCTGGCTAGACTTCATGTTGATAATGTTAGCGGATCATTTTCTCAATTTGTGTCGGCGAATAACTCTTTTAAAAATGTCCGCATTTTTCTTAAACATCTGTTTATGATTGATTTTATTTATCGATACATGCCTCTTTTTAATAAAGGAACTAGTATTTTTAATACATCAGAGTTGGCGACTATTTTTCATTTTCCCAACAAGACAGTTGAAACCCATCACATAAAATGGTTGACTGCCAAAAATGCTCCAGCCCCTCACGAGATACCTCAGTCAGGATTGTATATTGGGGAGTCTCATTACCGTGGCGAAACTAGAAAAGTATATATGAGTCTCAAAGACCGCAGGCGACATATGTATATAGTTGGAAAAACTGGCACAGGTAAAT
>Ga0123335_1008856_pt1 | contig 10618 bp, 12 predicted proteins | sample BiotimSIPDNA_2_FD_89707 | JGI IMG/M metagenome (GOLD analysis project Ga0123335, IMG submission 89707) | Anaerobic biogas reactor microbial communites from Washington, USA - Biogas_R2 time_0 SIP DNA | ecosystem: Engineered > Bioreactor > Anaerobic > Unclassified | place: Washington, USA... | reverse complement strand
TTCCTCTTCATTGAACTTTGCTCGTTTTACGTTCATGACCTTCTCCTGATTTCCTTCATGATTGCCACGAACATTATACCAAACTCTGATCCCTTATGGAAGCATTAAAGTTTTGGGTTAGTATCAATTCGCAATGGACATGTGCTTCACGATGCATACGTCGCTCGCACATTTCCTTGCTCATTGGGCTGACAGTTCGCTTCATCCCGCACAGCGGGCGCTCACTTTTGCCCTTGCGCGGTGGTGCGGAAGGCCTTGCGTCAGCAAGGGCTACAATGCCCTCCGCCGCCCGGGAACGAAGTGAGAGGCGGAGGGCCCAAAGCCGAACCATAAAAAAACCGCAGTTTTTTGATGGCATGGGGGGGTGGCACATCGTGCCGCCCCCTGCTTATGCTTTGCGTTGATGCTATGCCGGCTGCTCGCCCATCTCGGCCAGCTTGCGCAGCGTGTTGCCGTTGCGCATGGTGACGGCGACGCCGGCGGCCTTTTCCAGCACGGCGGCGTTGAGACTGGCCTTGGTATAGTCTGCCGGGATGTACATGAAGGCGGCGTGCGCTGCAACCACCAGGCGGTTGCCGCCAAAGTCCCTGGCGCGCAGCGCGGTCAGGGCTTCCGCTTTGGGCGGGCTTTCAAAAAAAGCGTAAAAAACGCGGGCCGGGTCATCGCTTGCATCCTGAAAAGGGTTGTCCGCCAGCACCTGACGGATCTCCTGCGGGCTGCGCGCGATGACGGCCAGATCGGGCCCGATCTCCTGCCGGATGAGCGCGCGCACGCGGGCAGCGGCCTGCGCCGCTGTCTCCTACGTATCGATCAGCAGGTTGCCGCTCTGTATCCAGGTGCGCACCCGGCCGTAGCCCGCGGCTTCCATCACCTCGCGCAGCCTGGCCATGGGCACCTTGTTTTTGCCGGTGGGCATCACGCCGCGCAGCAGGAGGATGAGGGTGTGCATAGTCTTACTCACTTTCGCATATCGGTGTTCTCAGGGTTTCAAGGATGTAATGGGGGCGACCATCACGCCGTCCGCACGGGTGTAGGCGTACTCGCCTAAGCCACAGATGACACATAGGATAGCAGGGGGCTTGGCGCGGGGGTCATCGGTCATCAGTTGCCTGATATGCAGCAGGTGTTTCGCTGCCTCGTCAATCCTGTCCTGTCCCAGCTTGATTTCAAACGCACCCCATGTACCATCTTCGCATTCGATAACAGCATCGATTTCTCTGCCGGATGCATCCCGGTAATGGAACAGCTGAGCGTTCAGGGCAGAGGCATAGATTTGCAAATCGCGTTCGCATAGTGCCTCAAACAAAAAGCCGAAGGTGTTCAGATCGTCAAGAAGCATTCCCGGCGTCGCTCCAAGCGCGGCCACTGCCAAAGAAGGGTCAACGAAGTGTCGCTTCTTTGATTTGCCTACGCGCACGGATGAACGCATGTTGGGGTCAAATGCGCCCTGATCCTCCCGAAGGAACATCCGCTCCAGCACATTGAGGTATTCGGCCACTGTTTCCACATGGATTGTTTCCCCATCCGTTTCCAGCATATCGCGGCGCAGCGTTGCGTTGGTTGCCAGCGTGCTCTCGTTGCGGGCAAGGGAACGCAACAACATCCACATCTTCTGTCGATCTCTTTGGATGCCTTCCAAGCGATGGATATCATCCTCAATGACGCTGGTCAGATAGGCGCGAGGCAGTTCGGCGGCGGCTTTGGCAGGCAACCCTAAACTGCCGGGCCATCCGCCGCGGACGCATAGCGCAATCAAATGCTCTAAAGTGGGCGCCTGTGTGGTGCGGGCGGGGAGTGAGCCGCTCAGAATTTCGCAGAGGGACACGGAGCCGTCGGAATCGCCCGATTCATATAACGACATCGTGCGCATGCGCATCCGGCCAATGCGGCCCGCTCCACTGTGAGGAACCCCCTTGTAGTTGGGGGTGGCGAAGCCGGTTAGGATATACTGGCCACGGTCTGCCTGCTGATCCACTGCAAAGCGGACAGCATCCCATAGCGGCGGAACCTCTTGCCATTCATCGATCAGGCGTGGATGTTTGCCTGTCAGTATCAGCGCAGGGTTGAGCTGGGCCATCGTGCGGGTTTGAAAGTTATTATCCGGGTTGGCAATAAACGCAACGCTGAGAGCCTGATTCAGCGCCGTCCACGTTTTGCCGCACCACTTGGGGCCTTCAATGCAAACAGCGCCAAAGGCTTCCAGCATGTCTGTAAGTTGCTGGTCGGCCAAGCGCGGCATGTAGTTTGGTTTTGTTAAGGTCATGGGTGCTCATTTCTGGGTATTGGTTCCCCAACCCGATTATTTCACCCATTATAACCCGATGATTTCAAGGAAGTCAACCGGATGATTTTGATGATTGCAACCCGACGATTTCAAGGATTCCCCCGGGGATCAAGCAGCGCTTTCCCTTACCCCTCCAGCATATCCTTTACATAGTTGGGCAGGTAGAACGCGCCCACATGCAGGTCGGTGTTGTAGTAGCGGGTTTTGATGCCCAGCGCGTTCCAGCGCTCGCCATCCAGGTCTTTGAGCGGGTCAAAGGTGATGGAGTTGAAGCCGAACAGCCAGTGTCCCGAAGGATAGCTGGGGATGTGCGCCTGATAGACCTGGTGGATCGGAAAGCTCTCCCGGATGCGGCGGTGGGTGCGCTTCATGGCGTTGGCCTCGTAGGAGTAGAAGGGGCTTTCATGCTGGTTGATCATGATGCCATCCTCGCGCAGCGCCTTGTAGCAGTTGCCGAAAAATTCCTTGGTAAACAGCACCTCGCCGGGGCCGAAGGGGTCGGTGGAGTCCACGATGATCAGGTCGTAGATGTCGCTCAGGCGGCGGATGAACTTCAGGCCGTCCTGAATATGCACGGTGATGCGCGGGTCGTCGTAGCCCACCGCCGTACTGGGCAGGTACTGCCTGCAGGCATCCACCAGCATGCCGTCGATCTCCACCAGGTCGATGGATTCGATGTGGGGGTAGCGGCTCAATTCCCTCAGCGCGCCGCCATCGCCAGCACCCACCACCAGCACACGCTTCACATTGGGGTGCACCGCCATCGCCGGATGGACAATCATCTCGTGGTAGATAAATTCGTCCTTCTCGGTCAGCACAATCACATCATCCAGCGTGAGGATGCGGCCAAACTCGCGACTCTGAAAGATATCGATCTTCTGGTAGTCGCTCTGCTGGGAATACAGCTGCTCGTCCACCATGATTTCCAGCTTGACGTTGTCGGTGTGGCTTTCGGAGAACCAGAATGCCATGGGCGGCTCCTTTCGTGCTGAGGGAAAACAACAATAATGTTCAGCGTCAGACCATCACCTGTATGGTTTGGGCGGTGATGTCCCGCGTGCCGGTCAGCACGCAGCCCTTCTCCCGGGAGGAGTTGATGAAGTCAACAATTTCCTGCGTGATCTTTTCGCCCGGCGCCAGCAGCGGGATGCCCGGCGGGTAGGTCATCAGCGATTCGCCGCTGATGTGCCCGGCGGCCTCGCTCAGCGGCAGCGAGCGCTTTTCGGCGTAAAAGGCCTCCTGCGGCGTCATCACCACCTGGGGGGCCAGGTACTCATAGCGGGGCAGCTCGTTCTTGGGGCGCTTGTAGCGGCGGCGGATCTCATACAGCGCGCCGATGAGGCGCTCGATGTTCTTGGTGCGGTCGCCGATGGAGATGTAGGCCAGGAAGTTTGACAGGTCGCCAAACTCAATCTGGATATCGTACTCGTCGTGCAAAATGTCGTGCACCTCGATGCCGGCCAGCCCCAGGTCGTAGGTGTTGACCGACAGCTTGGTGGTGTCAAAGTCGAAGATGGTGTCGCCGTTGATCAGCGCGTCGGAATACACATAGTAGTCGCCGATTTCGCTGATTTCGTCCCGCGCGTAGGCGGCGTACTGCTTCACCTTTTCAAAGATCTGCTCGCCATTGAGCGCAAGGCTGCGGCGCGAGATGTCCAGCGAGGAGATCAGCAGGTAGCTGGCGCTGGTGGTCTGGGTGAGGTTGATCATCTGGCGCACATGGTCCGGGTTGACGCCCGGGCCGCACAGCAGAAAGCTCGACTGCGTCAGGCTGCCGCCCGACTTGTGCATGCTGACGGCCGCCATATCCGCCCCCGCGGCCATGCCGCTGACAGGCAGCCCGCGGCCAAAGTAAAAGTGCGCGCCGTGCGCCTCGTCGCACAGCACCTTCATGCCGTGGGCGTGGGCGCAGCTGACGATCTCCCGCAGGTTGGAGCAGATGCCGTAATACGTCGGGTTGTTGACAAACACGGCCTTGGCGTCCGGGTTCTCGCGGATGGTGTTCACCACGTCCATGACCGACATGCCCAGCGCGATGCCCAGGCGCTCGCTGGTCTGGGGGTTGATGTACACGGGCACCGCACCGCAGATGACCAGCGCGTTGACAATGCTCTGGTGCACGTTGCGTGGCACGATCAGCTTTTCACCCTTGCGCACCGTGGAAAATATCATCGCCTGGATGGAGGCCGTGGTGCCGCCCACCATAAAGAACGCGCTGGCCGCGCCAAAGGCCTCGGCCGCCAGCTCCTCGCCCTCCTTGATGATGCCGGTGGGGTGGCCCAGGCTGTCTAAGTACTTGGTGCTGTTCACGTCCACCGACATGCACCTTTCGCCCAGGAAGTCCATCAATTCCTTGTTGCCGCGGCCGCGCTTGTGCCCGGGCACGTCAAAGGGCACCAGCTTGTCCTGGCGCATCACTTCCAGCGCCTCATATACGGGCGCCCGGCGTTGATCCATCAACGTCTTATGCCACCTCCTACTGCTTGTTGCGAAAAGGGACGCACCGCGCTTGCAGCACATCCCTGACAGCGTTCATCCTCTGCCGCAGCCATCCCGGCGCGGCCGGACCGCCTCCGGCAGTTCTACACAACCCGTGAAAAGTATAAAAGGCAGGATGGGTGATGTCAATGAGAAAAATGCCCGCGGCGACAAGCGCGGCGGACATGGCGATCGGGGCATCAGCCTTTGCCCGGTCACTTTTCGTCTGCGCAGTTCCCCGCCATGCTGCATCCGGCGCACCCGCCGCCGCAGCCCTGCTTGGCCGCCTTGCGGGCGCGCACCACGGCGCGCAGGGCGAGCAGGGCCACCAGCCCCAGGGCAATCCAGTCAATCCACTTCATCTGTTGGTTCCTTTTCTGGCAATGGCGTTGCCATATTTTGTCGTAAGGGGTGGGGGGATAGGCGCGTGGCCCTATATGGCGGGGGCCCGGCTATGCCATCCGCTGCCACTTCATCTCATCCCCCAGGGCGTCAAACTTCTTGCGCTTGGCGGTGAGGTGCGTGATGTCCACTGCATAGACGGCGGTGATGCCAAGCCCGCTCCGGGTAGCCTGGGGGAAATAGTGCATCCAGAGCGGCGTGTACTTTTGCGAAATCAGCCGCAGGGCATGGGTCTTTTCTTCGTCGGCGTGCAGCTGCCTGACCACGCCCTGCACCATGGCGCTTTCAAACTCGGTGGTGAACAGCTTGCTGGTGAGCAGGCCGAACTTTTCAGGCGTGCGTGCGGCCTCGGCCGCCTCAGCATCCGTCATGACGGCGGGGATGCGGGTTTCGCCCACGAACACGACATGCACCTTTGTGCCGTCTAATAGCAGGTCGCTCTTTTTGCCGCCTTTGGCCGCGTGGAAGTACAGCACATCGCCCTCCCGGACGATGGACAGGGGGATGCCGTAGGCCTGGCCATCGCTTTCCATCACGCTCAGCACGCCATAAGCGGCCCGGTCGATCATCTGCAGGCCATAGTCCCGGTCCATTTCGCGGTCTTTTCGTCTCATGGGGTGCCTGCTTTCTGCTTCATGCTGCTTCTATGCGTATGGCGGTCTGCTTACAGGATCAGCCCGCCCAGCATGTACACCAGCCAGGCCGCTGCCCAGGCCAGCAGGCATTGGCCGATCACGGCGGCCAGCGTCAGCCAGCCGCTCTCCAGCTCCTTTTTCATGGCGGCGATGCTGGCCACGCACGGCGTGTACAGCAGCACGAATACCAGGTAGCTGGATGCCGACAGCGGGGTAAACATCGCCTGCAGGGCCTGGGGCAGGTCGGCCATGCTCACCTGCATCAGCACGCCCAGGCTGCTCACCACGGCCTCCTTGGCCGTCAGGCCGCTGATCAGCGAGGTGGTCAGCCGCCAGTCCTCAAAGCCCAGCGGCGCAAACAGCGGCGTCATCAGCCGCCCCAGGCCGGCCAGCAGGCTGGTGCCGCTGTCGGCCACCGGGTTGAGGCGCAGGTCAAACGTCTGCAAAAACCAGATGACCAGCGTGGCCAGGAAGATCACCGTGAAGGCCCGCTGCACGAAGTCGCGCGCCTTTTCCCACAGCAAAATGGCCACCGACTTGAGCGAGGGGAAGCGGTAGTTGGGCAGCTCCATGATGAAGGGGGTGGACTGCCCGCGGAAGGCCGTGCGCTTGAACACCAGCGCCGTCAGGATGCCCACCGCGATGCCCAGCGCGTACAGCGCCAGCATCACCAGCGCGCTGTTGCCGCCGAAGAAGGCGGCCGCAAACAGCGCGTAGATGGGGATCTTGGCCGAGCAGCTCATGAAGGGGGTGAGCAAAATGGTCATGTGCCGGTCGCGGCGGCTGCTCAGCGTGCGGGTGGACAAAATGGCCGGCACCGTGCAGCCAAAGCCCAGCAGCATGGGCACGATGCTGCGACCGGACAGGCCGATGCGGCGCAGCGCCTTGTCCATCACAAAGGCGATGCGGGCCATGTAGCCCGTATCCTCCAGCACCGACAGGAAGAAGAACAGCACCACAATCAGCGGCAAAAAGCTCAGCACGCTGCCCACGCCGGCAAACACGCCGTCGATGATCAGGCTGTGCACCACCGGGTTCATCTGAAAGGCGGTCAGCGCGCCATCGGTGATGCCGGCCAGCCAGTCGATGCCCTGAGCCAGCCAGTCGGCCAGCTGTGCGCCGATCACGTTGAAGGTCAGCCAGAAGATCAGCAGCATCACGATCAAAAAGATGGGGATGGCCGTGTACTTGCCCGTCAGCACCCGGTCGATGGCGATGCTGCGGCGGCGCTCGCGGCTCTCGTCGCCCTTTTTGACGGCGGAGGCGCGCAGCCCCTGGATGAAGGCGTAGCGCATGTCGGCCAGCGCCTCGTTGCGCTCCATGCCGCTGTCGCCCTCCATCTCCACCACGCTGTGCTCAATCAATTCAAGCTCATTGGGGTCCAGCCCCAGGCGCGCGGCCAAGGCGGGCTCGCCCTCAATCAGCTTGGTGGCGGCAAAGCGGCTGGGGATGCGGTGCTGCTCGGCATGGTCCTCAATGACGTGGCTGACCGCGTGGATGCAGCGGTGCACCGGCCCGGGGCCGCAAAAGTCCAGCCGCTCGGGCAGCAGGCGCTCCCTGGCCACGCGCTGGGCCTGGGCAATCAGCTCCTGTATGCCCTCGCCGCGGCTGGCGCTGATGGGCACCACCGGGATACCCAGCTGGCGCGACATCTCGGCCACGTCCACGCTGCCGCCGTTCTTGTGCAGCTCATCCATCATGTTGAGCGCCAGCACCGTGGGGATGCGCAGCTCCAGCAGTTGCAGCGTGAGGTACAGGTTGCGCTCGATGTTGGTGGCGTCCACGATATTGATCAGCGCGTCCGGCCGCTGGGTGAGGATGAAGTCCCTCGTCAGCCGCTCCTCAGCCGAAAAAGGCCGGATGGAGTAGATGCCCGGCAGGTCCACCACCTGCGCGTTCTTGAGCCCGCGTATGCTGCCCACCTTCTGATCCACCGTGACGCCCGGGAAGTTGCCCACATGCTGGCGCGCGCCGGTCAGCTGGTTAAACAGCGTGGTCTTGCCGCTGTTTTGATTGCCGGCCAGTGCAAACACCAGCGCGGGCCCGTCCTCGCCCGCCTGGCGTCCCCACCGGCCGCCTTGATCGGGCGCGCCGTGCCGATGCCGTTTGCGCGCCTGCCTGTCTTGCTGGCTCATAGCGGGGCCACCTCCACGCTGCGCGCGTCCTCCAGCCGCAGGGTCAGGCTGTAGCCGCGCAAGGTGATCTCAATGGGGTCGCCCATGGGGGCGGCCTTGTGCACCTCCAACTCGGTGCGGGGAATGAGGCCCATATCCAGCAGCCGCAGGCGCAGCGGGCCCGTGCCGCCCACCTGGGTGATGATGGCCTGGCGGCCAAGGGGGAGTTGGTCAAGGGTCATGGGGACCTCCGTTGGTGTCAATTCGGAATTAGAAATTAGGAATTCGGAATTAGAAAATTCTGGTGCGTTGGGGATGTAAGCCATCAGTATCGGTGCTGGGGTTGCGGCAGATCCTCGGGTAGTTGCGGAACGCTTTTCATTCCGAATTCCGAATTCCGAATTCCGAATCAGCCTCTTTCATTCCGTCCGCGTGCCTGCAAATCGCCTCGTAGCTGGCCGGGCTCAGGTCGTGCTCCATCTTGCAGGCGTCCTCCAGGGCGGTCTGCTCGTCCACGCCCAACGCCATCAAAAAGCGCGCCAGGCGCTGGTGGCGCTCCAGCATGGCCTGTGCGATGGCCATGCCCGCGGGCAGCAGCGTAATCAGCCCGTCCCTCCCCATGGTGATGTAGCCGTTCTCGCGCAGCAGCTTGGTGGCGTGGCTCACGCTGGCCCGGCTGACGCCCATGGCCGAGGCCACATCCACAGAGCGCACCTGGCCGCGCTCCTGCTGGATCATCAGCATGCGCTCCAGGTAGTTTTCGGCCGATTCGTTCATCTGCAAGGGAGGGCTCCTTTCCTGGGGAAGGCTGGTACAGTTGCAAAGGGACGGCAACATGTTAACACCTTCTAACAAGTGTGGCAAGAGGAAAGAAATAATTTATGAAGGGAAGGAGGAAAGGTTGTACCAACCTTCAAAGTATCAACAAACCTAAGGGAGGTGTCGGAAGGCCAAAGGCTTGACCATCAAGAAACCGCAGTTTCTTGATGGCATGAAGGCTGTGCCAACCTTTCTGTTATCAATGACTAAACATGCAGATATGTGGTTATGATCAGAGTAGACGGCGCCTGATGCGCCAATATATGGCAAGGAGTGTAGCAGCATGCAACTGAACAGATTGACCGATACCTATACCCTGCAAAACGGGCTGCAGATCCCCGTGATCGGCTTTGGCACCTGGCAGGTGGCCGACGGTGAGGAGGCGCGCAAGAGCGTCCTGTCCGCGCTGGAGGCCGGCTACCGCCACATCGACACCGCCCAGGCCTATGAAAATGAGCAGAGCGTGGGGCAGGGCATCCGCGACAGCGGCGTGCCGCGCGAGCAGATCTTCCTCACCAGCAAGCTGCGCAACCCTGTGCGCGGCTACGAGGAGACCTTGGCCGCCTTTGATGAGAGCCTGCGGCTGCTGGGCACCGACTACCTGGACCTCTTCCTGCTGCACTGGCCGCGGCCCCGCGCCTTCCACGACAATTGGGAGCACATGAACGCCGAGAGCTGGCGCGCGATGGAAACCCTGTTTGAACAGAAGAAGCTGCGGGCGCTGGGCATCAGCAACTTCCGCCGCCACCACATTGACGCGCTGCTCAAAACCGCCAAGGTGGCCCCGCAGGTCAACCAGATCCGCCTGGCCCCCGGCGAAACGCAGGACGACACGGTGGACTACAGCCGCGAGAAGGGCATGCTGCTGGAGGCCTACAGCCCGCTGGGCGTCGGTCGCATCTTTGAGGTGCCCCAGATGCAGGAGCTGGCCGAAAAGTACGGCCGCACCATCGCCCAGATCGCCATCCGCTGGAGCCTGCAGCGCGGCTACCTGCCGATGCCCAAGTCCATCACCCCCGAACGCATCCGCGAGAACGCCCGCGTGTTCGACTTTGAGCTGTCCGCGGACGACGTGCAGCGCATCGCCGACATGAAGGGCGTGGTAGGCTACGCCCGCGACCCGGATGACATCCCGTTCTGAAGCAAATTGCGCCATCGGTGCACAGGGTCTTCTTGTCTTTTCACCGATGACTGTGTCGCAGTTCGCTTGACGTAGCGCTGCTACGCCTGCGCTCCTGCTCCTTGTCCTCGGCAAAAATCCTGCGCAGCCTTCTGCGCCCCGCCGACGCAATTTGCTTCTCAGGTTCCTGAATAAACAATAAAGCCCGCCCTCAATCGTGAACTGCGCCCCAGAAGTTGGACAGTGACATCAGGCGGCGGTCAAGGAATGAGTTCGGTATTCAGCCGGGCTCATTCTTTTTTATAATCGGCCTCGGCGACATGAGAGGCGGAGGGCCAAAGCCTGACCATCAAAAAGCCTCAGCTTTTTGATGGAGGAAAGCCCGCTCTCATCGCTGAAAGCGGGCTTTGTTGTGCGCGGACGGTTGTCAGCGCCGGAGGTGATTACTCCTCCACCAGGCTGAAGCTGTCCTTGTCGGCGCCGCAGACGGGGCACTCGAAGTCATCGGGCAGGTCTTCCCACTTGGTGCCGGCAACTACGCCGTTGTCCGGATCGCCCTCGGCTTCGTCGTACACCCAGCCGCACACGTCACATACGTACTTCTTCATGAATGATTGTTCTCCTTTTTGTTGTTTGTATTGGGGTCAGGCCTTCCACAACCCGTGCAGGTTGCACCAGGCATAGGCGGCGACAACCTCGTCGCCCTCCAACAGCGCGAACTTCGCTTCCGGCGCGCCGGTGTGGTTCAGTTCCTTGCGCTGATTGC
>Ga0123335_1008855_pt1 | contig 10619 bp, 10 predicted proteins | sample BiotimSIPDNA_2_FD_89707 | JGI IMG/M metagenome (GOLD analysis project Ga0123335, IMG submission 89707) | Anaerobic biogas reactor microbial communites from Washington, USA - Biogas_R2 time_0 SIP DNA | ecosystem: Engineered > Bioreactor > Anaerobic > Unclassified | place: Washington, USA... | reverse complement strand
GGTGTTCATCGCGTGTCCCGATCATGGCGGACGATGTCATGGGCCCCTGGCCGGACGCGCAGACGCTCCGTTTCCGCGCGCACCTTCAGCAGCCGCTCCTTGTAGCTCAGACGGCGTCGCTCATCCTGCTTGGCGGCCACATAGGCGGCCAACGCTTCATGAACCAGCTCCTTCTTGCTGCGGTTGGCGCTGAACCGGAAAGCCTCCGCGAGCAACCCATCGTCCAGATCGATATTGGTTCTCATACACAAATCATACACCTGCAACATGACGAGTGTCAAACGGTGGTTGACTAACGGTTGGTGGGGCCGGATCTCCGAGACGGCCGGGCTGGAGACCTGATCGCGGTCCCGGAGGTCCCGCGCCACCGGGGTAGTCGCGGCCGGTGGGGCCGGATCTCCGAGACGGCCGGGCTGGAGACCTGATCGCGGTCCCGGAGGTCCCGCGCCACCGGATCGAACGCAACCCAGCGATTCGCATTTTGGTCGCCCGCCTCAGGGTCGATATCGCTATCGGAATCGAAATCTGGCCGGTTTTCTGTCTGGTGGCGACCGCCGCGATGTGTCAAAATCCACTCCGCATCGAGTGAAGGTTGCCGCGGCATGGCGTCCTGGAAATACACGTTGGACAGCGAACTGGCGCAGGGACTCGCCGACGGGGCGGTGCCCCTCTTCTCGAATCCGTGGCTGTCGATCGACCGGGACGGAGCCGGGGTGCGCATCCGCGTCGGGGCGGGCTACGCCTGGGACGGCTGCACAGGCGCGCCCGACCTCCCCGGCACGCGCCAGGCGAGCTGCCTGCACGACGCCATCTACCAGTTCGCCGAGGCGATCGGCGCGGCGTCGGGCTGGAGCGTGCGCGCTGTGCTGCGGTGGGGCGACCGGATCTTCCGCGAGCGGATGCGGGCCGACGGCGCCGCGTGGCCGGTGGTCTGGATCTACTTCCTGGCGGTGCGCCTCTTCGGCTTCGGCTTCCACCAGGCGGCGCGCCGCCTGCGCGCGTGGCGCGCCGCCCGCCGGTCGGACGCGGAGCCAGCGGGCCGGTCGTGCAGGGAGTCTTCGACCGAGCCATGAGCCGACGCGACGCCACGCGCAAACGCCTGCTCATCCTGCTGCCCGGCGGTCAGCCGCACTTGCTGCGGCTGCCGGGGATCCGCCTCTCGTTCCGCGAGGCGCCGCTGACCGGCACCCTGCTGGCCGCGCTCGTGCCGCCGGAACTGGGCCTGGACGTAAGCTATGTGGACGGCAGCGTCTCGCCGATCCCGCTCGGGGACGCCTTCGACCTGGTCGCCATCAGCGTGATCACCGGCATGGCGCCGCGCGCCTATGCGCTCGCCGCGCAGTTCCGCGCGCGCGGCGCCACGGTCCTGCTGGGCGGCATCCATGTCTCGCTGCTGCCGGACGAGGCCGCGCGGCACGCCGACGCGGTCGCCGTGGGCTACGCCGAGACGCTCTGGCCGCAGATGCTGCGTGACTGGGCCGCCGGCCGCCTGAAGCCGCGCTACGAGCACCGCGGACCGCCGGCCCTCGCGGGACTGCCCGCGCCGCGCACCGACCTGCAGAAGCCCTTCGGCTATGCCATGCCGCGGACCGTGAACGCGACGCGCGGCTGCCGGCAGCAGTGCGACTTCTGCGTCGCCCCCGCCGTCCCCCTCGGCTGGGCGACGCGCCCCGTCGGCGACGTCGTCGCCGACATCCGCCGCCTGCGGGGCCGCTCGTTCGTCTTCCACGATCTCAACCTGACCGACGATGCCGACTACGCGAAGGCGCTCTTCACGGCGATGCTGCCGTTGCGCCGGCGCTGGGGCGGTCTCGTCTCCACCCGGGTCGTCCGCGACGAGGCGCTGCTGGATCTGATGGCGCGGTCGGGGTGCGCCTATCTGCTGATCGGCTTCGAGACGGTCAACGCGGGGGCCCTCGGCGCGATGCGCAAGCGCTTCAATGCCGCGGTTTCCTATGCGGATGTGGTCGCGGCGCTGCACGCGCGCCACATCGTCGTCCAGGGGTGTTTCATCTTCGGGCTCGACGAGGACACGCCCGAGGTCTTCGACGCCACGGTCGACGCCATCGAGATGCTCGGCATCGACATTCCGCGCTTCGCGCTCTACACGCCGTTTCCCGGCACCGCCGCCTTTACCCGCCTGCAGGCGGAGGACCGCCTGCTCCACCGCGACTGGTCCTTCTACGACACGCAGCACACCGTGATCCGGCCGGCGCGTATGACGCCGGCCGAACTGGACGCGGGCTTCATCCGCGCCTGGCGCGACTGCTACCGCCTGCCGCGCATCGCCCGCCGCCTGCGTCCGCGCCGCCATCCCGGCATCGCCGCCGTGGGCAACCTGGCCTACCGGCTCTATTCGCGCAACCTCGGTCATGACACCAACCGCTTCCCGGAAGGGGTGACAACCTGATCATTGCGAAGACAACGGCACGGTGTCCCGACTGCAACGCCAGCCATCCGGCGGAACTGCAACGCGACGGAAACCGCATTGTGGGGGTGATCCACTGTCCTGCCGGTGTCTGGCAGCGAACCATCTCCACGGATGCCGATCTCTTTTTGGCGATCCGCGCCAAGGCAGAACGGCCGCCGGAGAACCATCCGCCCTATCGTCCCCTGTTTACGCTGAACTACATCTCGGTCACCAATGCCTGCAATATCCGGTGCCCGATGTGCGGTGCCGCTGCGGTCACGGACGCGGGCAAGGCCGTATTCCTGGAACGGGCCGAAATAATGCGCCGGGCGCGGCAGGTTAAGGCGGATGGTGGGCGCTATCTCGTCCTCTTCGGCGGCGAGCCCACTTTGCATCCCGACCTGTCTGAGATCGTGGGCGAACTCTCCGCCATGGGTTTGTATGTGATCATAATCACCAATGGTGTCCGGCTGGGACGCGAGCCTGAACGAATCCGGGAACTCAAGCGGCGCGGTCTCTCCAAATTGACCATCCAGTTTGATTCGCTTCGCAGCGCGACATTGAAGCAGTTGGGGCGCGATTTTTTGCCTGAGAAAACCACGGCGATCAACGTGGCTACCGCGGCAGGATTGAGCGTCGGTTTGGTCTGCATGGTCACAAGCCTGAACGCCGCCGAGATTGGCGAGGTGATGGACTACGCGGTGGAATCTGGCCATGCCGTCAAGACGCTGATCTTCGCCTGCGCCGCCGATGTGGGACGCGTCGAACTGGATGGTACGCACCCTGATCGCGAAATGGTCATCCGCACGATCATCGCAGCCGGGGAGCGCCATGGGTTGTGCGCGGATGACATCCTGCCCTTGCCGATCTGTCCGCCCTGGGGACTGCAGGCGCACCCCGACTGCGCCGTTTACGCCATCCTGCTGCGCACGCCGCGAGGCATGATCCCGCTGGGACGGGTGCTGGACATGCCGCAACTGCACGCCCGACTGGCGCGATGTCCGCAGCGGAACGGTTTTTTCTACCGGCATCTGGTGCCCGGCTGGCATATGCTGCGCTCTATTCGCAAAGGAAAGGGCTGGATGGCGCTGCGGCTGCTCATCGGCTTGATCCGCGGAACACGCTACTCGTTCCTCAACATCGGCATAGACAACCCCGGAAACGCGCCGTTCCTAGACGAGGAGCGGCTGGCCTGCTGCTCGTCGGCGTTCTACACATCCCAGGGGCCGGTCAAGACGTGCCTTCATTTCTGCATGGATGCCAACTTCCCTGGCTCAAAAGCCTATGAAGAGACGCATGGGAGTTGCTAAACCCCGAAGGAGTCCGCCATGTTTGCCTTGCCATGGACCCGGGACACTGTTCCGCACGCCGTCATCGAGATCACGCGCGACTGTAATCTCGCCTGCCGCGCCTGCTATCGCGCGAAGGAGCCCGGGATGCGGACGGTCGCCGAAATCTTGCAGGACGTGGCGATCATCGAGAAACACCAGCGCGTGCAGACGATCTCGCTCGCCGGCGGCGAGCCCACCCTGCATCCCGAACTCCCGGAAATCGTCCGCCGGGTCAAGGCGCGCGGGCACCGCGTCTCGCTCGTCACCAACGCCGTGCTGCTGGACGACGCGATGCTGACAACGCTGGCCGCCGCCGGGCTCGACATCGTCATGATCCACGTCGACGAGGGGCAGACGCGGCCCGACCTGCCGGAGGCTGCCGACATCGCCGCCCTGAACGCCCTGCGCGAGCACCTCGCCGCGCGGGTCTGCGCCCACGGCATCACCGCCGGGCTCTGCACCACGCTCTATCCGGAATCCCTGGCGAACCTGCCGGCCCTGATCGACGTCTTTCTCCGCAATCCCAACATCAACTTCCTCTTCGCCACACATGCCGTCGCGATTCCCAAACTCGTTGCCCAGTCCGCAGACGGCGCGGCGTCGACGGACACCACGTGCTGCGGAACCTCCAACCGCAGAGTCATGGAGACGTTGCGCAAGGCCTTCGGGCTCGAACCCTACGCGTATATCGCGCCGACCGCGCCCATGCCCGACGGCGAATGGCCGTGCATCACCTTCTCCGTTCCCGTGGCGCACCGGGCTCAGCCGCGGTTCCTGAGGATGAGGTCGGGGCGGGTGGACCGCGCCCTCGTCCGGGTCAGCCGCCTGATCGCCGGGCGCTACCTCTACTTCACGCCCAACCGCGTTCTGGCCAACGCGGTACAGATCCTCGTCAACGGCCTCGGCTCCCGACACCCCCTGCGCGCCCTGGCCTTCCTGGCCGGCGCCATCGGCGTGCCGCTGCGCATGAAGCGCCTGGTGTTCGAAAACGCGCCGCGCCTCACCGAGGCGGGCACCGTCAACTGCTGCGACTTCTGTCCGAACGCCACCGTGCGGGACGGAGTCGTCGTTCCCGTCTGTCTGGCGGATCATCGAACGGAGTTGAACCTCTGACCATGCGCGTCGTGTTCATCCAGCCTTCGGTGGGGCGCAAGGCCGATGGCTCGCCCTATCCCGCCGCCTGGCGCATGGAGCCGCTGGGCCTCGCCCGCCTCGCGGCGCTCACGCCACCCGACATCGGCCGGACCTTCTTCGACGACCGGCTGGAACCGGTCGACACGGAGACGCCCGTCGACATGGCCTGCCTCACCGTGGAGACCTTCACCGCCCGCCGCGCCTACCAGATCGCCGACGCCTTCCGGCGGCGCGGCGTGCCGGTGGTGCTCGGCGGCTTCCATCCGACCTTCCAGCCCGACGAGGCGGCGGCGCATGGCGACGCGGTCGTGCTCGGCGAGGCCGAGGGACTCTGGGAGCAGGTGCTCGCGGACGCCGCCGCGCGCCGCCTCAAGCCGCGCTACCAGGCTGCCGGCCGCCCGCGCCTCGCGTCCCTCGCGCCCGACCGGACCCTCTTCGGCCGACGGAACTATGGTCTGGTCTCGCTTGTCGAGACCTCCCGCGGCTGCGGCTTCGATTGCGAATTCTGCTCCATCTGCAACTTCTTCGGCCACCGCGCCATCGACCGCCCCGTCGACGAGGTGGCCGCCGAGGTCGCGGGTCTGCGCAAGCCGGTCTTCTTCGTGGACGACAATCTCGGCGCCGATCCGGCGCGCCTGCGCGCGCTGTGCGAGGCGCTGCTGCCGCTGCGGCGTTCCTGGGTCGGCCAGGTCAGCCTCCACATCGCCCGCGACCGTGCCCTGCTCGGGCTCATGCGCCGCTCCGGCTGCGAAGGCGTGCTGATCGGCTTCGAGTCCCTCGATCCCGAAACGCTCCAGGCCATGGGCAAGTCCGTCAACCGCGCCGTCGACTACGCCGATGCCATCGGGGCCTTCCGCGGGGCGGGGCTTTCGATCTACGCCACCTTCGTCTTCGGCTACGACCGCGACACGCCGGAGACCTTCCGGCGGACGCTGGACTTTGCCATCCGGCAGCAATTCTTCTTCGCCGCCTTCAACCACCTCGTTCCCTTTCCCGGCACTCCGCTCTACCGGCGCCTGGAGGCGGAGGGCCGGCTCCTCTCGCCGGCCTGGTGGCTCGATCCGCGCTTCCGGTTCGGCGACGTCGTCTTCCGTCCCGCGGGCATGGCGCCGGAGACGCTCGCGTCGTTATGTGGTCAATACCGCCGCGCCTTCTACGCGATGTCCTCCATTGCCCGCCGCGGCGCCGATTTCCGGGCCAACAGCCGGACACCCTTCAAGGCGCTGCTCTTCCTGGCGCAGAATCTCCTGCACCGGCGCGAGATCGTCCGCCGCCAGGGGCTGCCCCTGGGCTTCCCCGCCTGAACACCGCACCGCGATGAAATTCGCACTCGCCACTCCGGAACACGATCCCGCCCTGCGGCGGCTGGCCCGCGACGAAGGCATGCCCGGGCCGGTCCGGCTCGCCTACACCCGCGAGCCCGACTGGTTCGCGGGCCAGGCCGCGATCGGCCACCTCCAGCAGACCGTGGTCGCCCTGGATGCACGGGGCGAGGTCGCGGGCGCGGGCGTCCGCGCCCTCCGGCGGGTCTTCGTCAACGGCGAGCCGCGCGAGGTGGGCTACCTGGGCGGACTGCGGTCGCTGCCGCGCGTCCGCGGCGGACTCGGCCTGGCGCAGGGCTACCGTTTCCTCCGCGCGCTGCACACGGCCGACAACCGCGCGCCCGCCTATCTCACCACGATCCTCGAGTCCAACGCCCCGGCCCGGACGCTGCTCGTCAGCGGCCGGGCCGGTCTTCCCGCCTACCACGATCTCGGGCGCGTGCATACCCGCCCCTGGTTCCGTCTGCCGTCCCCCCGCTCCCAGCTCCCGGCAGGCGTGACGCTCCGGCAGGCGCCAAGCCCGCCGCCCCGCGACCTGCTGGCCTATCTCCGGCGGGAGGGCGCGAAGCGGCAGTTCTTCCCGGTGCTCGACGAGGCCGCGTTCTCCGCCGACCCCTGGCGCCTGTTCAATTCCGGCGAGTTCTGCCTCGCCGCGCGCGGGAATGAGATCATCGGGGTGGTGGGCTGCTGGGATCAGCGCGCCTTCCGCCAGCTTCGCGTGACCGGCTACGCGCCGGCGCTCGCCGGCCTGCGGCCCGCGCTCAATGGCTTGGCCCGCCTGGCCGGTCGGCGCGCCCTGCCGGCGCTGCCACCCGCCGGCCACACGCTCGACGCCTGCTTCGCCACGTGCGTCTGCGTGACGGACGACGCCCCTGTGATCTTCGACGCGCTGATGCGCCGCCTCTGCGCCCGCGCGCGCGATGGCGGTCGCGGGCTGCTGCTCGTCTCCCTGCACGAGCGCTCGCCGCTGAACGCGGCCTTCAGTCCGCTCGAACGGCTCCTCGATTGCCGCAGCCGTCTCTACTGCGCCTGCTGGGAGGACGGAGAACCGTTTGTCGGGTCGCTCGATCCGGCGCGGATCCCGCATGTCGAAGGAGCGATGCTGTGACGATGCTCGTCCCGGCCATCGTGGCGCGGCCGCGCCTCGGTACCCGCACCCGGGAGGAGATGTTCGCGCTCCATAGCCGGCACTTCGCGAACGTCAGCCGCGGAAAGTTCCTCGCCGATCTGGACGAGAAGGAGTGGATCATCCTGCTGCGCGATGCCGACGGCCGCACGGTGGGGTTCTCCACGCAGCGGCTCCTCGCGGAGATTCCCGGCACCGGCGGCGCCCGCTTTCTCTTCAGCGGCGACACGATCGTCGCGCCGGAACACTGGAACACGCCGTATCTCGCGGGGTGCTTCGGTCACCTCATGCTGCGGCTGATCCGCGAGCATCCGCGCACGCCGCTCTACTGGTTCCTGATCTCGAAGGGCTTCCGCACCTACCGTTTCCTGCCGGTCTTCTTCGCCCGTTTCTGGCCGGATCCGCGGTCCCCCGCGCCCCCCGGCGGCGCGGAACTGCTGCGGACCGTGGCCGCCTGGAAGTTCGGCGCCTGCTACGACGCCGCCGACGGACTCGTGAAGGATGCCGCCGGCGACCGTCTCGCGGCGCCGCTCGCGGCGGTGCCGGAGGCGAAGCGCCGCGATCCCCATACCCGGTTCTTCCTCGAGCGCAACCCGCAGTACGCCCTCGGGCACGAACTCGCCTGTCTCGCCCCGATCACCACCGCCAATTTCACGGCGCCGGCCCGCCGCGTCATCGCCCACACCGCTCCCGAATGGATGGAATGAAGCTCCTGGCCGCCCATGCGCTCTGGTTTCTCGCCTGCCTGCCGCGCTGGCAGCGCTTCCGCGCGGCGCTGCGCGATCCGGCCGCCGCGCAGCGCCGGGTCCTGGCGCGACTGCTGCGCGACAACCGCGACTCCGACTTCGGCCGGCGCCACCAGTTCGGCGCCATCCGCTCGCCGCGGGAGTTCGCGGCGCGCGTGCCGCTCGCCGAATACGACGATTTCGCGCCGGCCATCGAAGCGGCTCGCCAGACAGGGCATTACGCTCTCGCCGCCGAGACCCCCTTCCTGCTGGAACCCACCAGCGGCACCTCCGGCACGCCGAAACTCATCCCCGCCACGCGCGCCTCGCGGCGCGAGTTCGCGCGCGCCATCCAGCCCTGGATCGCCGACCTGTACCGCGGGCATCCCGCGCTGTTCCGCGGCCGCCAGTACTGGGTGGTCAGTCCCGGGGCGCCGGTGCCCGCGCCGCTCCGGGACGGCGCGATCCGCGTGGGGTTTTCGGCCGACGCCGACTACCTCGGGCCGCTGGCGCGCCGGGTGGCCCGGCGCGTGCTGGCCCCCTCGCTGGACGAGCCGGGCGATCTACGCCTCATCTCCGTCTGGCATCCCTCGTCTTTGGCGGGCGTCACCGATGACTTCCAGCCTGGCGCCGGGGCGCGGTGGCCGCAGCTGCGGCTCGTGAGCTGCTGGACGGACGGCAACGCGCGGCTCTGGGCGGAGCGCCTGCGCGGGGCGTTTCCCGGCGTCGCGGTACAAGGCAAGGGGCTGCTGGCCACCGAGGGCTGCATCACCATCCCGTTCCAGGGCGGCCTGCCCTGCGCGGTCCGGTCGCACTTTCTCGAATTCATCGATGCGCGGACGCAGTCCGTCCACGGCGTGTCGGAGCTGCAGGCGGGTTGCGAATACTCGGTCGTGCTCACAACCGGCGCGGGGCTCTGGCGCTGCCGGCTGCACGACCGGGTACGCGTGACGGGGTTCATTGAGGCGACGCCCTGCCTGGAGTTCCTGGGCAAGGACAATGCCGTGTCGGATCTGGTTGGCGAGAAGCTCTCCGAGGCGGATGCCGCTGTGGCGCTCGCGGCGGCGGGAGCGAAGACGGGCATCCGCCCCCGGTTCGCGATGCTGGTCCCGGATGCCGGTGCGGACCGTGGTGCGGTCGGCTACGATCTGCGCCTCGAGCTCGATCCGGGGGTGGAGGGAGGCGCCGACCGGTCGATGGCCTTCGCCGAAGCCGTCGAGGAGAGTCTGTGCGCGACGAACTACCATTATCTGAACGCGCGCCGGCTCGGCCAGCTGCGGAGCCTCCGTCCCGTGCAGCAGCGCCAGGCGCTCCAGGAGTGGCTGGCTGCCGCGTCGCGGACCGGCGCCCGGGCCGGAACCGTGAAGATACCGGCGCTGCGCACGACTGATTCCAGGGCTGCCAGCCCGCTAGTCGGTAAAGCCGATCTTGCGGAAGGCCTCCAGGGCTGCAGGAATGGAGACGCCCGGCTTGCGCGCGAACGACAGCTCGTTCTGCACGCTGATGAGACGCGGCGCGCGTGAGAGCATATCGAGCGTCCGTTGCCAATCAACCGTCCCCTGTCCGGGGGGCAGATGCTGGTCTTCCAGCCCGTTGTTGTCGTGCAGATGGCAGGTGACAATATGGGGGAGGAGGGTTGCCAGGGCGTCGGACGGGTTGAGTTGCGGCTTCCCCCGCCAGAGCTTCTGGGTCCAGCTGTTGAGCTGGTGCGGCTCCTTGCCCGGCTTGGCGGCCATGAGATTCTCGTGGCCGGAGTCGTAGCAGCAGCCGAAATAGGGCGACTGGAAACGGTCGAAACAGCGGATCAGCTGCTCGGGGGTGTCGGTGGGCGCCGTGATGTTCTCGATGCAGAGAACGACACGGCAGCGCTCGGCCACGGGGATCAGGCGCTCGAGAGCATCATCAAGCAGTGGCTGGGTCTGCTCGAGTGGCAGATAGGATTCGGCGAGGCATACTCTGTCGCCGATATGGATCGTGAGGGTGGCGCAGCCGGCCTCGGCGGCCAGCTCCAGCGCCCGCGTGTTGTTCTGGATCATGGTATCCCGATAGGGCGCCGGCGTGTTCAGCGCCCATTCAGGATTCCAGGGGACGTGTCCGTCGGCCCAGCGTATACCAAGCGCCTCCGCCCGCTTGAGCAGGGCGGGGCCGAACTCCGGCTCGTGCAAGGCCCGCGCCATCTCCGCCGAGCAGAAGATCAGGCGGGAGACGCCATGATCGGCCCACTCGCCAGTAGAAAATCATACAAGGCATCGGGGATCCCGTTCCAGACCCCGGCATGTACAAGTTCGGAGAGTTTCATGCGTTGTTCAAGCCCCGTCTGTTGCGCGCCGGCCCTTTCGCCGTCGACTGCGGAAAAGTCTCATTATGCCCTTTCGGGCTCTCCGAAGGCAACCTTCTCGTGGGTTCCTTCTCGTGGGTTCAGCAGCAATTCCAAATATGAAGATGAACCCATCGGCGTCGGTATCGGTATCGGTATCGGTATCGACAAGACCAAGCACTTTCGACCCCGACCCCGATACCGACCCCGACCCCGAAGCAACAATCGCCTCATATTGAGAATTGCTGTGCATT
>Ga0123335_1008848_pt1 | contig 10626 bp, 5 predicted proteins | sample BiotimSIPDNA_2_FD_89707 | JGI IMG/M metagenome (GOLD analysis project Ga0123335, IMG submission 89707) | Anaerobic biogas reactor microbial communites from Washington, USA - Biogas_R2 time_0 SIP DNA | ecosystem: Engineered > Bioreactor > Anaerobic > Unclassified | place: Washington, USA... | reverse complement strand
GACCGAACTGTCTCGCGACGTTCTGAACCCAGCTCGCGTGCCACTTTAATCGGCGAACAGCCGAACCCTTGGGACCTTCTCCAGCCCCAGGATGTGACGAGCCGACATCGAGGTGCCAAACCACTCCGTCGATGTGAGCTCTTGGGAGTGATCAGCCTGTTATCCCCGGAGTACCTTTTATCCTTTGAGCGATGGCCCTTCCATACGGAACCACCGGATCACTATGTCCTAGTTTCCTACCTGATCGACTTGTCGGTCTCTCAGTTAAGCACCCTTGTGCCATTGCACTCAACGCACGGTTACCAAGCGTGCTGAGGGTACCTTTGAAAGCCTCCGTTACACTTTTGGAGGCGACCACCCCAGTCAAACTACCCACCAAACACTGTCTCCACCATACGGCAGATTAGGCTCCAAATAAATCAAGGGTGGTATTTCAACGTTGACTCCCCCAAAGCTAGCGCCCCGGGTTCACAGTCTCCCACCTATCCTACACATGATTTATCCAAAGTCAATGTTAAGTTGTAGTGAAGGTTCACGGGGTCTTTCCGTCCCGTTGCGGGTAAACGGTATCTTCACCGTTACTTCAATTTCACCGAGCTCATGGCTGAGACAGTACCCAGATCGTTACACCATTCGTGCAGGTCGGAACTTACCCGACAAGGAATTTCGCTACCTTAGGACCGTTATAGTTACGGCCGCCGTTTACCGGGGCTTCAATTCAATGCTTCGCCTTGCGACTAACATCTCCTCTTAACCTTCCGGCACCGGGCAGGTGTCAGGCCTTATACTTCATCTTTCGATTTCGCAAAGCCATGTGTTTTTGTTAAACAGTCGCCTGGGCCATTTCTCTGCGTCCGCTCTTCAGCGGAGTGCTTTCTCCCGAAGTTACAGCACTATTTTGCCTAGTTCCTTAGCCATGAATCACTCGAGCACCTTAGGATTCTCTCCCCAGCCACCTGTGTCGGTTTACGGTACGGGTATAATATACATTAACGCTTAGAGGGTTTTCTCGGAAGCCTGATTACGGTCATTATCCGCTTGCCCGAAAGCGCACGGTACTATCAGGTTCGACATCCGGCACGGATTTGCCTATGCCGGATTTATCTACACCCTTCAACGCACTATTCCGTCAGTGCGCAGACCTGTCACTTCTCCGTCGCCCCATCACTGTATATCACAGTACAGGAATATTAACCTGTTGGCCATCAGTCTCGCCTTGCGGCTGAACCTTAGGACCCGACTAACCCTGATCCGATTAGCGTTGATCAGGAAACCTTGGCTTTTCGGTGTCCCGGTTTCCCACCGGGATTATCGTTACTTATGCCTACATTTGCTTTTCCAGAAACTCCAGCAAGCCTCACAGCTCTCCTTCAACGTACCTGGAATGCTCCCCTACCAATCCCGCCCTAAGGCGAGAGTCCACCGCTTCGGTAATATGCTTATGCCCGTTTATTATCCATGCCCGATCGCTCGACTAGTGAGCTGTTACGCACTCTTTAAATGAATGGCTGCTTCCAAGCCAACATCCTAGCTGTCTGTGCAATCAGACCGCGTTTTTTCAACTTAGCATATATTTGGGGACCTTAGCGGATGATCTGGGTTCTTTCCCTCTCGGACCTGGACCTTAGCACCCAAGCCCTCACTCCCGTGGAGCATGTCATGGCATTCGGAGTTTGTCAGAATTTGGTAGGCGGTGAAGCCCCCTAGTCCTATCAGTAGCTCTACCTCCATGACACTCACACACGAGGCTGCCCCTAAAGGCATTTCGGGGAGTACGAGCTATCTCTCAGTTTGATTAGCCTTTCACCCCTACCCACAGCTCATCCGAAAACTTTTCAACGTTTAACGGTTCGGTCCTCCATTGTGTGTTACCACAACTTCAACCTGGCCATGGGTAGATCACTAAGTTTCGCGTCTACCCCCAGTGACTATACGCCCTGTTAAGACTCGCTTTCGCTCCGGTTGCTCCCCTTAAAAGGATTAACCTCGCCACTGAAGTGTAACTCGTAGGCTCATTATGCAAAAGGCACGCCGTCATCCCACAATAAGCAGGACTCCGACCGCTTGTAAGCGAAGGGTTTCAGGTTCTGTTTCACTCCCCTGTGCGGGGTGCTTTTCACCTTTCCCTCACGGTACTGGTTCACTATCGGTCTCTCAGGAGTATTTAGCCTTGCCGGATGGTGCCGGCCATTTCACACAGGATTTCTCCGGTCCCGCGCTACTCAGGATACTCGCTTAAACAAAATCATGCTTTCATGTACCGGGCTTTCACCGTCTGCGGCCCGCCTTTCCAGACAGTTCCATTAGCTTGTCTTGTTCATTATGCAAGTCCTTTAACCCCAGGATTGCCTCAACAAACCTGGTTTGGGCTGATCCGCGTTCGCTCGCCACTACTTGCGGAATCACTATTGTTTTCTTCTCCTGCGGGTACTTAGATGTTTCAGTTCCCCGCGTTCGCCTCCCCGTTGCCAGGGATAACCGTCCTGAAGACGGCTGGGTTGCCCCATTCGGAAATCTCCGGATCAACGCTTATTTGCAGCTTCCCGAAGCTTATCGCAGCTTGTCACGTCCTTCTTCGCCTCTGAGAGCCAAGGCATCCACCTTTCGCTCTTATTCACTTCTTTAATTACTTCGTACTCGATTTAACGATTCTCGTTCTAAAACTTAAATTGCTATCTCGTTGTGTATCTTCCCAGTATGTCAAAGAGCGTTTCCCGGTGCACAGAACTTGTTATCCCGTACGTTGGTTGGTGAAAGAACCCGGTGGCGATCCGGTTGTCCCCGCTTATTCCCGGGACTATTCTTCCTGTGTATATAAAAAAGGGAAAAGCCAAAGCAGCGCAACAATACCTTGAATCAAAGGTTCATAACAGTCGCTCCAGAAAGGAGGTGTTCCAGCCACACCTTCCGGTACGGCTACCTTGTTACGACTTAGCCCCAGTCATCAGGTTTACCCTAGGCGACTCCTTGCGGTGATCGACTTCAGGTACCCCCAACTCCCATGGCTTGACGGGCGGTGTGTACAAGGCCCGGGAACGTATTCACCGGATCATTGCTGATATCCGATTACTAGCGAATCCAGCTTCACGGAGTCGAGTTGCAGACTCCGATCCGAACTGAGACCGGCTTTGGAGATTCGCTACCTGTCACCAGGTCGCTGCCCTCTGTACCGGCCATTGTAGCACGTGTGTAGCCCTGGACGTAAGGGCCGTGCTGACTTGACGTCATCCCCACCTTCCTCTCTGCTTGCGCAGGCAGTCTCTCTAGAGTCCCCACCATGACGTGCTGGCAACTAAAGACAGGGGTTGCGCTCGTTGCAGGACTTAACCTAACACCTCACGGCACGAGCTGACGACAGCCATGCAGCACCTCGTATATAGTCTATCGCTAGAAAGATCGCTTTCACAATCATGCAATATACGTTCAAGCCCAGGTAAGGTTCCTCGCGTATCATCGAATTAAACCACATGCTCCTCCGCTTGTGCGGGCCCCCGTCAATTCCTTTGAGTTTCATCCTTGCGGACGTACTCCCCAGGTGGATCACTTATCGCTTTCGCTTAGCCACAGACAGTGTATCGCCTACAGCTAGTGATCATCGTTTACAGCGTGGACTACCAGGGTATCTAATCCTGTTTGATCCCCACGCTTTCGTGCATCAGCGTCAGTAATAGCTTTGTGAGCTGCCTTCGCTATCGGTGTTCTGTGTCATCTCTATGCATTTCACCGCTACATGACACATTCCGCCCACATCATCTAAACTCAAGGTAACCAGTATCAACGGCAGCCCCCCGGTTGAGCCGGAGTATTTCACCACTGACTTAATTACCAGCCTACGCACCCTTTAAACCCAATAAATCCGGATAACGCTCGCATCCTCCGTATTACCGCGGCTGCTGGCACGGAGTTAGCCGATGCTTATTCATTCGGTACCTGCAGGCCGGGTCACGACCCGGCTGTTAGTCCCAAACAAAAGCAGTTTACAACCCATAGGGCCGTCTTCCTGCACGCGGCATGGCTGGGTCAGGCTCCCGCCCATTGCCCAATATTCCTTACTGCTGCCTCCCGTAGGAGTCTGGTCCGTGTCTCAGTACCAGTGTGGGGGATAACCCTCTCAGGACCCCTACCCATCATCGTCTTGGTGTGCCGTTACCACTCCAACTAACTAATGGGACGCATGCCCATCCCTAACCAATAAATCTTTAATTACAAAAAGATGCCTCTTCGTAATACCATGGAATATTAGCACTAATTTCTCAGTGTTATGTCCCGGTTAAGGGTAGGTTGCATACGTGTTACGCACCCGTGCGCCACTCGTCAGCACCCGTTGCCGGGCCTGTTACCGTTCGACTTGCATGTATTAAGCCTGCCGCTAGCGTTCATCCTGAGCCAGGATCAAACTCTCCATTGTTTCTAAATTTCTCTAGACAATATGTAAGTACTGTCCCGACTCTTATTTTCCTCTGGTTCGTTAATCAACACTAAAGTCAATCAACGGGTATTTTTTTGCGCTACTTTTTGGCTTTCCCAATTTCTCAAAGATCGTTTCCCCGCATTTGGGGAGTGCAAAGGTAAATAACTTTTATTTAACAGCAAGTGAATTTTTTCAAAAAATTCTAAAAAATATTTTTTAGGCTGATTTTCAAAAAATTACTTTTCCTTTTTTATGCAATTGCTGAATTTTGATTTCAAAAAGGAAATTCATTTTCTTCAATTGCGAACCGCAAAGATACGAATTCTTTTTTATTTATTCCTGTTTTATTAAAAGAAAGTTTTTTCATTACCCTATTTTCCTTGATATAAAGATTTTCTCCCTTTCCTGCAAAACAAACCTCATTTTTAACAATAAAGAATCCAATTCAGCACGAAATTTGCACTATAAAAGCAAGTTCGTCTTCAAAAATTTTCTATTATGGAAGCAAAAAAAACCTATTCAGCCGACACTGAGCGCTTCCGACCGCTGTTCCTGGAAACAGGGTTGATCGTAACGCTCCTGGCCATCCTTTGGGTTTTTAACCTGAAAACTTTTGAAAAACCTGCTTCAAATATTTATTCGGTTTCAAAACCCGCTCCCGATGTGGAGATCATCCCCATTACCCGACCCGAACCCCCTCCCCCTCCTCCTGTGAAGCCCAGCTCAACCGAGCTGTTAATCGTTAACAACCAGGCAGACATAAATGAGGATTTCTCCCTTAATGTTGAGGCAACCCAGGAAACTGAGGTCAAACCCGTGGAATATCATTTTGCTACACCTGCCCCAGCTGCAGAGCCAGAGGTCGAAGATGATAAAATTTTCGTGATCGTGGAAGAAAAGCCCCGATTTCCGGGAGGTGAAGAAGCCAGGCTGAGATACCTCAATGAGAATCTCCACTACCCTGCCCTTGCCAAGGAGGCTGGAATTCAGGGGACAGTTTATGTAACTTTTGTAGTGGAAAAAGATGGATCAATCAGCAAGGTTGAAATCCTCAGGGGCATTGGCGGCGATTGCGATCAGGAAGCCCTCAGGGTGGTGCGGGGAATGCCCAACTGGATCTCCGGCAAGCAAAGAGGAGTGCCCGTCAGGGTTGCCTTCAACATGCCAATCAGGTTTGTCCTTCAATAAAGAATGGTCCGGCTGTGCTTTGTCAGCCGGACCATTCTTTACATGATGAATATCAGGCTTAATCGGTCACCTGGTCTTGTGAATTATTGCGTTCAAAGACCTTGACCATATATACGCTGAGCCTGTAGCCCACATAGATCAAAACAGGCCAGGTCAGCAACCAAAGTATGGATGATAAATGTGTCATCTTTCTGCCTTTCTTTAATAAATGTGATGTTCTCCGCCTTTCATATCCTTGTCGTCAATCTTATGCCGGTCAATGGCACGCCAGGTAAAAAATATATAGGTCGCTACAATTGGCACAAACAGCGAAATATACGTCATGGCCGTCAGGGTATAACGGCTGGAAGAGGCATTTTCAATGGTCAGTGAGCTCTGCAAATCATAACTTGAAGGATAAAAGCAGGTGTTGTTGTATCCCAGCACAAAGAACAGCGCCAGCACGGTAAGGAAGGTTCCCGGACCAGTGAACCAAATACCCTTGCGGCTTTGCTTAAACCAGGTGATGCCAATTCCAAGAAGCACCAGCACCACCCCTGCCAGAAACAGGATCAGCGCAACCGGCATTTCAAGAAAGTTATTCAGGTATTTATAAGGCTCAAGGAAGACCTCCTTCGTTTCGGGGTGATAGGCAAATCCCTCTTTTAAAAGGATGCGTATCACAAAATACAGGAAAAAGACCAGGAATACAATTGCATTCAGGCCTACCTGCCTGCGGGCTCGCCCCATGATGGTTTCAGAATTGACATTATTCAGGATATACAAGGCGCCAAGGGTCCGGGCCAGGAACAGCAAGGCAATGCCCAGAGCAATGTTCAGGGGGTTGAACAAGATCTCCAGTCCCAGGAGTGAACTCTGCCAGTATGAAAGGTTGTACTCGCTTCTGTAGAACTCACTCCCCGTAAAGAAGGTAGCCACAGCAGCCCCAAGCAGGAACACGCCCAGGAATCCATTCACATACAGGAATGCCTCGTAAGTCTTTTGCCCCAGCAAGTTGCCCTTCTTGCGCCTGAACTCAAACGAAATGGCTTGCAGCACAAAGCAAACCAGGAAAATCTTCCAGGCATAGTAGGCCCCTCCAAAGGAAGTAGCATAAAACAGGGGGAAGGATGCAAACATCCCTGCGGCAAACACAACCAGGGTTGTAAAGGTAAACTCCCACTTTCGGCCTATGGAGTTGATCACCATGGTGCGCTCATCTTCATTTTTACCCAGGGTGCCGATCAGCGTCTGACCGCCCTGTACGAACAGCAGGAACACCAGCGCGGAAGCCACCACCGACATGATGAACCACCAGTATTGTTGTAACTGTAAATGCGTCAGTGAATCAAACATTGTCGCCTCCTTTCTCTTTATTGTCGGGTCCGCGCCTTATGGCGGTCAGCATAATCTTGTATTCGGCAAGCACCAGGATGGTCAGCAATACTGCAAACATGATAAAGGTCAAAATCACGGCGTTTGCATTGATGTTAGAAGTCGAAACCATAGTAGGCAGCAGCCCCTGAATGGTCCAGGGCTGCCTTCCCACTTCCGCAACGATCCATCCTGCCATAGAGGCCAGAAATGCCAGCGGGAGCGAAAAAATCCCCACCCATAGCAGCCAGCGGTTTTCTTCCAGCTTATTGGTTACCGTCAGGTAAAGGAGCAGCAGGAACAAGGCTATAAAGGCAAAGCCCAGCATGACCATGATACGGAAACTGTAAAAAATAAAGGGCACGTTGGGAATGATCCCATTTGGATCAAACAGGTGACCGTATCCCATATAATAATAATTTTCTTCAAAAACAGCCCTAGAAGCCAATGCCCCTGCCTCATCATCGAGCGCAACCGCTTCCTTGTAACCGGCCAGGGCATCCAGGGCAAGGCGTCCCCGCCTGATCTTTTCCTCGGCCGACATGATTCCCTGAGCTTCATTGCCCAGCACCAGGTCTTCCGCGCCAGGAACAAAGGCATCGGCATTGCGGTACCCAAGGACTGACAGCAATTTTGGAATCTCTATCTTAAAGATGAAGGCATTCTGCCCGTCGCCAATTTCTTTCCCGGGCCTCAGCATCCCGATGGCAACAAGGCCTGCTCCTTCCTCTCCCTCATAAAGCCCTTCCATGGCTGCCAGTTTGGCAGGCTGCTTCTGCGCTACCCAATAGGCAGAGCCATCACCGGTGGTGGCAAGGAATATGCTGGAGATCAAACCAAAAGTGGCTGCAACCACCATGCTCCTCTTGGCCAGCATCAGATTGCGGCCTTTGAGAATGTACCAGGCGCTGACGGCCACAATAAAGAAGGATGAAATCACAAAGCCCGAGGTGATTGTATGCAGGAACTTGTTTACCGCATAAGGCGAAAACAGTACCGCCCAGAAGTCCACCATCTCGTGACGGGCATTGTCGGGGTTAAAGACCATGCCCACGGGATAATTCATCCAGCCATTGGCCACTAAAATCCATAGGGCCGACAGGCTGGCCCCGAAGGCAACCAGGTAGATCGAGACCAGGTGAAACTTCTTGCTGACCTTTCCCCAACCAAAAAACATCACCGCAACAAAGGTGGATTCCAGGAAAAATGCCAGGATGCCCTCTGCGGCCAGGGGCGCCCCGAAAATATCGCCTGAGATCCACGAGTAATTGGACCAGTTGGTGCCAAACTCCAATCCGAGAATGATCCCCGTGCCAACCCCTATAGCGAAATTTATCCCAAAGAGCTTGGCCCAGAATTTTGCAATGCGTTCCCACTCAGGATTCCCTGTCCTGACGTGTATCGTTTGCGCAAAGGCAATGATATATGTCATCCCCAGGGTAAGTGGAATAAAAAGCCAGTGGTAAAAGGCCACCAGGGCAAATTGCCCGCGCGACCAGTTTACCAGGGCCATGTCGAGGTTTTCTATCATTGTTCTGAGGGTTTATGTGTTGTCGTAAAATCGCGAATAACCTGTTCCGACTGTTGCTGCTCACTCTCGTAATGCGGCTCAAGGAAACGGGGATAGAGGAATCCTTTCAGCAAGCCAAAAAAAACAAGAAACTTGACCACCACGATGATCAGCAATATCCTGGCCAGACGGGACCTCCTGAACATCTGGTATCCGGAAACAAATATGGAAACGAATGAATTTAGAAAACCTTTCAGCATTTTTCCCATATTAAACAGGCATGAATGGTACACCCAAGAGCCGCTGGTCTTGGATGTCCCAAATTTACTAAAACCTTTTTTCAAAAAAACCCGGAAAGATAAACGGAGCTTATTTAGAAGCATTTTAATTAAGACTCATCCTGACTTTACCCCTCAACCCATCCTCGCCCTCATAGCCTCCAGAATATCAGCGTATACCAGCTTGATTTTGCTCAGCTTGACAGGACGGAACCACTTCAGCCACAGAAGCCGGACATACTGCCAGGTCTTCCTGAAATAGCCCACCCAAACCCTTGCAGCAAAACCTGTAAGGGGAAGGGAGAACAGGTAAACCACACTCCACAGCAAGCTCCCGCTGATGGCCAGCACGACCAGCGCCTGGATCAGATGCAGCAGGGGAAACACCGCAAGCCCGATGACAAACTTCACGGAACTGTGAAACTGCCTATCCTTAAATTTGCGTAAAAGCATCTTCACGCCCCCGTAAAATAGAATATTGTTTACTAATCCGTAAAAGAAAACCGGAAAGGTAATCAGCAATAAAACCAGGGACCCCAGGACCCCAAAAATATTCTTGCTTGGAAGCTGGAAAAACTCCCATTTTAAATTGGAGGCTTTTAATTGCTCAAGCAGATGCTGCACCTTAGAACGAAAATCCTTCATCCATTCCGGCTTCCCCTCAAGGTCTTGCTCCAGGGCCTGAACCAGCTCTTTCTGAATTTGAAACCGCTTCTGCTGAGTGAACCTTTTAGTTCCCCGGCTTTTCAACAATGGCACAGCAAAGATTTCGGAAGCACAATAAATGGAATCATAATATTCGGGGTCGCGAATGTCCATTGATAGCTCTGTCAACTGTTCGCCGATGGCATCGCGAAGGAGCAACAGGCTTTTCTGCGGATTCTCGACATGAGCCTGCTCAAAGTCCTTCACGGCAATGGGTTTGCCAAATCTGACATGAACAATGGCCCGCATGTTCTCGTAATTGCTGTAATAGATTCCTGCCGGCAATACCTGTAAATCGAGCTTAAACCGGTTCTTTTCCTCGGCCATGAATGCCAGGCGGGGAATGCCTTTCTTCAGGGGTAAAAGCCGTCTCTGGCTGGAATGCGCTGCCTCCGGAAAAATCCCTACCGAGCGCTTGTTCTCAAGCACTTCTACCGCTATATTAAACGAAGTGTCGTTGTTGCCCAGATTTTCCTTCCCATCACGGATGCGATATACAGGGATGATCTTCATCCACGAAAACAAGTCGCGCAGCAGTTTCACCCTGAAAATGTCGGCACGGGCCAGAAAAACCGTTTGCATTCCAGAAGCGTACAGGACTACAAGAGGGTCCATCAGGGCATTCTGATGGTTAGGCGCAAAAATCAGCGGTTGTTGTAAGGGGATATTCTCCTTCCCTTCCACCACTATCTTGCGGTAAAACAGCCGCATCAGGAAAAAGACATACTGCGAAAGCAGCCACCATTTCCAGGAGTTCCGGAATAAATGCCTTTTCTTTTTAAGGTTCATAAGTGTTTGTATGGGACCCTTTGCCAGAAAGAAGCTATGCTCAGGCCGGCCAGGATATGCCAGATACCCCACCAGGCCGTTACGATGGCCATCCCGCCCAGGGCCAGGTGCTGCGGAAATATGGCCGGATTGAAAATCAGTACCAAGCCCAGGGCACTGTTCTGTATCCCCGTTTCAATGGCAATGGTGCGACGGTTCTGCGAGTTGAGCTTCATGACAGATGCGAAGCTATAACCCGTGGATATGGCAAGGGCATTGTGAAGCAATACAATCAGCAGGATCCAGGCAATGTGTTTCAGAAAATGATCGTAATTGTTGGCAAACAAAATAGCCAGCATCCCGATAAAGAAAATGACAGAAAAAATACGAATGGGTTTTTTAACCTTTTCAGT